>Ga0335070_10003018_pt1 | contig 19613 bp, 17 predicted proteins | sample Lox_Sample_13_FD_206722 | JGI IMG/M metagenome (GOLD analysis project Ga0335070, IMG submission 206722) | Soil microbial communities from Loxahatchee National Wildlife Refuge, Florida, United States - Lox_Sample_1.3 | ecosystem: Environmental > Terrestrial > Soil > Wetlands | place: USA... | reverse complement strand
GTCTGATCGAGAACCGCTTCGAACCCAACGTGCTGATCTCGAGTTACGACACGGTCATCAACTGGGCGCGGCGCGGCTCGGTGTGGCCGCTCCAGTTCGGGCTGGCCTGCTGTGCGATCGAGATGATGGCCGCGATGGATCCACGCTTCGACCTCTCCCGCTTCGGGATGGAGGTGTTCCGCGGGACCCCTCGCCAGGCGGACCTGATGCTCGTCGCGGGCACGGTGACCGAGAAGATGGCGCCGATCGTGACGCGCCTCTACCACCAGATGGCCGAGCCCAAGTGGGTCCTCGCCATGGGGTCGTGCGCGACGTGCGGCGGCCCGTACAGGACGTACGCGGTGACGCAGGGCGTCGACAGGCTCATCCCCGTGGACGTGTACGTCCCGGGGTGCCCACCGCGCCCGGAGGCGCTCATCTACGGCCTGATGCAGCTCCAGCGCAAGATCGACCGAATGACCATCGCCAAGAAGGTGGTCTGAGGATCGTGCTAGCCCTCGCCCTGCAACCGCCCGCACGCCCGACGATGCGGGCTCACAGCCGACAGCTCACAGCTGACAGCAGAAAAGGACCGGTGCGCCCGAGCGTTCCCAGCGTCTCGGCTGTTGGCTGTCAGCTGTTGGCTGTTGGCTTGCTTTCCAGGAGGCAGCAGTGACCGAGCAGTCCAACGTACCGCCCCAGGCGCCGGCGCAGCCACCGGAGGGTGCGGCGCCGAAGCCGCCGTGGGAGGAGAAGCCCGTCACGCCCGTCCCCAGGGACGCCCGAGACCACACCGTCGTGCGCGAGATCACGGGCGCGCTTCCCGACGCGGTCCTGGAGGCCGTCGAGTTCGCGGGCCAGGTCACGGTCACGGTCGCGCCCGCGCGGATCGTCGAGGTGTGTCGCGCGTGCAAGGAGCGGCTCGGGTACGCGTTCCTCGTCGACCTCACGGCGGTCGACTGGCCCGAGAGGACCCAGGGCCGCTTCGACGTCGTGTACTGGATGCACAGGTTCTCCGACTCGCAGCGCCTGAGGCTCAAGGTGGTCGTTGCCGACGGCGTCGAGCTTCCCTCCGTCACCGGCGTCTGGAAGGTCGCGAACTGGATGGAGCGCGAGGTGTTCGACATGTTCGGCATCTACTTCGCCGACCACCCGAACCTCGAGCGCATCCTGACGTGGGAAGGGTTCAACGGCCACCCGCTGCGGAAGGACTTCCCGATCGAGGGGGTCGACACGGGGGCCGCGGTCTACCCGGATGTCTACCCGCCCGGGGGAGGGCCGGTCGCCGGCGGGGAGGGGGAGTCGTGACCAACCTCGAGCCGACCAAGCCCCTCCCCGACAGCGAGGAGATGGAGATCTCGTTCGGCCCCCAGCATCCCGCGACCCACGGCGTGCTCCGGGTGATGGTGAAGCTCGACGGCGAGCGGATCGTGGACGCCAGGCCCGTGATCGGCTACCTCCACCGCGGCACCGAGAAGATCTTCGAGCGCGAGACGTACAACGGCGCGATCCCGCACACCGACCGGATGGACTACACCGCCGCCGCCACCAACAACCAGGGGCTCGTCGGCGCGGTGGAGAGGATCATGGGCGTCACGGTGCCCCCGCGCGCGGCGTACATCCGGATGATCCTCGCGGAGCTCCAGCGCATCGCCTCGCACACCATCTGGCTCGGCACCCACGCGCTCGACATCGGCGCGCAGTCGCCGTTCTTCTACACCTTTCAGGAGCGGGAGAAGATCCTCGACCTCTACGAGGAGTACTGCGGCGCGCGGCTGACGCTGAACGCGATGCGCGTCGGCGGCCTGCCGTACGACCTCACCGACGGTTGGACCGGGCGCTGCCGCGCGTTCGTCGACCAGTTCCCGGCCCGCATCGCGGAGTGGGAGCGGCTCCTCACCGCGAACCGGATCTGGAAGCTGCGCACCGTCGGGGTCGGCGTGATCTCCGCCGAGAGCGCGATCGAGTGGGGGCTGACGGGCCCGCCGCTCCGGGGCTCGGGCGTCAAGTGGGACATCCGGAAGGTGTTCCCGTACGACCACTACAACGAGGTCGAGTTCGAGATCCCGATCGGCACGAGCGGCGACACGTACGACCGGTACCTCGTCCGGATGGAGGAGATGCGCCAGTCGGTACGCATCGTCCAGCAGTGCCTGGCGAAGCTCCCCGACGGGCCCGTGATGGCCAAGGTCCCGAAGGTGATCAAGCCTCCCAAGGGCGAGGTGTACTTCTCCGTCGAGGGGCCCAAGGGCGAGCTCGGCTACTACGTCGTGTCCGACGGCGGCGCCAGCCCGTACCGCCTGCACGTGCGCCCGTCCTGCTTCATCAACCTCCAGGCGCTCCCCGAGATGGTGCGCGGGCAGCTCGTCGCCGACCTGATCGCGGTGATCGGCACGCTCGACATCGTGCTCGGCGAGATCGATCGGTAGGGAGCGGCGATGGCGAATCCGTGGGTTGCCTACCTCCTCGTGCCGCTGGTGAAGATCGCCGTCATCCTCGGCGTCGTGATCATGCTCGCGGCGTACCTCTCGTTCTTCGAGAGGAAGATCCTCGCGTACATGCAGATCCGCATCGGCCCCAACCGCGTGGGGCCGCGCGGGTGGCTGCAGCCGATCGCGGACGCCCTCAAGCTCTTCGTCAAGGAGGACATCGTCCCCTCGCGCGCCGAGAAGCTCGTGTACCTCCTCGGACCGGTGCTCGTGACGGCGCCCGCGCTCGTGGTGTTCTCCGTGATCCCGTTCGGGACCTCCTTCACGCTGTTCGGCGCCGAGGTCACGCCGTACCTCGCGGACGTCAACATCGGAATTCTCTTCATCCTCGGGGTCTCGTCGGTCGGCGTGTACGGGGTCATCCTGGGAGGCTGGGCCTCCAATAACAAGTTCTCGCTCATGGGCGGTCTGCGCTCCGCAGCTCAGCTCGTGTCGTACGAGGTCCCGATGGGGCTCTCGGTCGTCACCGTGCTGCTGATGGCGAACTCGCTCTCGCTCGTGAAGATCGTCGAGGCGCAGAAAGCCGCGGGGATCTGGTACGCCGTCCCCGGGTTCGTCGCCTTCTTCATCTACTTCGTGTGCGGCGTCGCCGAGACGAACCGCAACCCGTTCGACCTCCCGGAGGCGGAGTCGGAGCTCGTCGCGGGGTTCCACACCGAGTACTCGGGGATGAAGTTCGCGTTCTACTTCCTCGCCGAGTACGCAAACATGGTGGTGATCTCCTCGATTGCGACGGTGCTGTTTCTCGGCGGGTGGCTCCCGATCTTCCCCAACTGGCTGGCCGGGTTCTGGGCGTCGCCCGCATTCGCCTGGATACCCCCCGTGCTGTGGAACGCGGGGTGGTTCCTGGTCAAGACGTTCGCGTTCCTTTTCGTGTACATCTGGTTCCGCGGCACGTTCCCGCGCTACCGGTTCGACCAGCTCATGGCGCTCGGGTGGAAGGTGTTCATCCCCGTCAGCCTGGTCAACCTGATGGCGGTGGGGCTCGGCGTGCTGCTGGTCGGAGGCCCGCGATGAGCTTCTGGGGCTTTCTCGCGTCGGTCGTGCCGTTCGAGCTCGCGCAGGGGCTCGGCGTGACCGGCCGGTTCTTCTTCAAGCGCAAGGCGACGATCCAGTACCCCGAGGTCAAGCCGGTCCCGAAGGACCGCTTCCGGGGGATGTTCGGATTCTCCGAGGAGCGCTGCATCGTCTGCCACTCGTGCGCCAAGGCGTGCCCGATCGCGATCATCCACATCCAGGACCACTTCGAGGAGGTCGAGGTCGAGGGCAAGAAGAGGAAGAAGAAGGTCCTCGACCGCTACGACATCGACGTCAAGCGCTGCATGTTCTGCGGCCTCTGCGAGGAGGCGTGCCCCACCAAACCGGTCGCGATCTGGCTCACGACCAAGAGCTACGAGACGGCGGCGTACGAGCGCAACGAGCGACTGTACTTCACGAAGGAGCGCCTCCAGAGCTGGGACGGCGTTCGTCCCTACCCGGGGGTCGTGCCCCCGTCGCAGGGGCAGCTGCCGGAGGACCCCACCGGCGGCTCCGGGGAGGCCAAGCCGTGAGCTGGCTCCTGCTCCACTTCTCGCAGATCGTGTTCTACGCCCTCGCCGCCTGCGCGGTGGCCGGCGCCGTCGGCGTGATCGCGTTTCGCAGTCCCGTCCGCGCGGCGCTCTCGCTGCTCGGCACGTTCCTCGCCGTCGCCGGGCTGTTCGTCCTGATGGAGGCCGAGTTCCTCGCCGCGGTCCAGATCCTCGTCTACGCGGGCGGCGTGATGGTGCTGTTCCTGTTCGTGATCATGCTGGTGAAGGCCCGTGACATCCCGCAGGAGCGCCAGTACCTCGGGAAGCTGGCCCCTGCGGCCGTCGGCCTCGGGGTGCTGCTCGCGGTCCTCGTCGGCGTCGGGGTGTGGGCCGCCGCCCACGGCGCCCCGGCCGATGCGGCGGCGCTGCGCCAGGTACAGGGCGCGACGCTCGGCAACACCGAGGCGGTCGGCTGGAGCCTCTACCGCGACTACCTGCTTCCGTTCGAGGTCGTGTCGATCGTGCTGCTCGTCGCGATGATCGGCGCGATCGTGATGGGCCGCAGGGAAGCTCCCAAGGAGGGCGGCGCGTGATCACCACGACGCACTACCTCGTGCTCTCGCTCGTGCTGTTCTCGCTCGGCGTGATCGGGATGGCGGTCCGGCGCAACTTCATCACGGTCCTGATGTGCATCGAGCTCATCCTCAACGCGGCGAACATCAACCTGATTGCGTTCTCCCGGCAACTCGGCGACCTCACCGGCCAGGTGTTCGCGGTGTTCGTGATCACGATCGCGGCGGCGGAGGCGGCGATCGGGCTCGGCATCATCGTGGCGCTGGTGCGGCTCAAGCAGACCACCAACCTCGACCAGGTCAACGTGATGGAAGGGTAGCCGATGAAAGACCTGCTCTGGCTGATTCCCCTCTTCCCGCTCCTGGGCGCCGCCGTCAACGGCCTCGTAGGCAACCGCCGCGGCTGGTCGCACCGCACCACGAGCGCCGTCGCCCTCGTCGGCTCGGGGCTCGCGATGGCCGCGGCGTTCGCGGCGATCGCCGACTGGGCCGCGACCGTCGGGACGCACGCGGTTCACGTCAACACGGTCTTCACCTGGATCCCCGCCGGCGCCGGTCACACCGCCGACGGGCTGCTCGCCACCCTCACCATCGACTACGCGCTCCGGCTGGACTCGTTGTCGGCGGTGATGTTGTTTTTCGTGACGTTCGTGGGGTTTCTGATTCACGTGTACTCGGTGGGGTACATGCACTCGGAGGGGGAGCGGGCGTACGCGCGGTACTTCGCGTACCTGAACCTGTTCATGTTCGCGATGCTGACGCTGGTGCTGGGCGCCAACCTCGTGGTGTTGTTCGTGGGGTGGGAGGGAGTGGGGCTGTGCAGTTACCTGTTGATCGGGTTCTACTTCGAGAAGGAGTGGTGCGCGTCGGCGGGGAAGAAGGCGTTCATCGTCAACCGGATCGGTGATTTCGGGTTCCTGCTGGCGATCTTCCTGGCGTTCAAGACGTTCGGGACGGTGGACGTGGCGGGGATCGAGGCGTTGGTGAAGGGGGATCCGGGGAAGTACGCGGCGGCGGCGACGCCGATCGCGCTGCTGCTGTTCGTGGGGGCGATCGGGAAGTCGGCGCAGCTGCCGCTGTACGTGTGGCTGCCGGACGCGATGGCGGGGCCGACGCCGGTGTCGGCGCTGATCCACGCGGCGACGATGGTGACGGCGGGTGTGTACATGGTGGCGCGGGCGAACGCGATCTTCCGGCTCTCGCCGGTGGCGATGGTGGTGGTGGCGGGTGTGGGGGGGTTGACGGCGATCTTCGCGGCGACGATCGGGTTGGCGCAGAACGACATCAAGAAGGTGCTCGCCTACTCCACCGTCTCCCAGTTGGGGTACATGTTTCTGGGGGCGGGGGCGGGGGCGTTTGCGGCGGCGATCTTCCACGTGTTCACGCACGCGTTTTTCAAGGCGTGTCTGTTCCTGGGCAGTGGCAGCGTGATCCACGCGTGCTCAGGTGAGCAGGACATGCGGAAGATGGGGGGGTTGAAGAGCAAGCTGCCGACGACGTACTGGACGTTCCTCGTGGCGACGCTGGCGCTGGCGGGGATTCCGCCGTTGGCGGGGTTTTTCTCCAAGGACGAAATCCTGGCGAAGGTGTTTGCGGCGGGGGCGGGGGACCTGCACGGGTACGGGCGGGTGTACCTGGTGCTGTGGGTGCTCGGGGTGGTGGGGGCGTTCGTGACGGCGTTTTACATGTTCCGGGCGGTGCACATGACGTTCCACGGGGAGTTCCGGGGGACGGCTGAGCAGGCGCACCACCTGCACGAGTCACCTGCGAGCATGACCGTCCCGCTGCGGGTGCTGGCGGTGGGGTCGATCGTGGTGGGGTTCCTGGGGATGGGGATGTTCGGGGCAGGGAGGAACTGGTTCGAGGGGCTCCTGCACCCGGTGGCGGCGACGGTGGAGGTGGAGGGGTATGCGACCTCGTTCGGGATGGAGTGGCTGCTGATCGCGCTGTCGGTGGGGGTGGCGGTGGGAGGGATCCTGCTCGCGACCCGGTGGTACTTCGGGCCGGACGCCTTCACCCGCCCGAAGCGCTTCACCGAGCGCTTCCCCACCCTCTATCAAACCGTCGCCAACAAGTACTACGTCGACGAGGCGTACAACGCGACCGTCGTCGCGGGCACGATGAAGCTCGCGCAGGGGTCGTGGGAGTTCGACGCCCGCGTGGTGGACGGCGCGGTGAACGGGACGCGGCACCTCACGGTCGGGGCCTCGTTCTTCTCGGGACTCTTCGACCTCAACGTGGTGGACGGGCTCGTGAACCTCGTGGCCGACGCCTACGGCTGGGCGAGTCGGCTGCTGCGCCGCGTCCAGTGGGGCGTGGTCCAGGGGTACGCACTGATCATGACCATGGGGGTCGCCCTCATGGTCGCCGCCGCCCTCTGGCTGGGACGGTAGACGGATGGACCACTCGCCAGATTCGCGGCGGCACACGGGCTCCGAGTGGCTGACAGCTCACAGCCGACAGCTGACAGCCAGAGGCGAGCGGCACGGGCGGTCTCGGGTGGTTGGGGGAACTGTGAGCTGTGAGCCGTCGGCTGTCAGCTGCTTCTGAGGGGGATGCGATGGGCTTTGCAATCAACCTGCTGAACGTCATCTGCTACGTGCCGCTCCTCGGCGCGTTCGTGATTATCTTCCTGCTCAAGCAGGAGCAGTCGAAGGCGATCAAGGTCGTGGCCACGGTCGTCGCCGGCGTCGACTTCCTCCTCTCGGTCCCGCTCTGGTTCGTCTACGATCCCGCCGGTCCCGCCTTCCAGCTCACCTACGTGCACGAGTGGATTCCGGCGGTCGGCGCCAAGTACCACGTCGGCGTGGACGGCATCTCGGTGCTCCTGATCCTCCTCACCACGCTGCTCGGGTTCATCGCGGTCTACTCGTCGTTCTCGGCGATCACACACCGGCAGAAGGAGTACTACGTCTTCCTGCTGCTCCTGCAGACCGGGATGCTCGGGGTCTTCATCTCCCTCGACTTCATCCTCTTCTACCTGTTCTGGGAGGCGATGCTGGTGCCGATGTACTTCCTGATCGGCATCTGGGGTGGGCCGCGCAAGCTGTACGCGGCGATCAAGTTCTTCCTCTACACCCTGGTCGGCTCGGTGCTGATGCTGGTCGGCATCCTCGCGCTCTACTTCTACAACTCGACGGGCCTGAAGGCGATCGGGCTGCCCGGCCTCGGAAACGCGCCGACGTTCGACGTGACCGAGCTGTTCAAGATCGCGCCGCAGATCCCGGCCGGGCTGCAGTTCTGGGTGTTCCTCGCGTTCTTCGTCGGTTTCGCGATCAAGGTGCCGATGTTCCCGTTCCACACCTGGCTGCCGGACGCGCACGTCGAGGCGCCGACGGCCGGCTCGGTCATCCTGGCCGGCGTCCTCCTGAAGATGGGGACGTACGGGTTCATCCGGTTCTCGCTCCCGCTCCTGCCCGACGCGAGCCGGCAGGCCGTCGGGTGGATGGGTCTCCTGGCGATCATCGGGATCGTCTACGGCGGCCTCGTCGCGATGGCTCAGAAGGACATGAAGAAGCTGGTCGCGTACTCGTCGGTGTCGCACCTCGGCTTCGTGATGCTGGGGATGTTCGCGCTCAACCCGCAGGGGCTCACGGGGTCGGTGATCCAGATGATCAACCACGGGCTTTCGACCGGCGGGCTCTTCTTGCTCGTGGGGATCATCTACGAGCGCCGCCACACTCGCATGATCGCGGACTACGGCGGTCTCGCGAAGGTCATGCCGGTCTACGCGATGCTCTTCATGATCATCACAATGGCGTCGATCGGACTTCCCACGCTGAATGGGTTCGTCGGCGAGTTCACCATTCTCGTCGGTGCCTTCAACTACAAGGTGTGGTGGGCGGTGATCGCCGCCACCGGCATCGTGATCGGCGCCGCGTACATGCTGTGGATGTACCAGCGCGCGTTCTTCGGCGAGATCACCCATGCGGAGAACAAGACGCTCAGGGACGTCAACCTGCGCGAGCAGTGGACGCTGATCCCACTCGTCGTCCTCTGCTTCTGGATCGGGCTGTACCCCAAGCCGTTCTTCCGGATCCTGGAGCCGTCCATCCAGCGCGTCGTGGAGGCGGTTCATCCCGACTACCTGAACAGGCCGGTGGCGCAACTTCCCGTCGCGCCTCCGACGGGCCGGGGCCAGGAGCAGTAAGCGATGCGCGCCGACCTGCTCGCGCTGCTGCCGGAACTCGTCCTGGCCACGCTCGGCATGGTCGTGCTTCTGGCAGGGCTGGCGTCCCGCACCAAGCGGCAGGACGCGCTCGGCGGGTGGACGATCCTCGCGCTTGCCGCCACCGCGGTCGCTCTCTGGCTGGCCGCGACGTCGACCGACCCGGCCGCGCGTCTCTTCTCCGGCATGTTCGCGCTCGACCACTTCGCGGTGTTCTTCAAGGCGCTCTTCCTCCTCTCGTCTGCGCTCGTAGTTCTCCTCTCGCTGGACTACCTGAAGCGGAACGACGCCCGCCCGGGCGAGTACAACGCGCTGATCCTATTCGCGACGGTCGGCATGATGACGATGGCCTCGGGCACGAGCCTGGCGACCATCTACGTCGGCCTCGAGCTGATGGCGTTGTCGACCTACGTTCTCGCCGGCTACTTCCGGCGCGAGGTGAAGTCGCACGAGGCCGCCACGAAGTACTTCGTGCTTGGCGCGATGTCGTCAGGGATCCTGCTCTACGGCCTGTCGCTGATCTATGGCACCACGGGGACCCTGGACCTGGCGGCGCTCGCGCGGTCGGTGGGGGAGGGGCGCGCATCGGCGGCGACCCTCGTCGGCGTGGCGCTGCTGGCGTGCGGGTTCCTCTTCAAGGTCGCGGCTGTTCCGTTCCACGTCTGGACGCCGGACGTGTACGAGGGCGCCCCGACGCCGATCACGGCGTTTATGTCCGTGGGCCCGAAGGCGGCCGCATTCGCGATCTTCCTGCGGGTGTTCGTCGGCGGGCTCGGCCCGCTCGAGGGCCAGTGGCGGTGGCTGGTCGGGGGCGCGGCCGCACTGACCATGATCTGGGGGAACATCGCCGCGCTCACCCAGGACAACGTGAAGAGGATGCTCGCGTACTCCTCGATCGCGCACGCCGGGTACGCCCTGGTCGGGCTGGTCGCCGGCGGGCAGGCCGGGACGCAGAGCGTGCTGTTCTACATGCTGGTGTACACGGTGACTAACCTCGGTGCGTTCGGCTTCGTGATCATGCTCGAGTCGCGCGAGTACGCGGGCGAAACCGTGCAGGACTACGCAGGGCTCGCCCGCAAGCATCCCCTCGCGGCGTTCGGGATGCTGCTGTTCATGCTCTCGCTCGGCGGGATCCCGCCGACCGCCGGGTTCATGGGGAAGCTCTACCTGTTCGCGGCCGCGGTCAACGCCGGCTACGTCGCGCTCGTCGTGCTCGCCGTGCTGATGTCCGCCGTCTCGCTCTACTACTACTTTCGCATCGTGCTCCAGATGTACCTGCGCGAAGGTCAGGACGCGGAACCCGCCGCGCTCGTGGCGGCGCCGTGGACCGAGCGCGTGATCTGGGCTTGCGGTGCCGCCGTGCTGGTGATCGGGGTGCTGCCCGCGCCGTTCCTTGCGGCGGCGAAAGCTACCGTGGGGGTGCTGGGGCTTCGGTGAGCGCGAGCGGGCGGAAGCGCGCGGCTGCGTCGTTCCGTCGCATCGCCGACGCTTCCTCGCTGGGGCTCGCCTTCCCGATCGCGATCGCGATCGGCTACTTCTGGGGGCGCTGGCTCGACCGCGTCTTCGGGACCTCTCCCTGGCTCACCGTGGTGTTCAGCGTGTTCGGGATCGCGGGCGGGTTCGTGAACGCGTTTCGAATCGCCGTCCGGATCGGCCGTGAGGAGGACGAGGAGAGCCGGAAGCGCGATGGGAACCCGTAGGACGATCGGCAGGCGGGCTCTCGCGGTCGCTGCGCCGGTGACGCTGGCGGCGGCCGGGGTGGTGAACTGGCTGGGGAAACCGTGGAGCGCGCTCGCCTTGACCGTCACCGCTGCGGTCGGTATCATCAACGGGCTCTGGCTGGAGGGTTTGCTCGCGGGGATGCTCCAGCCGGGGAAGCCGCGCGTGACGCGGGCCGCCGCCTGGTTGCTGGCCGCGCGGTGGGCTCTCTGGGGTCTGCTGTTCGTTGTCCTGTACCTGATGCGCGAGCGCATCGAGTTGTGGGCCGTGGCTGTCGGCGTCGCGTGCTTCCTCGTCGCGCTCGGCATCGCCGGCGCGGGCGTCGCGGACCGCGGCCCTCGAGAGGGGTGAAGTCGGGTGCACCACGAGTTCTCGATCCTGTTCCGTCCGGTGAATGCGCTGCTGGCGGTGCTCCTGGGCGCCCCGTCCGCCGGGTGGCAGCGGGCGATGGGGCTGGAGGGCGACGCCGGCGTCTGGCTGCCCGACCACGTCGTCATGGCGCTGCTGGTGGTCGCACTCGTGGCCGCGCTCCTGATCTGGGCGCGGCGAAGCTACTCGCTCGAGAGCCCCTCGACCGTCCAGCAATGCCTGGAGCTGCTCCTCTCCGGCATCTCGAACCTCACCGACGACGTGATCGGGCACGGCCGCGGGAAGGACTTCGTGCCGTTCGTCGCCGGCCTCACGTTCTTTCTCTTCGTCTCGAACTTCTTCGGCCTGATCTTCTTCCTGCAGCCTCCGACAGCCAATACGAGCACGACGTTCGCGCTCTCGCTCACCACGTTCCTGTTCTACAACATCGCCGGGATCCGGCGGCACGGCCCGCTCGGGTACGCCAAGCAGTTCGCCGGACCCGTGTGGTGGCTCGCCCCGCTCATGGCGCCGATCGAGATCATCTCGCACCTCGCGCGCGTGCTGTCGCTCGCGCTCCGGCTGTTCGGCAACATCTTCGGCGAGCACACCGCGATGGGGATGTTCCTCGTCATCGTGCCGCTGTTCGTCCCGGCCATGATGGGGTTGGGGCTGCTGGGGGCGACGATCCAGACGTTCATCTTCATCATGCTGACTTCTGTCTACGTCTCCGGGGCCGTGGCCGAGGAGCACTAGAGAGAGAAAACGACGGAGGAGGAACTTCGATGAGGAAGCAGATTCTGGTTGTGATGGTCGGCCTCGTGCTGCTGAGCATGGCGGCGCCGGCGCTCGCGGCCGACGAGGCGGGGGCGGCTGCGCCGGTGATGCGCGACGTCTGGAAGTTCATAGCCGCCGCGTTCGTGCTCGGCGTCGCCGCGTTCGCGGGTGCGTTCGGCCAGGCCCGAGCGGTGGCGTCGGCGTGCACGAGCATGGGGCGCAACCCGGGCGCGGCCGGCCCGGTCCGCATCACGATGCTCCTGGGCGTCGCGTTCATCGAGTCGCTCGTGATCTACGCCCTGGTCATCGCCTTCATGATCCTCGGCAAGTGACCGGCGCGCCGGGCGCTGCGCGCGGCCGGCGGTGCCGCGCCGGTGCCCCGAAGATCCCCTCCCGGGGAGCACCGGCCCGCTTCCCGGGTCTCCACCGGTCCGGCCCGCCCGAGCGGCGGGCCGGAGGTATCTCCGCTCCAGGATCGTAACACCTTTCCATTGAGATAGATAACGGCCCAATCCCAGGACCGGCCCGGGGGCCGGCGGGCGCCGGAGGGGGCGATCCGCACCCCGGCGTGACGGCGGTCACGCCGGAGGCGGTGCGACGGCGTCCATGTTTTGTCAAGGTCTTGACATTTGAACTCTGACTCAATTACGATCAGCCGCCGTGGAGGCGAGCATGAGCAACGAAGGTTCTTGGGACTTTCAGGATGCCGAGCTTCCCTACCGCGATCAGCTGTTCAAGACCGCTCTGCGCCTGACGCGGAGCACGGAGGACGCCGAGGACCTCCTGCAGGAGACGTTCCTGAAGGCGTACCGGCACTACGCGTCGTTCCAGCCGGGCACGAACCTCAAGGCGTGGCTGTTCAAGATCCTGAAGAACACGTTCATCAACGAGTACAGGCGGCGCAAGCTGCTCCCCGCCCAGGTGGACTTCGCGGAGCTCGAGGAGACGTTCGAGTCCGCGGTGATCTCGACGGACGCCAAGGCGACGCGGACGCCGGAGGACGAGCTGATGGAGTCCACGCTCGACTCGGAGGTCCGGGGCGCCCTTGTGGCGCTTCCGCACAACTACAAGGTCGTCGTATTGCTCGCGGACATCGAGGGGTACGCCTACAAGGAGATCGCGGACATCCTTGCGATCCCCGTCGGGACCGTGATGTCGAGGCTGTACCGCGGGAGGCGGCTGCTCGAGAAGGCGCTGCTCTCGTACGGCGTGCGCTACAACTACCTTCACCACAGGCCGCACCGGCTGCGGTCCGAGAACCTCGACATCGAGACGCTGTTCGGCCACGGCGGTACCCACCCGCTCGGAACGCTGGTGCACTAGGTTCCTCCTCCGGCGAACGGACACCGCGCCTGGGGCCCCGCTCGCGCGGGGCCTCTTCGCCGTTTGCTAGCATGTGCCGGTCATGCGGGTCACCGGACTCGGGGCGGCGGCGCCCCTCGGGATGAGGTCGTGAGCGTCGCGGAGCGCTGTCTCGCCGCGCTGGCGTTCCTCGTCCTCCTGCTCGCCCGGGTCGCGGCGCCGACCGAGGAAGGGAGCGCCCGCCCGCGTCCGCTCCTCACCGTCGCCCCGCTCGCCTCCCCGACGATCGTGCGCCAGGACGTCCTCGGCGGCGGAGAGACGCTCGGCCAGCTGATGGAGCGGCTCGGGATCGGCGGCTCGGAGGTCCAGGCATGGCTCGCGGCGGTCCGGAGCCACGTGGATCCGCGCGCGCTCCCGACTGGCCTCCTGGCGCAGGCGGATGTCGACGTTCACGGCGCCGTGAGGGTGCTGCGCCTCACCCCCGACTGGCGGGCCACGATCGTGGCCGAGCGTACCGGCGACTCGATCACGGCGCGTCGTGAGGAGCGCGCGGTCGAGCGCGAGCTCGTCGTGGTTGCGGGAACGGTCCAGTCGAGCCTGTTCGACGCCGTCACGGCGGCCGGGGAGAGCGAAACGCTGGCCCTCGACCTCGCGGACCTGTTTCAGTGGGACATCGACTTCCATCGTGAGGTCCGCAGCGGCGACGCCTTCGCGTTGCTCGTCGAGCGGGTGAGGAGCGGGGGGCGCGTGGTCACGTACGGCCCGGTCGTCGCTGCGAGCTACACCAACCGCGGGAAGCGCTTCACCGCCGTTCGGTACGCCTTTGCGGGCGGCAAGCCGTCCTGGTACGACGAGCGCGGGAACCCGCTCCGCAAGCAGTTCCTGCGCGCCCCCCTCAAGTTCTCGCGCGTGACGTCCAGGTACTCGGTGTCGCGCCTCCACCCCGTCCTGGGCGTGAGGCTCCCGCACTGGGGCGTGGACTACGGCGCCCCGGTGGGGACCCCGGTGATGGTCACGGCGGACGGCGTGGTGTCGTTCCGGGGGTGGCACGGCGGGGGCGGGAACGCCGTCGAGGTCCGTCACGCAGGTGGCTACGTCACGACGTACATGCACCTCTCCCGGTTCGCAGCCGGGATCCGCGAGGGTGCGCGGGTGGAGCAGGGGCAGGTGATCGGGTACGTGGGCGCGACCGGCCTCGCGACCGGCCCCCACCTCGACTACCGTGTCACCCAGAACGGCCGCCACATGAACCCGGCCGGGATCGGACGAGATCCCGCCCCGCCCCTCCCGAAGGGCGAGCAACCCGCGTTCGTCCGCTGGGCCGGCGCCGTGCTCCCGCTGCTGGAGCGCCCGGGGCCGCTCCCTGAGGGCCGGGTCGCCGCTCTGCAAGCCTCCGCTCCGGCCCCCATTCATGGTTAGCGCGACGCGCGGCCGCCGCAGCCCACGCCCCGGTGTCCGGGGCCCGATCGTCGTGTTCGCACCGGCGCGCGTGGACCTCGCGGGCGGCACCCTGGACCTCTGGCCGATCTACTGCCTCCATCCCGGCTCGACCACCGTCAACGCCGCCCTCCGGATGGGCGTGAAGGTGAGGTTGACCCCGGGCGGCGCGCCGGCGGGGTGCATCCGGCACGTGGCGCCGTCCGCCCCGCCGCTGACGCTCACGCGAGCGGACGCGGGACGCCACCTGACGGCCGCGGTCGGGTTCCACGTGGTGCCGGAAGGCGGGTTCGCGGTCGAGGTCCTCGATCAGCCTCCGGTCGGCTCGGGGCTCGGGGCATCCTCGGCGTTCGCGGTCGCACTCGGCCGCGCGTGCCTGGCGCTCGTGGGCCGCCGCATCCCCCCGCCCAGGTTCGTCTCGCTGCTGCGTGACCTCGAGGCGCGCGTCCTGGGGGTGCCGACGGGCGTGCAGGACTACGTCGCCGCGTCGACCGGCGGCGTGCTCGCCATCCACCTCGAACCGGGAGGCGAGAGGGTGGAGCGCCTCGCGGTCGCCACGGGATGGGTCGCGCGCCGGCTCGTGGTCGTGTTCTCCGGCGTCACGCACGCGTCCGGCATGGTGAACTGGGACGTGTACCGCGCACGGATCGACGGGGACGCGTCAGTGGTGCGCGCCCTCGACGCGATCGCCGGCGCGGCGTCGGCGTGCCGGGCAGCGCTGCTGGCGGCGGACGAGGCGCGGGTCGGTCACGCGATCGCCGAGGAGTGGGCGGCCCGCCGCACGCTGGCACCCTCCGTCAGCAACCGGGCGCTCGACGCGATCCTGAACGCGGGCGTCCGCGCGGGCGCGATGGCGGGGAAGGCGTGTGGCGCCGGGGGCGGCGGGAGCGTGATCTTCTGGACGCGCCCCGACCTCGCTGCCTCCGTGGCCCGCGAGGCGCTCGCCGCCGCGCCGGCGGGCGCGTTCGAGGTGACGGGCGGGCTCACAACGCGGGGAGCGACCGTTCGCTCCGGACGCGCTACGATGTGACAGCCCAGGGCGTGACGCCCGGCAGCGGGAGGTCGAGCGATGGCCGAGGCTCGCACGGTGCGTGCTCCGAGGGGTCGCCAGCGTTCGTGCAAGGGGTGGGGTCAGGAAGCCGCGATGCGGATGCTGATGAACAACCTCGACCCCGAGGTGGCGGAGCGCCCCCAGGACCTGGTGGTGTACGGCGGGAGCGGACGGGCGGCGCGGAGCTGGGAGTGCTTCGAGGCGATCGTGCGCGCCCTCCGGGACCTTGGCGACGACGAGACGCTGCTCGTGCAGTCCGGCAAGCCGGTCGGGGTGTTCACGACACACGCCGACGCGCCGAGGGTGCTGATCGCGAACGCGAACCTCGTACCGCACTGGGCGACCTCGGACGAGTTTCGGCGGCTCGAGGCGCTCGGCCTCACGATGTACGGCCAGATGACGGCGGGGTCGTGGATCTACATCGGGACGCAGGGGATCCTCCAGGGCACCTACGAGTGCTTCGCGGCGGCCGCGCGGAAGCACTTCGGCGGGAAGCTGCGTGGCCGCTTGGTCGTGACGGCTGGCCTTGGGGGGATGGGCGGCGCGCAGCCGCTGGCCGCCACGATGAACGAGGCCACGTTCCTCGCCGCGGAGGTGGACGGCTCGCGTATCGACAAGCGCCTCGCGACGGGGTACCTGGACGAGAGGGTGGAAGGGGTCGATGCCGCGATCGACCGCGCCCTGGCGCTCAAAGCGAGCGGCGAGGCGCGCTCGGTCGGCGTCGTCGCCAACGCTGCCGACCTCCTCGCGCGGCTGATCGAGCGGCGGATCGTCCCCGATGTCCTCACGGACCAGACCTCCGCGCACGACGAGCTCAACGGCTACGTCCCGAACCGAATGACGCTCGGGCAGGCGCTCGAGCTTCGCCGCGCCGATCCGGAGCGCTACAAGGCCGAGGCGTACCGGACGATGACGGAGCACATGAGGTCGATGCTCGAGCTCCAGGTGCTCGGCGCAGTCACCTTCGACTACGGCAACAACCTCCGCGGCCAGGCTCTCAAGGCCGGCGTCGCCAACGCGTTCGAGGTGATCGGGTTCGTCCCCCTGTACATCCGCCCGCTGTTCTGCGAGGGCAAAGGACCGTTCCGCTGGGCGGCGCTCTCCGGAGACCCCGAGGACATCTACCGGACCGACCGCGCGATCCTCGAGACGTTCCCGCGCGACGAGGCGCTCTGCCGCTGGATCCGGATGGCCCGGGAGCACGTTCACTTCCAGGGGCTCCCGTCGCGGATCTGCTGGCTCGGGTACGGGGACCGCGCGCGGTTCGGCCTGATCATCAACGACCTGGTCGCCAAGGGCGAGATCTCGGCCCCGATCGTGATCGGGCGCGACCACCTCGACTCCGGCTCCGTCGCCTCCCCGAACCGCGAGACCGAGGGGATGCGCGACGGCTCGGACGCGATCTCCGACTGGCCGCTGCTCAACGCGCTGCTCAACACCGCAGCCGGCGCCACGTGGGTGTCGATCCACCACGGCGGTGGGGTGGGTATCGGCTACTCGCAGCACGCCGGGATGGTAGTGGTGGCCGACGGCACGGACGCGGCCGCGCGACGCCTCGGCCGCGTCCTGACCACCGACCCGGGCACCGGGGTGATGCGCCACGTGGACGCCGGGTACCAGGAGGCCATCGACTGCGCACGCCGCACGGGGGTGAAGATCCCGATGCTGCCGGGCGCCGGCTCGCGCTGAACGCGTCGGCGATCTGCGCGGTGCTCGTGGCCGCAGCGGCGGCCGGGCCGTGGCCTGGCCTCGGTCCGCTCTCGCTGCTGTGGCGTGCCCCGATTGCGGTCGTCGCCGTGATCGCGGCGTGGCCGCGCCTGGGCCGCCGGGCGCCGTGGGTCGCCGTGCTCGTCGCGGCGGGAGTGGCGATCGACGTCGCGATCCCGGCGCGCCTGGGACCGACCGAATTCACGGCGAGGGCGGTCGCGCGCTCGGCGAAGCTGCAGGGCTCGCTGGCTGCGCTGGCCGAAGACGCCCGCCTGCGCCGGATCCTCAACCCCGGAGGCGGCGAGGCGGAGCCGGAGGCGCCGTTTCCGCTGGTCGCGGGCGCGTGGCGCTCGATGCCGATCCGCACCGACGCGCTGGTCGTCGTTGACGGCCACGGCCTCCCGGTCGCGTGGGCGGGACCTACGCCGCGCCTGCCCGTGCACCTGCGACCGCTCGGCGAGAGGACCGTCGCCGCGGAGCCCGGGATCGGCACGGTCTGGGTGTGGTGGCGGGAGAACGTCTTCGAGAACGGGCGGTCGCTCGGAGCCGTGCTCGCGGGGACCGCGATCCCCGAGGCGGGTGCGCGCGAGGCGCTCGGCGTCCGCGCCGGCCGCTCTGCCGTCGCGGCGCCCGTCCTCGATGAGTCGGGAACCGCCGGTTCCGGCGTCGGGTCGCTCACGTTCGAGGTCCACCGCGCGCCGACGGTGGCGTGGAGCGCCCCGGGGCTCGTCGTGCTCGCGGTGGTCGTCGTCCTCGCGATCGGGAGTCGGGTTGCGACCGGAGCCGCGCTGTGCGCCGGGGCGGTCGCCCTGCTCCTCATGGGTCGGCTAGAGGCGGGGTGGTGGCTCGTCGCCGCCGTCGCAGGCGCCGCCATCGTCGCGTCGCGCCTGCCCCACGCCTGGCCGGTGCGGGGCGTCGGGGCGGTGACCGTCGGCGGCCTGGCGTGGGCGCTCCCGCGGCTCTTCGACGCACTTCGGATCGAGCCTCTGCCGGCGAGCCTCCTGTGGCCCGGTGCGCTGCGCTGGGTGCTGGTCGCGGCGTTGGCGGCGCTCGTGCGAGGCCTCGGGGCGAGGCCGCACACGGCCGGCTGGCCGCTGCGAGCTGCGGCGTGGATCCCGCTCGTCGTCGGAGTGGTCAACGCCGACGCGGCGATGATCGGCGCGGGCGCTGCGGCGATCACGCTGTGGGGGCTGCCGGGACGCGGCCTCGTGCTCCCGGCGCTGGTCGCGGCGGGGCTGGTCGTGGGTGGGGAGGAGGCTGCCCGAAAGGCGGAGACCGTGGCCACAACCGAGGCGACGCTCGCCCGGCTCGACAAGATCGAGGCTCCGGCGCGCGCGCTGCTGACGCAACTGCCCGAGGACGCGACCGTGCGGATGGTGAGCCTGCAGCAGGGCGAGCGGCTCGTGGTTCTCGGTCGGCTCGCGAACTGGCTCGGGCTCGCTCAGGCGTTGCCCGGAACCTCCCTCGTTCTCACCGACCCCGCTGGCGAGCTGGCCGGGAGTTGGGGCGAGGTCACGATCGAGAACGAGGGGATCCCCCGCGAGCTGGCGACGCGCATCCTCCCGAACGGCTGGCGGGTTTCGATCCTGGCACCGCCCTCGCCCAGCGACCTCCTCGCCGGGCTCGACGCGGCGGGGATCGAGGTGCCCGTCGCGGTGGTCGATCGCTCAGGGGCGCCGCGGAGCCGCGGCGCGACGTTCCGCCCGCTGTCGCCGGCGATCGTCGGGAGGGCGCTCGCCGCGGGCCACATCTGGGCCGACGTCGGGATCGGCGAGCGCGAGTTCGCCGCGTACCTCCGGGCGCATCGGGACAGCGTACTGGTGGTCCCCTGGGTGCGGCCGCCGATGGCCGAGGCAGGGTTGCTGCTCGCCGCGCTCACCCTGTGGGGCGTCTTCCCGCTCGCACCGTGGGAGAGGCGGAGGCGATGGCTCGGGTGGTGGGGCCGGCGCAGGACGTTCGGCGGGAGGCTGCGGGTGCTCTCGGTGGCGGCAGCGGTGCTGCCGATCCTGCTTCTCGGTCAGCTGCTCCCGAGGCAGTGGGCTCGCCAGCAGCAAAAGGCGCGCCTGGAGCTCGCCCGCGCGGTGAGCCAGCTGCTCTCGACGGAGCGGTGGGAGGAGGGCACCTCGTGGCTCGTCCGCGAATTGGGCGGCGCGGTGGCCGTCTACCGCTCCGGGAAGCTCGTCTCCTCGACCCGTCCCGACCTCGCCGCCGAGGGGAGGGTCCCCTGGCTGCCTCCGCCCGAGGCGTACGTGCGGTCGGTGCGCGGGTGGCGGGAGCCTCTCGTTGTGATGGAGGGGGACGAGACCGGGGTGTTCGCACCCATGGGAGGGGGCGATGCCGTCGTCGTCGGCGTGGTCGGCCTGCGGCTGCAGGCCCTCGGCAGGAGCCCGTCGCCGCGCGAGTGGTTCGTCATCACCGGCATCTTCGCGATGCTCGTCGGCCTCGGCACGGCCGAGCGGCTGGGCGGAAGGCTGGGGCGCCCGCTCCGCCGTCTGGTGGGCGCGGCGCGGCGTCTGGAGCGCGGCGAGCCGGTCGCGACGCTGGAGACCGGCGGCG
>Ga0335070_10003017_pt1 | contig 19617 bp, 17 predicted proteins | sample Lox_Sample_13_FD_206722 | JGI IMG/M metagenome (GOLD analysis project Ga0335070, IMG submission 206722) | Soil microbial communities from Loxahatchee National Wildlife Refuge, Florida, United States - Lox_Sample_1.3 | ecosystem: Environmental > Terrestrial > Soil > Wetlands | place: USA... | reverse complement strand
CAGAACTTCTCGACCGACGCGCGCATCGCCCGTCTCGAGGCGCTCTACCTCCGCGTGGTTCACGAGACTCGTCAGAAGCCGCCGCGACGCCACTGGTAGGGCCGCTGTCGGATCACGCCCGCAGGCACGTGATCCACAGCTCACGGCGCCGCGGACCATCCAGCTCCAACAGGTAGACGGCTTGCCAGCGCCCGAGCGCCAGCTCGCCGTCGTTGATCGGGACGGTCACAGAATGCCCGACCAGTGTGCTGAGGAAGTGGGCATCGGAGTTCCCCTCGGTGTGGCGCCAGCTCAGCGCAGGGAGGGTCGCAGCGAGACCAGCCAGGATGTCTTCGGCCACAGCCGGGTCGGCGTTTTCGTTGAGGAGCACCGCGGCGGTCGTATGGGGCACGGCGACGTGGCAGATACCGTCAGAGACACCCGAGGCTGCGACCGACTCCTGGATGAACGTGGTCACGTCCACCAGTTGGCGACGACGCTGCGAGGAAACCTCGATCACGTCCACGGGTACGCCCTCCCCTCTGGCCAGTACAGGATCCGATACCCCTCTGCCAGCAGCACCACCCGGTGCACGTAGTCCCAGGTCTCTGGGATCTCCAGGGACTCCACGAAATCGGGGCCGTCCTTTCTGCCGTTGGCTTCCCACACTTCCCGCACGCGCTTCTCGCCGGCGTTGTAGCTCGCAAGTGCGACCGTCCAGGAGCCGAAGGTCCGCCGCAGCCCAGCGAGGTGCGCGGCCCCCAGCGTGAGGTTGCGCCCAGGCTCAAGGATGTCGCCCGCGCGCGGGAATCCCGGTAACGCGCGGGCCGCCTCGGCAGCCGAGTCTGGAAGGACCTGGGCGAGACCGAGTGCGCCGGCCGACGAGCGTGCGCGTGGGTTCCAGGCCGACTCCTGGCGCACCAGACCCGCCAGCACCCAGGGGGGCACCCCAGTCTGACGCCCGGCCGACTCGATCTCCTGACGCCAGGGCAGCGGCAGGTAGCGCTCGAGGAGTTGCCGCGGCAACCCCTGCCACGGACCGGAGAGCAGCTTCGGCTCCCCTCGCACGAGGAGCGACACGGCCTCCAGCGGTGGCATCTCCGCGAGGGCGAGCAGGCCCAGCCAATCCGGACCCGTTCTCCCCGTCACCTCCAGCTCGGAGCGCCAGGCGAACACCGCCTCGGCGACACGGCCGGCGGTCAGAAGGTCCGAGGCCCACGCCGGTGGCGGAGGGCTCGCCAAAGCCTGAGCCGAGAGTGCCACGGCCACACCGTGCATGCGCAACTCTCCCGCTGCCCACTGCGCGGGGAGGTCCGGTAAGCCGCTCTCCGCCAGCTGGAGGAGGGCGGACCGGTCACCCCGGCGAGCCAGCCCTCGGGCGCGCCAATAATCCGCCAGTCGCCGCCCCCGTGTGGTCCTTGCGAGCTCGGAGGGCAGCGCCGCTCCAGCCTTCTGGCGAGCCTGCAGCATCACCAGGCGGCGAGCCACCCACTCCCAGCGCGGTTGGGCCTGAGCGGCCGTCGAACCGAGGTGCACGAGAGCCTCGTCGAACCGGCCCAACTCGACGAGCGCCTCCCCAACCAGGAGCTCGCCTCGGCCCGCGAGCGCTCCCTCGTTGGGCACGAGCTGGCGCGCCCTCTGCGCCGCCCGCAACATGTCGCCGAAGCCTCGCTGCCGCTGGCCGGGCTGACTGCTCCACGCCAACTGGCGGTAGGCCTCGGCCCGCTCCAGCAGGCACTCGGCACAGCGCTCGCCGCCACGTGTCGCCCAGCCCAAGGCGACGCTCGGGCGGTGCAGCCGCAGCGCGGCACGTGCCGCGGTCAAGGATGCGCCGCTACCGCCGCGCGCCGCGGCCCGCAACGCCTCCTGGGGCTCCCCGGCGTCCAACCAGGCTTGTGCGTGGTGAACCCACTCGGCACTCGAGAACGTCGCTTCCAGCCGGTCGAGCGGCCGCCCTGGAAACACCGTCTCAAAGAGCTGGGGGAACCCGACTGCAAGACTGCGCGCGGCGGTTCCACCCGCTGCGTCGCCGACGAGCGCGGTCACGGCCAGCGCGCGGCCAACCTCGTCGCCGTGAAGGGCTGCGAGTTCGGGAAGCAGGCCGGCTCCAGCCGACGTCTCGCCGCGAGCCGCGAGAACCTCCGCGCCCCGCAGCCTCACTCGCACGCGGTCCTCTGTTGGCAGCCACGGTGCGGCCGCCACCGACATCCAGGGCCCGACGGGAGACCTCGATTCCTCGAGCGCCTCCACCAATCGGCGCGTCGCCAGGCGGGCGAGCCCTCCCTCTGGGCGGGCGATGTCGAAGGCGGTCAGCGCCCCGACCGGCGACCGTGCGTCACACGCGTAGAGTCCCCACAACAGCGCGGCACGCCGCCGCTCGGTCTCGCGCCCGGCGACCGCCACACGCATGAACGCGGTGGCCCGGGCGGTTGCGTCCCCCTTGACCAGGAAAGCGCGGGCGAGCGTCGGGGCAGGGGTCGCCCGACACGAGAGAAGAACCGGCAGAACCAGTGAGACCGCCGCCCGCAGCCAGGCTCGCCTACATTCCGAGGGCGTCAGGTTCTCCATCCGCGAGGATTCGCACCAACTCATCGTGGAAGTAGTTGCTGCTGCCTCGCACATCTGCGGCCACGCGCTGCTCGTACATCTCACGCGAGCGGTCGATGTCGTCCTTCAGGCGCTGATAGATGTCACGCGAGATCTTCCCCGCCTGGACCGCCTGCTCGTTGTAGAGCCTGATCTCCGAGACCAGCAGACGGGCGAAGCGCCGCGCCTCCTCGTGCTTCCGCTCGTCGTCCGGTGGCCGACCCGGAGCAGCCGGCGGCGGAGCGACAGCCGCCCGCGGTGGGGGCGGCGCTGGGGGCGGCGGCGCGACGGGTGGCGGCGCAACGGGTGGCGGCGCAACGGGTGGCCGCGCACCGGTTGGCGGTGGCGCCGGCGCAGCCTTGGGGGCCACCGGAACCTTGAGGTGAACGGTAGCCGAGGCGTCGGCGAGAGGCGGTGTGACCTGGGGTGGAACCGGGCGCACCATCGCTGGCGTCGGCACACCCTCCTCCAGCTCGAAGAGTTCGGATGTGGGCACCCTCTCGGGCGCCGGCGCGCCCTCTCCCTTACCCACCAGCACCTCGGGCTCGATGAGGGCCGCCGTCGTGACCACCGTCCGACCGCTCATCGTCTCGAGCATCAGCCCTGCCGTGTAGGTGAGCTGCTGCACGATCGCGGTGTCAAGACCCGACTCGCCCTCGAGCGCGAGCAGCATCCCGACCACCTTGCCTCGCAGCGACATGGGCACCAACAGCAGCCGCCCCTGTGCGGCGTCGAACCAGCGCGCAAGCATCTCTTCCGCGGCGAGGTCGACCACGACCGGCACGCCCTCGGCAGCACGCCGGAGAGCGAGCGAGTTTGCAAGCGCCCCTTGCCAGCTCTTCACCGGGGGCCCACCCGTCAACCCTTCTCCCGCCCAACCCTGGACGGCGTTGCCCTCGCGCAGCACGACGATCGCTCGCGGGCCGCACCAGGCACTAAGCTGCTTCAGCAACTCCTGGAGCACTTCGGACTGGGCGTGCCCGGCGTCGAGCCGCCGCATCACCTCGAGGCTCACACCGGCGGGGGCTGCCGGCTTCGCGAGCTCCTGCAGGCGCTCCGACAGCGCTGCCACTGGAAAGAGGGTCTCTAGGTCGGGGGGGATCACGGCGCCCACTTCTCGGGCCGCTCGGGACGAAAACTCCCGGATCTGCTCCTGCACCGCCTCCAGCCTTGCCCGGATCCGCGACGCGGCACCTTCCCGCAGCTTCTCCAACTCGGCGAGAATCGCTTCGTGCTTCTCCATGGCGCCTCCCTGCTGCCCGATCAAGCAATCATTATCGGCGCCGCGCGCAAAGCGTGTCAAGAAAAGCACGGCGTTGCCTGGCCGCGGCCCCTCTGCTAGCTTTCGCTGTCGGGGGAACGATGATAGCGGCCTTTTGCCGTGCGGGGCTCCTCGCTCTGCTCGCCGGTGCTCTCGCGTGCGGCGACCGACCGAGCGCACGGGGGCAGGCGGCGGACTCGGATTTTGCCCTCGTCAAGGCCGCCCGCTCCGACTTTCTCGCCGCCAGCGAGGCGTTGAGCCGTGCCCAGGTCGAGGGACGGAACGGCAGTGTGGGTGCCGATGCCCTCCCGCGGGCGCAGGCTGCGTACGATGCCGCCTACGCCAAGGACCAGAAGGTCCTCACGGCGTTCCTCACCGTCGCGCTGAACGAGAGGCCTTTCGACCCCCAGACACTCGAAGCGCTGGGGTTCTACGCGGACGCCGCCGTCGCCAACGCTCGCGTCATCCTCGCCCGCAGCGGGGACGGCCAGCAAGCCCTTCAAACCCTCGAGGGAGCGGAGCGCCCGTACCGCGCGCTCGGCCTCCCGCTCCCGCAGGATCTGGAGGCAGCCATCCAGGAGGCGCGGCGGGCCCGGGTCAACCCTCCCACGCCCGCGCCCACGGAACGCCCGGCCACCCGGCGGCATCGTCGCTCCGGTTCCCCGTGACCGTGAGGCGACGGAAATTGACCGGATCGACCCTTCTTTGCTAGACTTCCCTCCCTTTCGCGTGCCCGCGCCAGCAGCGTACGGTGCGGCAAGACCAGCGCAGAGGGGGGGTGAGATCGCGCGATGCCCACGATGGTGCACGTTCGTGACAACGAGTCGTTCGAGCAGGCTCTGCGTCGCTTCAAGAGGAAGTGTGAGAAGGCCGGAATCCTGTCGGAGATCAAGAAGCGTCAGCACTACGAGAAGCCGAGCGTGAGGCGCAAGCGCAAGCTTATCCAGGCGCGCAAGAAGCTCCTCCGCAAGCTGGCCCAACAGCGCAAGGCGGGGTTGCTCTAGCGACCTCGGGATTACCTTGACCTTCGCGTCGTTGGAGTTTGACCAGGTGCTCAAGTTGGTCGCCACGTTCGCCCGCAGCGAACGGGGGCGACACGCGGTGATCACGACCCTTCCCCGGTTCTCACCCGGAGAAGGGTCGAAGTCCTTTTCCCTTACCAACGAACTGCTGGCCCTCATCACGAAGACCGGCACGCTCTCCTTCACCGGGCTGGACGCGGTTCACCTCCTGGAGGACGGAATCGCGAGCCCGGCTGATGGCTCCGAGCTCGCCCGGCTCGTCGCTCTGGTGCGCCGCATCGTGGAAGTGAGGGCGGCACTGTTGGCCGATGCTCCCGGCCCGGAACTCGGGCGGGTGCTCTCAGCGCTGCCGCAGTTCGAAGCCCTGCTCGCATTCTGCGAGCGGCGGCTCGGGCCCGGAGGGGAAGTCCTCGATAGCGCTTCGCCCGCGCTCGCGCAGGCGCGTGCCGCACGCGAGCGCCACCGCGTCGCCATCGTGGCCGCCGTCGAGCAGGTGCGGCGGCAGAACAAGAACCTCTCGGCGCCGTTCACCGTACGCCGCGAGCGCTACTGCATCCCGGTTCCGGCGAACGAACGTGCCTCGGTGCCCGGGTTGGTCCTGGACATCTCCTCCTCGGGTGCCACCGTCTTCCTGGAGCCTTTCGCGGTGGTGGACCTCAACAACGCGCTCGCCGAGGCGACCGCTCTGGCCCGTTCGGAGGAGGAGCGGGTACTCGCCGAGTTGGCGTCGTCCTTCCACCGTCACCGCGATGACCTCGTAGGGGCCGCCACGGCCCTTGCCACGCTCGATGCGTATCAGGCGCGCGTCCTGTTCGGCCAAGCCTGCGAGGGCAGGCTGCTGCAGCCCGGGACGGGCGATTCGCTGTGCCTGTGCGAGGCCCGCCATCCGCTCCTCGATCCGGCCCTCGCCCCGCTGCGCGCGCAGGCGCTCGGGGAGCCTGGCAACTCCCGCCCGATTGTCCCGCTCGACCTCGAGTTCCCGGAAGGCGCCAAATTGGTGCTGCTTTCGGGACCGAACGCGGGCGGCAAGACCGTGGCGCTCAAGACCGTCGGGCTCGCCGCCCTGATGGCTCAGACAGGGATTCCGGTGCTCGCCGAGGAGGGCAGCGCGCTGCCTCCGTTCAATCGGCTCTGGTGCCACCTCGGAGACGAGCAGAACCTCTTCTCCGACCTCTCGACGTTCACCGGAGCCATGCGGGCGACCGCATCGTTGCTCGCGGAGGCGGACGCCGACACGCTGGTCCTCTACGACGAGCTCGGCTCCGGTACCGACCCCGAAGAGGGGGCGGCGCTGGCGGCCGCGCTCATCGAGGAGTTAGCGCGGCGCGGGTGCTGGACGGTGGCGACCGCCCACCTGATCACTGTCGCCGCTCACATGGAGAGCGTGCCAGGGGCAGTCAACGCCGCCATGGGCTACGACGAGGAAAGCGGCCGTCCGACCTACCGTTTGCACCTCGGAGTGCCCGGCCGCTCGCGCGGCCTCGCCATCGCAAGCTCCTGGGGAGTGCCGCCCGGAGTCGTTGCGCGCGCTCGCCAGTTGCTCTCCAAGGCGTTCCTCGCGATCGATGCCTACCTCGGGGCGCTGCAGGAGGAGCGCGAGCGCCTGCGGCGCGAACGGGAGGAACTGGCCGCGCGGACGCGCGACACGGAAGAGGCGCGCCGCCACTCCGAGGCCGAGCGTGAACGCCTTGCGCGGGAGCAGGAGAGGGTGCGGTTGCGTCTTGCCGAAGAGCGCGACGCACTTCGGCGCCGAGCCAAAGAGCAGCTTGCGTCCGCGCTCTCCGAGCTGGAGGAGGCCCGGGCCCGCGGGGAGTTCCCAGGCAAGCGAAAGGTCGCAGCCATTCGCCGCAGCGCGTTGGCGTTCGCACCCGAGGACGCCCCGCCAGAGACCCCGGAGCCTTTTGCGGTCGGGGCAACCGTGCGGGTGCTCGGGACGGCGGCGGTCGGCGTGGTTGGCCGGGTCATCGGCGACCGCGTCGAGGTCCAGGTCGGGGACAAGCGCATGTGGGTCGAGCGGGTGGCCTGTCAACCGGTCGAGCCCGCGCCGGCACAACCGCGTGCGGCAATCGAGGTGCCCTCGGTCGAGACGACCATCCCAGCCGAACTCAAGCTCATAGGCCGCACGAAGGAGGAGGCCCGCGAGGAGCTGGAGCGATTCCTGGACCGGGCTGCGCTCGCCGGTGTCAGCCATGTTCGGGTCGTGCATGGCCACGGTACCGGTGCCCTGCGTAAGGTCGTGCGGGAGGTGCTCTCCAGTCACCCGGCTGTGGCACGCTTCACCCACCCGCCGCAGCACCGGGGTGGAACCGGTGTAACCGAAGCGGAGCTGGACTCGCGATGAGCGACTACGACCTCTCCCGCAACGTCCTCGACCAAGTCCGCGAGGCGGCCGACATCGTGGTGGTCGTGGGCGAGCACCTGACGCTGCGTAAGACCGGCCGCAACTACGTCGGGCTTTGCCCGTTCCATGGGGAGAAGACGCCCTCGTTCAACGTTTCCCGCGAGAAAGGGACGTACTACTGCTTCGGCTGCAAGCGCGGCGGCGACGTGATCGACTTCGTGATGGAGCTCGAGCGCGTGGGTTTCGCCGAAGCCGTCGAGCGGCTCGCCGAGCGGTTCGGCGTGCGCCTGCCCGCCGCCTCGCCGGAGGCTCGTCGGCGCAAGGACGAGAACGACCAACTCCTCGAGGTGATGGAGGTCGCCCAGGGGGTGTTCATGCGCCAGGCGAGCGATGAGCGGCCGCGCGCCTTCCTCGAGCGCCGGGGTGTGACACCCGGGGTCGCCGCCGACTTCGGTCTCGGCTACGCGAAGGGAGAGTGGCGGGCCCTCTACGACGAGTTGCGCCGACGGTTCCCGGAGCGTGCGCTGATCGCCGCAGGCCTGGTGGTGCAGGGGGAGGCGGGACGGGTGTGGGACCGCTTCCGTGACCGGCTCACCATCCCGATCCGGTTGGCCCGCGGCCGGTTGGTGGCGTTCGGCGGGCGGGCCCTCGGCGAGGAGACGCCCAAGTACCTCAACTCGCCCGAGACCACCCTCTTTTCGAAGAGCCATGTGCTGTTCGCGCTCGACCGCGCCGGCCGTGCCTTCGCGCAGGCGGGCAACGCCATCGTGGTGGAGGGCTATTTCGACTGTATCGCCCTGCACGACAACGGCTTTGCCGAGACCGTGGCGACCCTCGGCACCGCCCTCTCCGAGCACCACGCCAAGGAGCTGGTGCGACGGGTGCCCAAGGTGGTGGTGTGTTTCGACGGTGATGCGGCAGGCCGCCAGGCGGCTGTCAGCGCCGTGCGCACCCTTCTGGGCGCCGCCCTGGAAGTGAGCGTCCTGCTCCTCCCGCAAGGCCAGGATCCCGATGACGTGGTGCGGCATGAAGGTGCCGCGGCCTTCCGGCAACGGGTCGCCGGCGCTCTGCCCGCCACCGAGTTCCTGCTCGAGTTGATGGGCACGACACGCGAGGAGCGCCGACGCAACCTACTACAGACGCTCGAGATAGTTGATGGGTGCCCGGACCCCGTGCGGCGTTTCTCGATGCGCGAGGCGCTTGCCCGGGGGGCAGGGGTACCCCTCGAGCAACTCGGCCAGATAGGCTCTCCGACGGTCGTGGCCCGGCAGGCCGCGGTGCAGGCGCTGCCCGACAAGGGCGAGTTGGCCCTCCTGCGCGCCCTTCTCCACGACATCGAGCCCTCCCGAAGGCCCGACGTCCTCTCGCGGGTTCCAGGCGAGGCCGTTCTCCACCCCGCGACCCGAGAGGTGCTGAGGGTGCTGAAGAAACTAGCTGAAAACAAAATACTTATCGAGATTCCAGCGGTCCTCGCGGAGATTCAGGACCCGGACGTGCGACGCCTGGTTGCGGCCTTGGAGCACGAGGCGCCCGCCACTGCGGAAGACCGGCTCGAGGTCGTGATCGGCCTGCTGATGCGGAGGATGGACGAGGCCAAGCGAGCCGAGCTCGTCACCAAAATCGGCGAGGCGACCAGGAGGGGGGATCAGGAACTGGCGAGGAAGCTGCTGGCCGAGCAGACCGAGCTGATCAAAAGGCTTGGACCGCCCTCCCCGGGTGTTCCAGACGCCGAGTGAGGGCGCCAGCCGCAGCCGCCCTGCGTCACCGAACGGTCGAGGCCCTTGAAATTTCTGGGATTACGCCCGACATTGTCGAGTGGTGGTGTGCGGCGGGTGGTGGCCACTCTTGAGCATGGGGTGCCGGAGAAGGATGAAGAGCGCCTCATGCTTGTCATGTTGAGGGAGAACATTGCGACAAAAACCGAAAAAAAAGGCTCGCGCCCCACTGCACCGAGACCGCGCGCGCCGAAAGACAAAAGTAGTTGAAAAGAAAAAGGTTCGCGTCCTTCCGGCGCGATCCAAACGCCCCCAGAAGAAGGCCAAGGAGCACCGTCCGAGTGAGGCTTCGGCCGGTTCGGGGGTGCGGGAGCGGGACGCTCTGGCCCTGACCGTCGAGGAGAAGTACGTCGAGCTCGCGCGGCTGCTGGGCCTCGGACGGGAGCGAGGCTACGTCCTGGTGGACGAGATCCTCGAGGTGCTGCCCGAGGAGGTGGCCTCCACGGCCGACGAGCTGGACGAGATCTACCTCCGCTTCACCGAGAACGATATCGAGATCGTCGAAAGTCTGGAGAAGCTGGCGGTGCTCGAGGAGGAGGCCGCCCAGGGCGAGAGGCCGGAGCCCCCCGAACCGCTGCCGGGCGTCACCGTCGTCGACCCGGCGCTGCTCGAGAAGACCAACGACCCGGTGCGCATGTACCTCCGCGAGATGGGCACCGTCAAGCTGCTGGACCGCGACGGTGAGGTCTCGATCGCAATGCGCATCGAGTCGGGTGAGGCGAAGGTCTTTGCCGCCCTGGCCTCGAGCCCCAAGGTGAGGGAGCTGTTCCTGCGCGCCAACGAGATGGCGCGCCGCGACCGCCGCATGATCCGCGACATCCTCTCCGGGCTCAACGGTGACCTGGACGAGCGCGGACAACAGCGGGTCGCGGACACGATGAAGCTGTTCGACCGAATCCTCGAACTCGACAAGCAGTCCAAGGCGCTCAAGGAGCGCCTGCGCCGGTGCAACAGGGGCACCCGCCGGGCCGACGAGCTGCTGCGCAAGATCGACGCGCTGGCCGGCGATATCTCGGTCTTCGTGCGTTCCACGGACTTCACCACCACCACCCGGAACCGCCTAGTCCGGTTCCTCGGCGAGGTGGAGCGCCAGTTCTCCATCCCGCTCAACACCATCCGCAAGGACGAGGTGCGTCTCAAGACCGAGCGCAACGCCGAGCGCCACAGCTACTACAAGGAGCGGGTGAAGCGTTATCGGGCCGAGCTTCGCGGCCTCGAGCAGCGGTTCGGTGTGCCCCACCAGGAGTTGAGGCGCGTGGTCGGAGAGGTGCGGCAGGGCGAGGAGGAGACCGACAGCGCCAAGCAGGAACTCATCGTCGCAAACCTGCGCTTGGTGGTCTCGATCGCCAAGAAGTACACCAACCGAGGGCTCCAGTTCCTGGATCTCATTCAGGAGGGCAACATTGGCCTGATGAAGGCGGTGGACAAGTTCGAGTACCGCCGCGGCTACAAGTTCTCGACCTATGCGACGTGGTGGATCCGTCAAGCCATCACGCGGGCGATCGCCGACCAGGCACGCACCATCCGCATCCCGGTGCACATGATCGAGACGATCAACAAGCTCACTCGCACGCAACGCCAGTTGGTGCAGGAGTTGGGACGTGAGCCGACCGCCGAGGAGGTTGCCGAGAAGATGGAGATCCCGGTGACCAAGGTCCGCAAGATCATGAAGATAGCCCAGGAGCCCATCTCCCTGGAGACCCCCATCGGCGAGGAGGAGGACTCCCACCTCGGGGACTTCGTGGAGGATCGTTCGGCGGTCTCCCCGATCGACGCCGTGATCGCCGCCAGCCTCAAGACCCAGGCGGAGGGCGTGCTTCGCACCCTCACACCGCGCGAGGCCGAGGTGCTGCGACGCCGCTTCGGGATCGGGGATGGCACCGAGCACACCCTCGAGGAGGTCGGCAAGGCGTTCAACGTGACGCGCGAGCGCATCCGCCAGATTGAGTCGAAGGCGCTGCGCAAGTTGCGCCACCCGACCCGCGCCAAGCTCCTGAAGCCTTACCTGGACATGATCGGTTGACGGCCGGGGAACAGGGCACAGCGCTCAGGGAACATCAAGCCAATCTCTACACGTCGCGCTCATGCAGTACCCCGGCCCGCCGTGTCGGCGCCGGCGGGTCCTCCACGACGACCCCGGCAAACGACGAACCCATCAACCCTGCGGTCTCGCTTGGCGCTTGCCTCCTGCGCCGCCAGGACCTACAATTCCGGCCTGCTGGGTCCATAGCTCAGCGGTCAGAGCTGCCGGCTCATAACCGGTTGGTCCCAGGTTCGAATCCTGGTGGACCCACTTCGAGCGTGAACCGTTCTGGGCCCACGGGCATGACCTGGCCGGAACGATGCGACTCGTAAGTGCGGGAGGTGCGTTGAAGGCACGGGAACAACTTGCCGGCTACATCGCGCTGCAGCGTCTCTTGGATCGTCGCACCCTCTTGAAGCGAGAACGGGACACCCCGCCCGAGGCCCTCACCGCCCTTCGAACCCAGTTTGCCGATCGCCACGAAAAGCTGGACCACGCTCGTAAACGCCGCGAGACACTGCAGGTAGAGCAGACCTCCCTGCAACCCGAGGTCGAAGCACTCCGTGAGGAGCGCGAACACTTCCGCAAACAGAAGAGCCAGGTCACGAACATGAAGCAGCTCTCCGCCGTGGTCTCCGAGCTCGACCACGTGGAGAGTCAGCTCAAGGCCAAAGAGGATCGGGTGCTGGCGATCTGGCAGGAGCTCGAAGGAATTGAGGCCGACATCGCCACCCTCGGCGAGGAGAGCCCGGAGGAGAAGACGCTGCGCGAGGAGGCCGAGGCAGGCTGGGAGAAGAGCCGTAAAGCCGCCGAGGCCGAACTCGCAGAGATCGAGCGCGACCTCCGCAACATCCAGCACGAGCTTGGCGAGGCTGCGATGGCTCGCTTCAAGAAGCTGTGGGCGTCGCGCAAACCCAACGCCGTAGTGCCGATGGACGGTACCGCGTGCTCCGCCTGCCACGCGGATCTTCGCCCCTCGCTGGTGCAGCTCGTGCGCACGAACGAGGAGTTCCAGTTCTGCGATCACTGCCGCCGGCTGCTCTACGACCCCGAGAAGTTCCAGCCGCCCGCATGACCGCTGTCCGGGCAGGTCGCGCGGCGATCGACGGGGGCGCGCGCGGCAACCCCGGCGAAGCGGGGTGCGGGATCGTGCTCGAAGCCAGCGGGCGCCGCGAGGAGCACATCCTCTACCTCGGGCGCACCACCAACAACGTGGCGGAGTATGCCGCGCTGCTCGCCGCGCTGGAGCGCGCGCACGCACTGGGCCTCGAGGAGCTCGCGGTCCGCTCGGACTCGCAGCTCCTGGTCGAGCAGATGAACGGCGCCTACCGGGTCAAAGCGCCCCACCTCAAGCCGCTCTGGCTGCGGGCCCGGACGCTCGCCGCGGGGCTCCGCCGCTTCTCCATCCTCCACGTGCCACGCGAGCGCAACCGCGCAGCTGACGCCCTCGCAAACCGCGCTGTGGAACAGCGCACCTCCACGCTTCCGCGGCCCGAAGGTCTGCCATGAACACAGGGCGTTGGGGACGGCAGGCGTGAGCCTCTCCGACAACCTCGCGGCAGTGCGAGAGAGGATCGCAGCGGCGTGCGCGCGGGCCCAGCGCGACCCCAGCGAGGTTCGCATCGTGGGTGTCACCAAGACCCACCCTGCGGAGACGGTTGCGGCCGCGGTGGCCGCCGGTGTGGACGCCATCGGTGAGAACCGGGTGCAGGAGGCGGCGGCCAAGCGCCCGCTGGTTGCCGCGCCAGCGCCCTGGCACCTCGTCGGCCCGCTGCAGCGCAACAAGGCGAAGCTTGCGCTCGGGCTGTTCGACGTGATCGAGACCCTCGACCGCATCGAGCTTGCCGACCGGCTCGAGACGCTGCTTGCCGCCGAGGGCCGCCTCGTGCCCGTGTTCATGGAGATCAACATCGGCGCCGAGATCGCCAAGAGCGGTGCCCCACCCTCCCACGCAGCATTACTGGTGGAACACGTGCTCGCGCGCTGCCCGCACCTTCGGCTCTCCGGGCTCATGACGGTGCCGCCCTACGATCCCAACCCCGAGCGCTCGCGGCCGCACTTCGCGGCCCTGCGCACGCTCGGGCGCGACCTTGCCGAGAGCTTCTCGCTGCCCACCCTGGAGCTGTCCATGGGGATGACCGAGGACTTCTGCGTCGCAGTCGAGGAAGGCGCGACCTGGGTACGCCTGGGCCGCGTCCTGTTCGGGGAGCGGTACGGCGTGACGTGAGCCTTGTCACGGCCCGGATCACGAGGTAAGTTAATCTCGGACTAGCAGGAGGCCCTCACCATGAGCCGGCTCACGCCGTTGGAGATTCAACGCTCCACCTTCCCGCACCGGATGCGCGGGCTCGACCCCGACGCTGTGCGCGAGTTTCTCGGCCAGATCGCCGAGCAGCTCGAGGACGAGGCGCGCTCTCGCGGTGAGCTGCGCGCCCAGGTTGCCCGCCTCACGCAAGAGGTGGACGAGTACCGCGAGCGCGCCGGTGCACTCAACGAAGCCATGGTGGCTGCGCAGCGTGCCGCCGAGGCAATCGTCGGGAGAGCCGAGGCACAGGCCCAGCGCATCGTGAGCGAGGCCGAGGCGCTCGCCGACCGTGTGGTGGACGACGCGGCGCGGCGGGCGGAGAACATCGAGCTCGTGATCGGCCAGCTGCGCGGCCGCAGGCGCGGCGCACGCTCCGACCTCAAGCGCCTCGTGGAGCTGCTGCACGGGGCGGTGCGGGACGATGAGGCCGCCGAGCAGCGGGAGAGCGACGCTCCCTCGGTCAGCTTCCTGCGCCGCCGCCAGGCGGACGCCAAGGGCGAGCGATGAGCCTTCTGGTGTCCGGGGCCACGCTCGTGGCCACCCCCCGCGGCAAGGCCGCACTGGCAGGGAACCTGCAGGGCGCGCTCGAGCTGCTCCCAGGGACCGTCGTCAGGTGCGACGACGGCAAGGTTGCCTTCGTGGGTGACAAGCAGGAGCACGATCGCCGGTTCGGCAGCCCCGAGGAGGTGCTGGACGCGGCCGGAGGAACCGTGATCCCCGGCTTCGTGGACCCGCACACGCACCTGCCCTTCGCAGGCACTCGGGAAGACGAGTTCGACCGTCGCCTCAGCGGCGAGACGTACAGTCAGATCGCGGCTTCCGGCGGCGGGATCGTTTCGACCGTCGAGGCTGTTCGGAGGGCATCATTCGACGAACTGCTGGGGCTCACCTTGAAGCGTCTCGACCGGCAGCTCCTCAACGGAACCACCACCACGGAGGCCAAATCTGGGTACGGTCTCGAGCTGGAGAGCGAGCTCAAACAACTGCGCGTGCTCCGCGAGGCGGCCCGGAGGCACCCCATCGAGATCGTGCCGACCGCGATGCCGGCCCACGAGGTTCCGCCCGAGTGGCGGCATGATCCCGATGGGTACGTGGAGCTCGTCGTGGGTCAGATCCACCCTGCCATCGCGGCGCAGAAGCTGGCCGAAGCCGTCGACGTGTTCTGCGAGCGCGGCGTCTTCTCGCCCCACCAGACCAGGAGGCTCCTGGCCAACGCGCGCCGCTACGGGTGGCGCATTCACCTCCACGCGGATGAGCTCTCCGACCTGGGCGGGGCCAAGCTCGCGGCTGAACTCGGCGCAGCGTCCGCGTCGCACCTCCTGCACGTCAACGAGGAAGGTGTCAGGGCACTTGCCAAGCGTGGTGTGGTGGCGGTCGTGCTCCCGGGGGTCTCGTTCTTCCTGCGGGAGCGTTACGCCCCCGTGGATCTCCTGATCCACGCCGAGGTTCCGGTGGCCCTCGCTACGGACTGCAACCCCGGCTCATCGCACACGGAGTCGATGCCGACGATCGTTGCGCTTGCCTGCCTCGGCGCCGGTCTCACCACCGAGCAGGCGCTGGTGGCAGCGACGCTCAACGCCGCCGCCGCCCTCGGCCGCGCCGACCGGATCGGCAGCCTGGAGGCTGGCAAGCAGGCAGACCTCGTGGTGCTCGACGCTCCCTCCCCGAAACACCTCGCCTACCACTTCGGCGTCAACCTGGTGCGCCATGTCGTCAAGGCGGGCCGGGTCGTGGTGCGCGACGGCGCGCTCCAACAGCGCTGACCGGCAGCCCGCCGGTCTGTCAACTGCCTGCCCCTGAAGCGCACCGAGCCCTGATCGGCCCGCGCTTTCTCGGTCTCGGCCTGGACGGCATCGAGTCGGCACTGCGCGGAGGGGACGTCCCCTGGTACGCGTTTCCAGTGAAGGCGGCGTTTACGTCACTCACCCTGAACTTCGGCGGGAGCGGCGGCATCGTGACGCCGATCTTCTTTGTCGGGGCTACATCGGGAACCCTCTTTGCCCAGATCTTCGGCCTGGACCCTCCGACCTTTGCGGCCCTCGGCCTGGTGGCCGTTCTGGCCGGCGCCGCAAACACCCCGATCGCTGCGGCGATCATGGCACTCGAGGTGTTCGGCCCCTCGCTGGGTCCGCATGCCGCCGTGGCGTGCGTGATCAGCTTTCTGATGACCGGCCACCGCAGCGTCTACCCGTCGCAGGTGCTCGCCATGAGCAAGTCGCCCTCGATCCAGGTGCAGATCGGCGAGCGGGTCGAGAAGGTCGGCGCCGCGCTCCACCCCGAGGGGGAGCGCAGGGCGCTGCGGGTGCTGAGAGCGCTCCGCTCGATCTGGAAGAAACCAGCAAACCAATAGGCACCTGAATTCCTCATCTCTGCCGCCTGGTCGGTGCCGAGACAGGAAGATAGCGGCCATTGCGAGGCGACCACCGGGATTACTTCACGGTGACGACAGGGCAGTCCTGCCCGCAGGGTCAGATTCCGGGGTAGCGTGAATGGATGGAAAGAGGTGCTGCGGGTTGGCGGGTGCGCGTCGCGGTCACGGGAGCGATCCTTGCCCTCCTGATCGGAGTAGCCGAGTACCTGACCGGCCAGGAGGTCACCTTCCTGATCTTCTACACCCTGCTGATCGCCGCCGTTGGTTGGCGCGCTGGGCGGTCGCCTGCACTTGTCGTCGTCGCGGCCGCCAGCATCGGCTGGGTCGTCTCTCACGCGATCGGCCTGGGCAGAAGCGACGTACCCATCCTGCTTTGGAGCTGGCTGAACCGGACATTTATCTTCCTGGTCGCCGCCGTCTTCAGCGACCTCCTCAGCCATCAGATGGTCCTCGCACAGACCGACCCCCTCACCAACCTGCCGAATCGGAGAGCGCTCTTGAATCGCCTCAAGGCGACCCTCTTCAGGGGCGCGCGCGTGCGCACATCGATCTCTCTCGCCTACATCGACCTCGACAACTTCAAGGCCATCAACGACCGTTTCGGTCACGGCGTCGGCGACACAGTTCTCCAGCGGATCGGCGAAACCATTCGGGTGACCATCCGCGCTGGTGATCTCCCCGCCCGCGTCGGCGGTGATGAGTTCGTGGTCGTCTTCTGGAGGCTCCCCAAGAAGGATTCGCTGCGAATCGCTCGCCGCCTGGTCCGGCGAATCACCGAACTTGGCGAGCAGTATCAAGGGGCAGACCTCGGGGCCAGCATAGGTGTCGCCTCTTTCGAGCGGTTGCCGGACCGACCGGAGGCCATGCTCGAAGAGGCGGACCGCGCGCTGCGCGAGGCGAAGAAAACCGGCAAAGGTCAGGTCGTCTGGCGAGAGACTCTTACCGGCGAAACCGAGGCCGGCCTCAGCGCGGCGTCCCGGTCGTAACACACCATCAAGCCAGACTGCACCGTAGACGCAGGCTGCGAATATGCGTCCTGCGGTGCGACCTCGGGTCTTCCCTGCGCCTCGCGCTTGGATACCTTCCGGCGCAGGGATTCGGGACGATTCCGAGTCGTCCGTTCCTCGAGCGGCCGATCGCCGCCTAGGCGAACGAGATGATCGCGAAAATCACCGCCGCAATGGCAATCACGATCCAGATGATCTTCATCGTGCGGCCGGAACCTTTCTTCTCGGCATCCTCAAGGCGCTCGAACATGTCGTTCCTCCGGACAATCGCCGCGCGGAGAGGGGAGATGCCCTCCCGGCGGGTTCTGCGGCGCGGCGCCACCGCGCCGTCGCCGATCACCCGGATGGCGGCCCGACCATCCGCAGCCAACCTCCGCCGGCACGATGCCGACGGACCCTTTCAAAGCCCCGCGCCCCGATCGCTCTCCGACCGGTGGCGTATGCCTCTCACTGAATCTAGACCTCCAGCGCTTCGCCCGCAAGGCCGAATGAGGTTGCGACCGGGGAGCAAACTCTGCGTGCACGATTCTTCCGACAACCGGGAAACCGCCTGAGAACTGCTCCGCGACCTGCTCAGAGGCGCTCGAGTTTGGCCAGGGAAGGGATCAGCGTTTTGCGGCCGGCGCGATCGAAGAAGACGACCAGCCGTGTCTGTGCGTCCGTTCCCTGCACCTGCAAGATCACGCCCGAGCCGAACGTCGCGTGGCGCACCTTGAGGCCCGGCCGCCAGCCATCGGGGTGCGGGGTACGCTGCTGGCGCCCGAAGCGTTGCTCGGTAGCTGGGGGCGACATCGGACGTGAGGGCCGCGCCAGGTGGGTGCGGAAGGCGTCACGCCCGGCCAAAGCCGTCCGCTCCTCGACAACCTCCCGAGGAACCTCGAGAAGAAAAGGCGAGGGACGGCCCGACAGCAGTTGCCCGTTGACGCGTCGGACCCGCGCCAGCGTGAGGAACAGGCGCCGTCGCGCCCTGGTCATGCCGACGTACGCGAGGCGCCGCTCCTCCTCCTCGTCGGCCTCGCCGTTGTTCTCCCGACGCAGCGGCAAAAGACCATCCTCCATCCCCACCAGGAAGACCACGTCGAACTCGAGCCCCTTTGCCGCGTGCAGCGTGGAGAGTTGTACCGCCTCTCCCCCACGCCGGGCGTCCGCGTCGGTCAGCAGCGCCACCTCATCGAGAAAGCCGCCGAGGTCGAGGCCGCGCTCTCCCGCCTCCGCTGCGGCGCCGACCAGTTCGTCCAGATTTGCGCGCCGGCCCCGGTCCTCCTCGTCCTCCGTTGCGTACTGCGCCGCCAACCCGGAGCGCTCGAGCAACTGCCGCACAACCTCCGGCGCCGGCGCGGAACCCGCGAGCGCCCGCAGCGCCTCGAGGAGGACGAAGAACTCCTCCAGTGCCAGGCGCGCGCGTGGTGTCAACTGCTCGGGCAGGCGCCGCGCGGCTTCCGGGAGCGAGACCCCCCACTCCGCCGCCGCGGCCTCCAGGTGCTCCATCGCCACCTGGCCGATCCCGCGCGCTGGCACGTGGACGGCGCGGCGGAACGCCAGCACGTCGTCCGGCACAATCAGGAGGCGCAGGTACGCCAGCGCGTCGCGCACCTCCTTGCGCTCCCAGAAGCGGGTACCGGCCACGACCGCGTACGGAATCGCCCGGCGCACCAACTCTGCCTCGAAGCTCCGCGACTGCGCGTTGACGCGAAAGAGCACCGCGATCTCGCCGAGCGCCGTCGTTGCGCGCAGCTGCTCGATCTCGTCCGTAACGAAGCGCGCCTCGTCCCCCTCGTCGGATGCCAGGTAGACGGCCACCGGCTCACCGTGCCCGACCTCCGAGGAGAGCCGCTTCGGGCGACGACGCTGGTTGTTGGCGATCACGGCTGCGGCCGCAGCCAGGATCGGCTCTGCCGACCGGTAGTTCCGGCCGAGGGTAACGACCCGGGTCCCCGGGTACGTCGCCTCGAAGTTGAGGATGTTCTCGACCTCGGCGCCGCGCCAGCGGTAGATCGACTGGTCCTCGTCCCCCACCGCGGTCAGGTTGGGGTTCTTCCCCCCCAGCAGCCACACGAGGCGCGCCTGGGCGAGGTTGGTGTCCTGGTACTCGTCAACGAGGATCCAGCGAAAGCGCGACGCCAGCCCTTTGCGCAGCGCCTTCTCGCGCTCGAGCAGGGAGACCGCCCCCAGCAGCATGTCGTCGAAGTCCACCGCTCCCGCCGCGCGCAGCTCCTCCTGGTACGCCTCGTAGAGCTCGGCGAGTAGTCGCTCGTCGCCCCCCCGCGCACGTGACGTCAACTCCTCAGGCGTGACCATCGCGTTCTTCGCGCCCGAGATGCGCGAGCGAGCGGCGCGCGGCGACAGGCGCGAGGAGGGAACGTCCAACTTCTTGAGCACCCGTTCGATCAAGGCGCGCTGCTCGTCCTCGTCGGCGATCGCAAAGCGGGTCGGCAGTCCCGCTTCATGGGGGTGGCTGCGCAGCAGCTGCAGCGCGAAACGGTGGAACGTGCCGACGAAGCCGCCGCGCAACGAGCCGCCAACCAGCCTCTCGACGCGCTCGGCCATCTCACGCGCCGCCTTGTTGGTGAACGTCACCGCGAGCACCTCGTGGGGTTGAGCTGCCCCTTGCGCGAGCAGCCAGGCGACCCGGTACGTCAGGACCCGGGTCTTCCCGGAACCCGCCCCCGCGACCACGAGCAGCGGCCCCTCGCCGTGCGTGACGGCCTGCTTCTGCTCGTCGTCCAGATCCGCCAGCAGCTTCGCGAGACGATCCAACGCACCTCCCCCGAGCCGGCGATTGTACTCCCCGGGGCGCACCGTCTTCTTCACGGCTTCGTGCAGCGAGCTCGGGTTGCCTGGCTACTCGACGGTGACCGATTTGGCGAGGTTCCTCGGCTGATCCACATCGCAGCCGCGGCGCACCGCCACTTCGTACGCCAGGAGCTGCAGCGGCACCGCCGTCGCC
>Ga0335070_10003016_pt1 | contig 19624 bp, 19 predicted proteins | sample Lox_Sample_13_FD_206722 | JGI IMG/M metagenome (GOLD analysis project Ga0335070, IMG submission 206722) | Soil microbial communities from Loxahatchee National Wildlife Refuge, Florida, United States - Lox_Sample_1.3 | ecosystem: Environmental > Terrestrial > Soil > Wetlands | place: USA... | reverse complement strand
GTCCAGCTCGAGCTTCGCGGCGGCGCGCAGCCGATCGGGCGTGGCTTCGCCGTGGCCCCGCTCGAAGCCGCGGCTCGCGCGGTGCAGCGCCCAGCGCCACGCCGCTTCCTGACCAGCCCCCCTGCGCTTCAGCGACACGGATGTTCCTCCGATCGGCGCTGCGCCGTCTGCGTCTGGAGTCGCGCCAGATGGAGGAGCTCGTCGCCGAAGGCTTCGAGCCTCTCGCATTCCTCGCGCGCCGTCAGCAGGAGGTCCTGCTGGTCGTCCGAGAGCGCGCCGGCGATGCCCTCGAGGCACAGGTGGATTGCCATCAGCATCGAGGTCAGCGGCGTGCGGAAGCGCTGCGCGATGCCGCACACGAGATCGCTGCGGAGCTCGTCGAAGTCGCGCAGCCAGGTCACGTCCTGGAGCACGACGGTGGCGGCGACGATGTTGCCGTCCGGGCCGTACACCGGCGCGGCGCGCGGCAGCAGGGAGCGCTCGCCGTTCGCGCCGGAAATCGTCACCGCCTCGTCGAAGCGCTGGGGCGCGATCGATCCCTTGCCGCCCAGCACGTGTCTGCGCGCGGTGTCGAGCGCGGCGCGCAGCGCTGGATCGAGCCCGTCGAGCTTCGAGACCGCGCCCTCGCCGGGGGGGAGCAGCTCCTCGGCGGCCCGGTTCGAGCTCACGATGTCGCCGTCCGGATCGAGCACGAAAACAGGATCCGGGAGGCTGTCGAGCGTGGCGCGCGCGGCGAGGCGCGCGTGGAGCGCCTCGCCCAGCGAGCTGCGCCGGTACGCTTCGATCCGGTCCGCCAACTCGTTGAAGGCCCCCGCGAGCGCGCGGGTCTCGACCTCTCCCCGCACGGGTGCGCGCACGGCCAGGTCGCCGCGGCCGAACTCCTCGACGGCCATGGCGAGCGTTCGGAAGCTCCGCGCGAGGCGGCGCGCGAGCAGGTCGACGCAGGCGAGGCCCACGCCGATCGCGGCGAGCGCGCCGGTGAGGATCCCGATGGAGGGAATGCCGTGCGGCAGCTCGTGCAGCGCCGCAGCGGCGAAGAGCGCCACGGCGAGAGCGAGGGGGCTGGCGGCCAGCAGCAGGCGCGCGCGGAGGCTCATGCGACCGCCTCCGGCTCGGGCCCGCCGCAGATGTAGAGGTCGAAGTCCTCGGTCTCCCGCACCATGCGCTGCACGAAGTCGCGCCGCAGCAGGCCCCGCCACCCGCGCCGCTGGGGCCGTCCGATCAGGATGTGCGCCACGGCGTGTGAGCGGGCGAAGTCGAGCAGCGTCGCCACGAGGTCGCGCCCGCGGAGCCGCACCACCTCGGCGCCCAGCTCGTTCGCCTTCTGGATGTTCGCGAGCAGGATGCGCTGGCTACCCGAGTCGATCCGCTCCGGCGACTCGCTCGGCGCCTCCACGTAGACCACGTACCAGTCGGTGTTGAGGCGGCCCGCCAGCCGCGAGCCACGCCGCAACAGCGTCGCCGCCGCGGGTGACTGCGACGAGATGCACACCATGACCCGCTCGCTCCCGCGCAGCGGCGCCCCGGCCTCGCCGTTCGCGGCGTTCCCCTTGGCGAGGGCGGCCCGCCCCAGGCTCTCCGCGACTTCGCGAAGCGCGAGCTCGCGCAGCGTGGAGAGCTTGTCCTCCTGGAAGAAGTGCTCGAGCGCACGGGTCACCTTCTCCGGCGCGTAGATCTTCCCTGCGCGCAGCCGCTCGAGCAGGTCCTCGACGGCGAGATCGAGGTTCACGACCTGGTCGGCCTGCTCGAGGAAGGTGTCGGGCACCGTCTCGCGGATCTCGACGCCGGTGGCCTCCTCGACCAGGTCCTTCAAGCTCTCGAGGTGCTGGATGTTGAAGGCGCCGATCACGTTGATGCCCGCATCGAGGAGCGCGTAGACGTCCTCGTAGCGCTTGGCGTGCCGCGAGCCCGGCACGTTCGAGTGCGCGACCTCGTCGACCAGCACGATCCCGGGCCGGCGCGCCACGATCGCGTCGAGGTCCATCTCCTCGACGCGCAGGCCGCGATACTCGAGGACGCGCCGCGGGATCACCTCCAGGCCGTGGATCAGCGCGGCGGTGTCGACGCGTCCGTGGGTCTCGACCAACCCGACGACCACGTCGACGCCGCGCTTCGTCAGCGCGTGGGCCTCCTCGAGCATCCGGTAGGTCTTGCCCACCCCCGCGGCGAAGCCGATGTACACCTTGAGCCGGCCGCGTCGCAGCCGCTCGATCAGCTCGAGGAAGTCCTCGGCGCGGGGACGCGTCATCGATCCAGCTCAGCGGATCGCGCGGGGCCGCGTCCACGGCGACGGGCGCAGATGCATGGAGTCCTGGACCACCAGGACGACGAGCTCTGCGAAGCCTTCCCCGAACGCATCGATCCCGTCGCGGATCGCTTCGACTGCGGGCTCCATCTCGTGGTCCTGCACGATCAGCTCGAGCTTCACGCGCTCGCGTCCGATCGCGTACTTTGCCCCTCGATACGAGCCTTCGGGGCCCTTCATGGGGTCGAAGATCGTGACGTCGCTGGCCTGGAAGGGACCGACCTTCGCCTTGCGAAGCGCCTCGCTCACGCCGCCGAGGCATTCGGGTTGAAGAGTGACCTCGATCTTGTGCATGGATTCTGTCCTCCCTCGCGGCGGCGGGACGGTGCCCGGGAGCTCGCCGCCACTCGCGGGCGCTCTCGGGCTGACGACACTGGAGAGCGCCAGGTACGCGCCGTAGCCGACGAACGCACAGGCCACGATCGCAACCACCATGTAGGCGGGGTTGACCACCGCTTCCTCCGCGCCGCCGCAAGCCGACGCCGCGCTTTCGCGGAGAGCATCAACCGTGCCGACCCAGTCAAGTCGTCTGGAGTCCCTGGAGATTCTTTGTCCGGCTCTTCGGGGGCCGCTCACTACGCCGGGCCTGCTCCCACGGGGAGTAGGGGCGAGCGGACTCCTGCAAATCGCAGGGAAGGATTCCTCCATTATGAAATGCGACGCCCCTCGGTCGCTGCGCGGCCTCCTTGACAACGGCCCTGAGCGCCTTGGAGCTCGGCACGCCCTATGCACAAGGCGACTATCGTCGGGCCATCGTCGCCCGCGAAGTTGACATGGACCGTCGGAAGAGACGTCGTGTCACAAAAATTCGTCAGCTCGCCACAACTGAGGGCGGGCCATTCGCTGCGGCCGCTTGGAGGGAGGGAAAGCATGGCTGATCTCGCCTACGTGATTGCGACGTTCGCCTTCTTCGCCATCGCCTGGCTATATGCGCGGGCGTTCGAGCAGCACCTTTAGGAGAAATGCGATGACGCTCGAATACTGGCTCGGCGCGGTCGTGTCGCTCGGGATCGGCGTCTACCTCGTGTACGCGCTGTTGCGCCCCGAGCGCTTCTGAGCACGCGCGTCATGCCCGTCGGGTCGACGATTTACCTCGCGTGTGCGCTCCCCCGTCCGGAGCGCTTCTAGGAGATGCCATGACGTGGGTCGGCTGGCTCCAAATCGCCGTCTACAGCCTCGTGATCGTCGCGCTCACGAAACCGCTCGGCCTCTATATGTTCCGCGTCTTCGAGGGCGAGCGTCAGCCGCTCAAGCGGCTCTTCGGCCCGCTCGAGCGGGGGCTCTACGCCGCGTGCGGCGTCGACCCGCGCCGCGAGCAGACCTGGCTCGGGTACACGTTCGCCCTGCTCGCCTTCAGTGCCTTCAGCCTGCTGGTCAGCTACGCGATCTTTCGCCTCCAGGCGTTGCTGCCGCTCAACCCGCAGGGCCTTCCGGCCGTCTCCGAGCATCTCTCCTGGAACACGGCCGTCAGCTTCACGACCAACACGAACTGGCAGTCGTACGGCGGCGAGTCGACGATGTCGTACTTGTCGCAGATGGCGGGGCTGGCATGGCACAACTTCACATCGGCGGCCGCGGGCATCGGGATTGCCCTCGCCCTCGCCCGCGGCCTCACGCGCGTCGTCCCCGAGGGCGGCCCGCGCACGATCGGCAACTTCTGGGTCGATCTGATCCGTTCCACGGTCTATGTGCTCCTGCCGCTCTCGGTCGTGGTGGGGCTCGTGCTCGTGGCCGGCGGCGTCATCCAGAACTTCTCTCCCTACCTCGAGGTCACGACGCTCGAAGGGGCGAAGCAGACGTTGGCCATGGGACCGGCGGCCTCGCAGATCGCGATCAAGCAGCTCGGCACCAACGGCGGCGGCTTCTTCAACGTCAACTCGGCCCATCCCTTCGAGAACGCGACCGCGCTCACGAACTTCGTCGAGTGTCTCTCGATCCTGCTGATCTCGGCCGCTCTCACCTACACCTACGGCAAGATGGCGCGCGACACGCGCCAGGGCTGGGTGCTGTTCGCCGCGATGGGCGCGCTCTTCGCGGTCGGCGTCGCGACGGCCTACTGGGCCGAGAGCCACCCGAACGCCGCACTGGCTTCGCTCGCCGTGGACCAGCACGCCGGCAACATGGAGGGCAAGGAGACGCGCTTCGGCGTGTCGGCCTCGGCGCTCTGGGCCGTGGCTACGACGGATGCTTCGAACGGCTCGGTCAACTCGATGCACGACAGCTTCACGCCGCTTGGCGGACTCGTGCCGCTCTTCAACATCGAGCTCGGCGAGGTGATTTTCGGCGGCGTCGGCGCGGGCCTCTACGGAATGCTCGTGTTCGTGGTGCTCGCCGTCTTCATCGCTGGGCTCATGGTCGGCCGGACACCGGAGTACCTGGGCAAGAAGATCGAGGCGCGCGAGATGAAGCTCGCCATGCTCTACATCCTGATCTTCCCGGCGGTCATCCTGTTCTTCTCCGCCTGGTCGAGCGTCGCCCCGTACGGTCTCTCGTCGCTCAACAACGCCGGGCCGCACGGCCTCTCCGAGATCCTCTACGCGTACTCGAGCGGCGCGGGCAACAACGGCTCCGCCTTCGCAGGCCTGAACGCCAACACGCCCTGGTGGGACACCACGCTGGGCTTCACGATGCTGATCGGACGCTTCCTGATGATCGTGCCCGCGCTCGGCATCGCCGGCGCCATGGTCGGGAAGAAGGTGGTGCCGCCGAGCCTCGGCACCTTCCCCACCAACGGCGGGCTCTTCTCCGGACTGCTGGTCGGCGTTGTCGTGATCGTCGGCGCGCTCACCTTCTTCCCGGCCCTTTCGCTCGGCCCGATCGTCGAGCACTTCCTCGCCCAGAGCGGAACGCTCTTCTAGGAGGATCAAGACCATGGCTGGTCCCCGAGCCCGTGCCATCTCTCTCTTCGACCGCCAGATCCTGGCCCGCGCGTCGCTGGACAGCGTGCGCAAGCTCACGCCGCGCGCGATGGCGCGCAACCCGGTGATGTTCGTGGTCGAGGTCGGAAGCGTCCTCACCACCACGCTCTGGGTGCGCGACCTGATCGCCCCGTCGGCCGCCGCGGCCCCGCTCTGGTTCACCGGCGGTGTCACGGCGTGGCTTTGGTTCACGGTGATCTTTGCGAACTTTGCCGAGTCGATCGCCGAGGGGCGCGGCAAGGCGCAGGCCGACACGCTGCGCAAGATGCGCAAGGAGACGAGCGCGCGGCGCCAGCTCGAGCGCGGCCGCACCGAGAGCGTCGTGGCCTCGGCGTTGCGCAAGGGCGATCTCGTCCTCGTCGAGGCCGGCGAGCTGATCCCTGGCGACGGCGACGTGGTCGAGGGCGCCGCGAGCGTGGACGAGTCCGCGATCACCGGCGAATCGGCGCCCGTGATCCGCGAGAGCGGCGGCGACCGCTCGGCCGTGACGGGCGGCACGCGCGTGCTCTCCGACCGCCTGCTGATCCGCATCACCTCGAACCCCGGCGAGTCGTTCCTCGACCGCATGATTGCGCTCGTCGAGGGCGCGGCGCGCCAGAAGGCGCCGAACGAGATCGCGCTCGGCATCCTGCTCGCCGGCCTCACGATCGTGTTCCTGCTCGCCTGCGCGACCTTGGTCCCGCTCGCGACCTACGGCGGCGTCGCGCTGACCATCACGGTGATGGTGGCGCTCCTCGTGTGCCTGATCCCCACCACGATCGGCGGGCTGCTCTCCGCGATCGGCATCGCCGGAATGGATCGCCTGCTCCAGAAGAACGTGCTCGCCATGAGCGGCCGCGCGATCGAGGCGTCGGGCGACGTCGACACCCTGCTGCTCGACAAGACCGGGACCATCACGATCGGGAACCGCGCGGCGAGCGAGCTCATCCCGAGCGGAGGCGTGCCGATCGAGGAGCTGGCGGAGGCCGCCTACCTCTCGAGCACCGCCGACGAGACGCCGGAGGGGCGGTCGATCGTCCAGCTCGTCCGCGAGCGCCACTCGCGCGGCGTTTCTACCCAGCCGCCGGTGGGTGCCAAGCTCGTGGCGTTCAGCGCACAGACGCGCATGAGCGGCTGCGATGTGAACGGCCGCACGCTGCGCAAGGGCGCCGTCGACGCGGTGATCGAGCACGTTCGCGCGCTCGGTGGCGCGTGCCCGGCGGATCTACTCACCGCGGCCGAGCGCATCGGCGATCAGGGCGGGACACCGCTCGCGGTCTGCGACGGCAAGCGCGTGCTCGGCATCGTCCACCTGAAGGACGTGATCAAGCTCGGTATCGCGGACCGGCTCGCGCGCTTCCGCGCGATGGGGATCCGCACGGTGATGATCACGGGCGACAACCAGCGCACGGCGGCGACCATCGCGCGCGAGGCCGGCGTCGACGACTTCCTCGCCGAGGCCACGCCCGAACGCAAGATGCAGCTGATCAAGGAGGAGCAGAGGAAGGGCAAGCTCGTCGCGATGACCGGCGATGGCACCAACGACGCGCCCGCACTGGCGCAGGCCGACGTCGGCATGGCGATGAACACCGGCACGCAGGCGGCCAAGGAGGCCGCCAACATGATCGACCTCGATTCGGATCCGACGAAGCTCCTCGAGGTCGTCGAGATCGGCAAGCAGCTGCTGATGACGCGCGGCTCGCTCACCACGTTCTCGATCGCGAACGACGTGGCCAAGTACTTCGCGATCCTGCCGGCGATGTTCATGGGCGTGTACCCCGCGATCGCGCCGCTCAACGTGATGCACCTGGCCTCGCCGCAGAGCGCGATCCTCTCGGCGGTGATCTTCAACGCGCTCATCATCATCGCGCTGATCCCGCTTGCGCTGCGTGGGGTCCGCTACCAACCGATCGGCGCCGCGGCGATCTTGCGCCGCTCGCTGCTCGTGTACGGCGTGGGCGGCGTCGTGGCGCCGTTCGTCGGAATCAAGGCAATCGACGTGCTGCTGGCCGGCGTCGGGCTGGCCTGAGCGGGGAGGGGCAACCATGCGAAGGGAAGTGATCGTCGCGCTGCGGGTGACCTTCGTCACGCTGTTGCTGACGGGGATCGTCTATCCGTTGGTGATGACGGGCGCCGCGCGCGTCCTCATGCCCGAGCAGGCCCAGGGAAGCCTCGTTACCGACGAGACCGGCCGGGTGGTGGGCTCGGCGCTGATCGGCCAGCCGTTCACCAAGGCCGGCTACGTGTGGCCCCGGCCTTCGGCCGCCGGCAACGGCTACGACGCGACCTCCTCGAGCGGGTCGAACTTCGGGGTCACCTCCCAGAAGCTCCACGACCGCGCCGCGGCGGATGTCGAGCGCCTGATCGCTGCGAACCCGGGCGCCCCGGGCCCCGTGCCCGCCGACCTCGTCACCGCGTCTGGGAGCGGTCTCGACCCGCACATCTCGCCGGAGGCCGCGCTCTGGCAGGCTCCCCGCGTGGCCCACGCCCGCAACGTCGACCTCGAGCGCGTCCGTGCGGTGATCAAGGGCCAGGTGGAGGGCCGCACGTTTGGCTTCCTCGGCGAGCCCTGCGTGAACGTGCTGCTCGTGAACCTGGCCCTCGATCGCCAGTTCGGTCGGGTTGCGGAATAGCGCCGCTTGGAACTCGTCAACGTGCTCGAGATCAACCCCGAGCTCCGGCAGCACTTCGGTGCGTTGGCCTCGTGAGGTACGACCCTTGCGTCCCAGCCGGCTCATCACGAGCTCCGATCGAATCGTTGGTGATCTGCCCCTCGACCCGGACATGGAGGCGCTCTTCGCGAAGTGTCAGCGACCGACGCTTCGCAAATGGCTCGAGGATGCGGAAGCCTGGCTGATCTCCTATACGCTCGAAAAGACGCTCGGCCACCGCACGGAAGCGGCACGCGCGCTCGGGATCGCACGCCGGACGCTGTACAAGAAGATGGAGAAGCTCGGCATCGATCCGTCCCGTGACCGCGGCAAGGCCTCGAGGTCGAGGTCGTGCGCCGCCGCACCCGCGCCTGCGACCGCACCCTCCGTGCGCCAGCGACGCAACGCGCCGCGCAAGGCCGGCGCGCGGAGCGCTTCGCACGGGCGTCGGCACCGCTGAAGCTCCACAGCCGAGCGCGGCCCCGGATCCAGGAAGACTCGGGTGATCGTCGATGGCCAAGCTGCTCGTCGTAGACGACGACAAGAACATCCGACGGATGCTCGCCGCGTTCCTCGAATCTCGTGGCCACGAGGTGCGCGCAGCCGCTGACGGCGCCGAGGCGCTGGCGTTGCTCTCCGGGGAACCCGACGTGCGGCTGGTGGTTTCGGACCTCCGCATGGCCGAGATGAACGGCCTCGATCTGCTCGAAAACGTCCGGCGGCGGCACCCGGAGACGCTCGTCGTCCTGATGACCGCCTACGCGACCGTCGAGTCGGCCGTCGCCGCGATGAAGGCGGGCGCCTACGACTACTTGACCAAGCCCCTTTCGCTGGACCTGGTGCAGCAGGTGGTGGACCGCGCGCTGGAGGTCGGAAGCCTTCGCGTCGAGAATCGAGTCCTGCGCGACGCCGTGCTCGAGGTGCCGTTGACCGAGTCCCGCAGTCCCGCCATGCAAGCCCTGCTGCAGACCGCGCGTCAGGCGGCCAACAGCGATACGACCGTCGTCCTGCTCGGCGAGAGCGGAACGGGCAAGAACGTCCTCGCCCGACAGATCCACGACTGGAGCCCGCGGCGCGAGCGGCTCTTCGTCCTCGTCAACTGCACGACGCTTTCCGACCAGCTGCTCGAGAGCGAGCTGTTCGGACACGTACGGGGCGCCTTCACGGGCGCCGTCAAGGACAAGCCGGGGCGCCTCGAGGCGGCTGCGGGCGGCACCGTGTTCCTCGACGAGATCGCCGACCTCTCTCCGACGCTGCAGACCAAGCTGTTGCGCTTCCTGCAGGAGCACCGCTTCGAGCGCGTCGGCGGCGCGCACACGATCGAGGTGGACGCCCGCATCATCGCGGCCTCCAACCGCGACCTCGAGCAACAGGTCGCGGCCGGGCATTTCCGCGAGGACCTGTTCTACCGTTTGAACGTGATCTCCTTGCGTTTGCCCGCGCTCCGCGACCGCCCGGAGGACGTTCCTCTCCTGATCGAGCGCTTCGTGGCCGCGGCGGCCCTGCGAAACCGCCGGCCAGGGCTCAGGGTCGCACCCGATGCGACGGAGGCGCTCCGCCGCTACCACTGGCCGGGCAACGTCCGCGAGCTGCGAAACGCGATCGAGCGCGCGGCCGTGTTGAGCCGCAGCGACGTGATCACGCGCGAAGATCTGCCCGACCGCGTGTTTCGGCCCCCGACCGCGCATCCCGCCCAGCGCCCGAGCGCGGGGACGCTCGAGGAGCTGGAGCGGGAGCGCATCCGGAACGTGCTTGCCGAAGCGGTGACGCTGGAAGACGCCGCCGAGACGCTCGGGATCAGCACGACTACGCTCTGGCGCAAGCGCAAGCGCTACGGAATCGATTGAATGACCCTGCGAGCAGCATGAGGATCCGACCCGGCATCAGCGACGTGCTCTGGATGGCCGCCGGGGCGGCCGTTCTGTTGCTGTTCATCGCGCTGGTGCTGCTCTTCGGCAAACCGCAGAGCCCGGACGCGCAGCTCGCCTTGAAGGCGCAGCGCGTGGACCTGGTGGACCGAATGCAACTGGGCCTGGCGTCAGCCTCGGAAGCGGAGAAGAGCGCCGTGCTCGCCATCACCGATCGAGAGTCGCAGGCGTTCGCGGATCAGGCGCGCGCGCACACGGCGGACGTGGAGCGGGAACGCCGAGAGCTGGTCGAGCTCCTGAACCAGGCGGGAACGCCGGAAGAGAGGGACTTGCTCGCCGAGTTCTCCCAGCGTTTCACCGAGTTCCAGCGGACCGACGACGAGCTGCTGAGCCTGGCGGTCAAGAACAGCAACCTCAAGGCGTATGCCCTGACATTCGGCGCGGCAGCGGACGCCCTCGACGAGATGAGAGCTGCGCTCTCGCGTCTCGTGAGTGCGAACGCCGACTCCCGAGACGCGAAGCAGGTGATGTCCCTTGCATTTGGCGCGGAGGTCGACGCCCTGCGCATCCAGACCCTGCTGCCGCCGCACATCGCGGAGGCCAGCGACCCGCGGATGGACGAGCTGGAAGCGCTGATGACCAGGGAAGACGAGCAGGTCCGCAGCGACCTGGAAGGCCTGCGTGCGATCCCGAAGCTCCGCGGCGATGCCGACCTCGCCTTGGCCGCGTCGCGCTACGCCCGGTTCCGCGAGATCAAGGAGCGGATCGTCGCGCTCTCGCGCGAGAACACCAACGTCCGATCGCTATCCATCTCCCTGAATCAGAAGCGCAAGGTGATGCTCGCCTGCCACGATGTCCTGAGCAGCCTGCAGGAGGCGATCCGCAAGGAGCCCATCGAGGGCACCGCGTACGGCGGGCGGTTCCGAGTGAGATAGGCCGACCGATCGCCTCCCTCGGAGTCCATCAACCCAGCCGCGGCCGCAGCCGCCAGCGCAGCACGCCGAGCAGCACGCCGAACAGCAGCCCGAGCACGCAGAAGGGCACCAGCACCTCCGCGAGGCCGGCGCCGCGCAGCACGAGCCGGCGCAGGCCGATCTGGTACCAGCGCAGCGGCAGGATCGCGCCGAGCTGGCGCACGCCGTCGGGCATCAGCTGGTAGGGAAACATCACGCCCGAGAGCACGAACGACGGCAGGATGATGAACACCGTGAGGAAGACGGCCTGGCCGGTGGTGCGCACCAGCGCCGAGACCAGCACGCCGACCGAGAGCGAGGCGAGCACGAAGGGGAGCGTCAGGAGCCCGAGCGCGAGCCAGCTCCCGCGCGGCCACACGCCGAACACGAGACCGCTCCCGAGCACCGCGATGCCCAGCACCGCGTAACACACACCCACGTAGGGAAGGAGCTTGCCGAGCACCATCTCCACCGGCGTGGTCGGCAGCGCGAGCATCCCCTCCCAGGTGCCTGCCTCGCGCTCGCCGACCAGGCCCTGGCTCGACGCCGAGAAGCACAGGTTCGTGAGCAGCATGCCCGCCAGCGCGGCCAGGAAGAAGTCGCGGTCGCGCAGCGTCGGGTTGAACCAGAAGCGTGCGAGCAGCGGGACCGGGCCGGCGCCGGGGCTCGCCGGGCTCGCGGCGCGCAGCGCCGCGGGCGGCGGCGGGGCGCGGCCCTCGGGATCGAAGGCGCGCGCCACCAGCGCGATGTAGCTGCCGACGCGCGCCGCCGTGAGCGGATCGGCGCCGTCGAGCAGCAGCTCGATCCGCGGGCGCGCGCGCAGCGCCTCGCGCTGGAAGTCGCGCGGGATCACGACCAGCGCGACCGCCGCACCGCGCCCGAGCAGCGCCCGCCCCTCGTCGTAGCTCGTCACGTAGCGTGGCCGCAGGAAGTAGCCGGTCGTCTCGATCTCCTCGATCAGGCGCCGCGACGCGACGCTGCCGTTCTGGTCGAGCACGGCCCACGGCACGTTCGCGGGCTCGTTGCGCAGCGCGCCGCCGAACAGCAGCAGCATCACGATCGGCTGCACCGTGACGACCGCCATGAAGGCCTTGTCGTGGCGCATCACGGTCGCCTCGCGGTAGGCCACCGCCAGTACGTTCGACACGAAGCTCCCGAGCTTCCCGCTCACGCGCGCCGCTCCAGCGTGCGCAGCGCCACCGCGACCAGCGCGAAGCCGAACAGCACCAGCAGCGCGAGCTCCGGCCACAGCGCCAGCGGTCCCTGCCCGCGCAGGTAGATCCCACGCGCCACGCGGATGTAGTGCGTCGCCGGGAACGCCTCCGAGAGCCACTGCACGCCGCGCGGCATGTTGCGGATCGGGAACGCGAAGCCGGAGAGCTGCACGAGCGGGATGCTGAACAGCACGGTCTTCTGGACCGCCTCCGCTGCGGTCGCGGAGGTCGCCGAGAAGATCAGACCCATCGAGAGCGACGTGACCACGTAGAAGGTCGAGACGACCAGGAAGAACGCGATGCTGCCCGCTGGCCAGACCCCGATCAGCAGGCCCGCGATCGCCACCATGATCGCAACGTCGAGGGCGAAGACGGCCCCGAGCGGCAACAGCTTGCCGAGCAGGATCTCGAGCGACGAGGCCGGCGTGACCTGGAGCTGGTCGAAGGTGCCGGTGAGGCGCTCGTTCACGATCGACACGGCGGTGATCAGCGTCGTCAGGAACGAGAGCACGAAGCCGAAGGTGCCGGCGACCATGAAGGGGACGCCCTCCAGCCGCGGATTGAAGAGCGCGTGCGTCACGACCTCGACGCCCAGCTCGGCTCCTCGCTGCGGCGCGGCGCGCGGCTCCGGAGCGACCAGCCCCACCTCGGTGGCCGCCAGCAGCGAGCGCAGGAAGGCGTCCGCGTTGCCGGCCATGACGGTCTCGCCGCCGTCGTAGAGGACCTGCACGGCCGGCCGTTCGGCGCCGCCCACGCGGTCGGCGAGGCCGCGCTCGAAGTCGGGCGGGATCACCAGGGCCGCGCTGATCTCGCCGGCGACGAGCGCGCGCTCGATCTCGCCGCGCGCGGTGAAGGGGATCGGGTCGAAGGTGCCGTTCGCCGCCAGGTCGGCGACCAGGCGCCGGCTCGCCGGGCTGGCGCTCGCGTCTACGACGCCGAGCTTCAGGTGCTTGACCGAGGTCGAGAGCACGAAGCTGAAGGCGAGCAGCGCGATGATCGGCACCAGCACCAGCGTGATGAGCGTGAAGCGGTCGCGCAGCGTGGCGCGCACCTCGCGCACGATGAGCGTGCGGAGCCGGCGCCAGCTCACGCGGCGGCCTCGCGCGGCGCCTGACGCTCGCGCATCAGCCGGCGGAAGATCTCGTTCATCTGCGGCTGCTCGACGCGCACCCGCCCGGCGGCCGCCGGGCCGAGCGCCCGCGCCAGCGCCTCGAGCGCCGCGTCGTCGAGCGCGGCTCTGCGCAGCGCGAGCCCGCGCCCCGCCTCCGCGAGGCCCGCCGGATCGATCAGCTCGAAGCCGGCCGCGCGCAGCTGCGCGAGCGCCGCGTCGCTTGGGGCCTCGTCGAGCGCGATCCGATAGCCGTCCGAGTGCGCGGCGCGCAGCGCCTCGGGCGTCGCGTCGGCGACCAGACGCCCGTCGGCGATGAAGCAGACGCGGTCGCAGTAGTCGACCTCCTCGAGGAAGTGCGTCGTCACGAACACGGTGACGCCGGCGTCCGCCTGCTCCTGGATGCGCTCCCAGAACAGCTCGCGGCTGTGCACGTCGACGCCCGCCGTCGGCTCGTCGAGGAACAGCAGCTGCGGCCCGTGCAGCGTCGCCAGCGCGAGGCCCGCGCGCTGGCGCAGCGCGGCCGGCAGGTCTTCGGGCCGCTCGTGCTCGGCGTCGCCCAGCGAGAAGCGCTCGCGCACCTCGCCCCAGCGCTGCGTGAGTTCCGCACCCGTCAGCCCATAGAGCCCGGCGTAGAACTCGACGTTCTCGCGCAGCGTGAGGCCCTGGTAGAGGCTGACCTTCTGGCCCATGTAGCCGATCCGATCGCGCACGCGTCGCGGCTGGGCGATCACGTCGACGCCGTCGACCGCGATCGCGCCCGCGGTCGGCTGCAGCAGCCCGATCAGCATGCGGATCGTGGTGCTCTTGCCGGAGCCGTTCGCGCCGAGGAAGGCGAAGATCGCGCCGCGCTCGACGTCGATCGCGAGATCGTCGACGGCGGTGAAGTCCCCGAACTTCTTGGTGAGACCGCGCACCGAGATGATGGGCTCGCTCATGCGCGCTCCGGAGCCCTGGCGAGCGCCAGCAGCGTCGTCTCCATATCGACCGCGAGCGGCTCGACCAGGCGCACGGCGGCGCCCGGCAGCGCGGCGAGGTCGGCGAGCACGCGCGCGGGGCCGGGCGAGGCGCCGGTCGCGACCTCGACGCGCGCGTAGCGTCCGCTGGTGCGCGCCGCAGCCACGTACGGCAGAGAGAGCGCGGCGCGCGCGATCGCGCGCGGCGCGGGTCCCCACGCCCGGTACAGCTCGAAGCGCACCCGCTTGCGCAGCTCGGCGGGCGTGCCGCTCGCGACGACGCGCCCGGCGTCGAGGTAGACGAGCGAGTCGCACGCCTCCGCCTCGTCGAGGTAGCTCGTCGAGAGCAGGACCAGCGTGGTCTCGCGGCGCGCGGCCAGGAGCTCCCAGATCTCGGCGCGCGCCAGCACGTCGACGCCGGCCGTCGGCTCGTCGAGCACCAGCAGCGCGGGCTCGGGCAGCAGCGCGTTCGCGATCGCCAGCTTCTGCTTCATGCCGCCCGAGAGCGCACCCGCCGCGCGGTCGGCGAACGGCGCGAGCCCCGTGCGCTCGAGCAGCGCGCGCGCGCGCGCCTCGAAGACCGCGCCGGGCAGCCGGTGCAGACGCGCGGTGAACTTCAGGTTCTCGAGCACCGAGAGCTCGCGGTGCAGCGCGAAGCTCTGGGGCACGTAGCCGACGCGCCTCTTGAGCGCGCGCACGTCGCCGCGCAGGTCGTGGCCGAGGACGCTGGCCTCGCGCGCCTCCACCTCGAGCAGTCCCGCGACGGCGCGCAGCAGCGTGGTCTTGCCGGCGCCGTCGGGTCCCACCACCCCGACCAGCCCGGCGCCGGCGATCTCGAGGTCGACGCCGGCCAGCGCACGGCGGCGCCCGAAACGCTTCTCGAGCCCGCGCAGGCGCAGGGCCGGCTCGGCCGCCATCAGCGCCTCTCCTGCGCCGTGCGCGGCGGCCCTCCGCCGCCCGACACCAGGTAGACGTTGCCCTCGGTGCCGGGCTGGAAGCGCTCGACGTCCTCGAGGATGCGCACCTTCGCGCGATACACCTGACCCATGCGGTCGCTGCGCGTCTCGATCTTCTCCGGCGTGAAGTTCGCCTCGTCGGCGATGAAGCTCACTTCGCCGGGCACGCGGCGGCCCGGCTGGCTGTCGAGCTCGATGTCGACGCGCTGGCCGACGCGCACGCGTCCGACGTCTGCGACGGGCACGTAGATCTGCACGTACTTGTCGCGCGGGTCGAGCACCGAGAGGATCGGCGTCCCCGGCTGCGCCAGCTCGCCGGGCCACAGCAGCTGCGTCTGGACCACGGTCGGCACCTGCGGCGCGTGCACGAAGTGTTTGGCCTGCAGCACCTCGAGCTCGCCGAGCTGCGCGCGGGCCTGCTCGAGCTGTCGCTTCAGCACCTCGAGCTGCTGCCTCGCGAGCGCGATCTCCCCTTCCTGCACCCGGGCGCGCGCGAGCGCGGCGCGCGCCTCGTCGACGGCGCTGTGCGTGGCATCGCGCTTCGAGCGGGTCTCGTCGAGCTGCTGCGGCGAGCTGACGCCGCTCGCGCGCAGCCGCTGCTGGCGCTCGTGGGTCCGCTCCGCCAGCAGCGACTCCGCTTGCGCCTCGCGCAGCGCCGCCTCGCGCGCCGACACGTCGCGTTGCCAGGTCGCGTCGGAGAGCGCGACCTGCTGCTCCTGGCGCGTGATCTGGGCCTCGAGCACGCCGAGCTGCTGCTGCTGCGTGCGGATGCGCGCGGCGATCTCGCTGTCGTCGAGGCGCGCCACCACGGCGTCGGCCGGCACCGCGTCGCCCTCGCGGAACGCCACCTCCAACGCGCGCGCGCTCACCTCGCTGCGCAGCACGCGCTGCTCGCCCTCGACGAAGCCGGTGTAGTGGACCTCCCTGCCGCCGCGCCGCAGCCACAGCGTCGCGACGCCCACCAGGGCGGCGAGCGCGAGGGCGGGGACGAGCCGCCGCCGGTTCATGACGACCTCTCCTTCGGGGCGCGCTTTCGATGCCTCGCGGCGACGCGCTCGAGCCCGCCGAGCGAGAACTCGGTCACGTGGTCCGCGACCTCGGCGACGAAGGCGCGCGGGTAGCTGCGGCGACCCATCAGCAGCAGCAGCGCGGGGCGGTGCGTGAGATAGAAGCTCAGCTGCCCCATCACGCTGCGCGCGCAGCGCTCGATCTCGGGCTGCGGAAGCTCGGGGGCGAGCCGGCCGAGGACGGCGTCCATGGTACGCCGCAGCGGGTCGATGTGGCGCCGCACGATCACCGGCAGCGCTTCGCTCGGCTCGGCCAGCTCGCGCTGCATCAGCGTGCCGTGGATGCTCGCCGGATCGAGCAGCGCCTCGAGCGTGGTCCGGATCCGCGTGTGCAGCAGCTCGACGAGCTCCGCGCGCGAGAGCCCGTCGAGCGCTGCGGTGCTGACGGCGGCGCCACGCTCCGCGAGGCGCTGCTCCAGGCGCTCGAACTCGGCGCGCGCGACCTCCAGGTAGAGCTTCTCCTTGCTGCCGAAGTAGTAGTTGGCGGAGGCGAGGTTGGCGCCTGCCCGCCCCGCGATCTCGCGCAGCGGCGCGCCGCGGTAGCCGCGCGCCGCGAACAGCGCGCCGGCCGCCGCGAGCAGGCGCTGGCGGGTGCCGGTCCGCTCCGTTCGCGACATGAAACAGATGTTTCAATCGTTCGTTCGATTCCGCAAGGCCCCGGCGGCGTCCGGTTGACTCGCCGGGCCGGCGCCCGTACCCTGCCCGGGCGTTTTCGAGGGCGATTTCCGGTGCTTGCAGGCCCACCGAGGGTACGTCCCCCGGAGCCCCCGCAGCTGCTAAGCGCCACCGCGAAGAGCAAGAGCCCATGAGCGAGCGTCGACCGACGGCGGGCGACTCCACGCGCGCGGTGCACGGCGGCGAGCGCGAGCACCGCGACGGCGACTCGCTCACCACGCCGATTTACCAGACCTCGACCTACATCTTCGCCGACTCGGCGCAGGTGCGCGCCTACCAGGAAGGGCGCCTGGTGCGCGACGAGTACGGCCGCTACGGCAACCCCACCTGGCGCGCCGTCGAGCGCAAGCTCGCCGAGCTCGAGGGCGGCGGCGACGCGGTGCTGTTCGCGTCGGGCATGTGCGCCGCCACCACGACCTTCCTGGCGATGCTGCCGCAGGGCGCGCACCTGGTGGTGACGAGCGATTGCTACCGGCGCACGCGTCAGTTCATCCGCCAGTACCTGACGAAGCTCGGCGTCGAGACCACCGTGATCGAGCCGGCCGATCCCCAGAAGCTGGCCGCCGCGCTGCGCCCCGAGACGCGGATCTTCTTCACGGAGAGCCCGACCAACCCGTACCTGCGAGTGATCGACGTCGCCGAGGCCGCGAGCGTGTGCCACGCGCGCGGTGTCAAGGTGATCATCGACTCGACCTTCGCCTCCCCGGTGAACCAGCGCGCCCTCGAGCAGGGCGCCGACCTGGTGCTGCACAGCGCCACCAAGTACCTGGGCGGCCACAACGACCTGATGGCGGGCGCGGCAGTCGGATCGCAGCCGGTGATCGCCGCGCTGCGCGACGCCGTCGGCGTGCTCGGCGGCGTCCTCGATCCCCACGCCGCCTACCTGCTGCTGCGCGGGCTCAAGACGCTGGCGCTGCGCATGGAGCGCCACAACGCCAACGGGCTCGCCGTGGCGCGTTGGCTGGAGGCGCACCCCAAGCTGCGCCGCGTCTGGTACCCGGGCCTCGCGAGCCATCCGGACCACGCCGTCGCCGCGCGCACCATGCGCGGCTTCGGCGGCGTCGTCACCTTCGAGCTGGCGACCGACTTCGAGGGCACCTGCCGCTTCGTCGACGCGGTGCGCCTGCCCTACATCGGGCCGAGCCTCGGCGGCGTCGAGTCGCTGATCGAGATGCCCGCCACGATGTCCTACTGGGACCTGTCGCGCGACGAGCGCTACGCGCTCGGCATCACCGATTCGCTGGTGCGACTCTCGCTCGGGGTCGAGGACGCGGCCGATCTGATCGCGGACCTCGAGCGCGCGCTGGCGGCGGTCTAGCGCGGTGGCGGCCCTGGCAGGGACGCTGCGACTGTTGTGGCTGGGCATGCTCGCCGCGCTCGCAGGCGTGGCAGCGCTTCCCGCCCTCGCCGGACCGGCGCAAGCGGCGTGGTCGGAGGCGCGCGTCCTCGTCCTGACCTTGGTTCTGACGTTGCTCGCGATGGCAGCCGGCGTCGGATCGCTCTCACTTCGCGAGGCCCTGGTACAAGACGTCGCGAGCGGTTCCGTCGATCCCGAGTCCGCCGAAGGAGCCGCGCACGTGGAGAGGCTCATGCTCCGCACCTGGGTGCTCTGCCTGCTGGTGGGGATGCTGGGCCTCGTCGCCGCGTGGACATCGGCCGACGCGACACGCGTCCTGCCCTTCGTCGTGGCCGCGTCGGGACTGCTGCTTTTCCACGCGCCGCACCGCGTCCCGCGCGAGCGGTCGTAGCCCGCCTTGCGACTCCGGCAGGTCGCCCTCGTCGCGCGCGATCTCGAGCCGGCGGTCGAGCATCTGCGCGCGGTGTTCGGGCTCGACGTCGCGTTCCGCGATCCGGGGGTCGCGCTCTTCGGTCTGGTGAACGCGGTGCTCCCGGTCGGCGACACCTTCCTGGAGGTGGTCTCCCCGGTGCGCGAGGACGCCTCCGCGGCGCGCCTGCTCGCCAAGCGCGGGGGTGATGCGGGCTACATGCTGATCGTGCAGACGACGGACCTGGCCGCGGCGCGCGCGCGCATGGAGCGCGAGGGGATCCGCATCGTCTTCGAGCACGCACACCCGGCGGGACACACGGCGACGTTGCATCTGCATCCGCGCGACGTGGGCGGGGCGATCCTCTCGCTGGACGCCTCCGACCCGCCTGCGAGCTGGGATTGGGCCGGCCCGGGGTGGGAGCAGCACGTGCGCTGCGAGGTCGCGACCGCGCTCGCCGGCGCCACGCTCGCGAGCGAGGACCCCGCCGGCCTCGCCGCCCACTGGGGCACCCTGCTCGATCGCCCCGCTTCGGCCCTGGGCGGCGGTGTCTTCGCGATCGCGCTCGACGGCGCGACGCTTCGCTTCGTCGCCTCGCGCGGCCGCGGCGACGGCTTCGTCGGCGTGGACCTGACGGAGGCGAGCCGCGGAGCGCGCCAGCGCGCGCTCGAGCGGGCGAAGTCGAGGGGGCTCCACGTCGAAGGCGATGCGGTCTGGATCGCGGGCACCGCGATCCGGCTCGTCGACGCAGCGGGTGCCTGACCGCCAGCGAATTCGAGCCACCGCCAGCGAGAGCGGTGTAGAGTAGGTGCGCGGGGCGGTCGGCTTGGGGAGGATCGACGTGGAGATCGGCCTGCGAGCAGTTGCGTGCGCCGTCGCCGTCTCGCTGGTCGCCGCCGCCGGGAGCGCCTCCGCGGCGCGCCCGCGCACGCACGAGGCGGTGGGCTTCCAGCTCTTCGAGAGCCCGCAGGTGAACCCGCTGCTGCTCTCGGCCGATGGGAGCCGGCTCTTCGTCGCGCACACCACGGCGAACCTGGTCGGCGTGGTCGACCTCGCCAATCGCTGGGAGATGTTCACGATTCCGGTGGGCGTCGATCCGGTGAGCCTGGCGCTGCGGCCCGGATCGAGCGAGCTCTGGGTGTCGAACCACGTCTCCGACACGATCAGCGTGATCGACACGGCGACGGGCAGCCCGACGCAGTACCAGG
>Ga0335070_10003015_pt1 | contig 19632 bp, 22 predicted proteins | sample Lox_Sample_13_FD_206722 | JGI IMG/M metagenome (GOLD analysis project Ga0335070, IMG submission 206722) | Soil microbial communities from Loxahatchee National Wildlife Refuge, Florida, United States - Lox_Sample_1.3 | ecosystem: Environmental > Terrestrial > Soil > Wetlands | place: USA... | reverse complement strand
CCGCGACCGCGTAGCCCTCCACGGCGGCGATGGTGGGCTTGGTAAACGTCAGGCGGCTCGGCCCCAGGGGTCCATCGCCGTCGGGCGCAAGCTTGAGCCCGCGCTCGGTGCCGCGCGCCTTGAGGTCGGCGCCCGCGCAGAAGGTGCCGCCGGCGCCCCAGAGCACGGCCACGCGCAGGCGGTCGTCCCCCTCGAACTCGCGGAACGCTTCGGCGAGCGCCCGCGCCGCCGGGCCGTCCACGGCGTTCCGCGCCTCGGGCCGGTCCATGACGATCGTTGCCACCGCATCCTGCCGCTCGACTCGAATGGTCATGCGGGGTCTCCCTGCGGTCAATCCGGAATGCACGTGAAGACTATCTGAGAGGTCAGACCACCCGGGCTCGAAGTGGAGGGCTCGGGCCCTCCTCGGTGACGCTCCGCGAACCCAGGATCTCCGCGAGCGGACGCCCCTCGAGCAGGCGCTCGGCGATCATCTGCGCCCTGCCGATGGCCTGGTCCATGTCGAAGTAGCGGTACTCACCGAGGCGCCCGCAGATGAGGACGTCCCGGAAGTGCCGCGACCGGCTCTGGTAGCGAGCGTACAACTCGGCATTGGCCGCGTCGGGGAACGGATACTCGTACTCGCTCGGATCGCTGGGTGTGTGGGGCGTCTCACGCGTGATGACCGTCCCGTGAACGCAAGCGACGGCCTCGGCGGACATCATCTGTTTCCATTCAAGGGTTCGGAGGAATGGCCCCCCCGCGTGGGTGGGATTGTTCACCTGGGCGCACGGGAGCATCAGGTCGACGTCGGGGAAGTAGAGGTGCTCACGGCGCTGGCCCCGGTAGGCGAGACGCCCCAGGTCGAAGGCAAAAAACTCGTCGATCGGCCCGGTAAAGACAAGGGTCCGGGCCGACGGGAGATCGGCGCGGCGCTGGAGAAAATCGACACCGAGGTGCAGCGGGATGCCCGTGAGCATCCGGCGCATCATGGCGGCGTAGCCGTCCACCGGGATGCCCTGGTACCTCGCATGGGGTGTGAAGCGCGGATCGTCGTCCACTCGCACGTCGAACCGCTTGCAGAGCTCAGCGGACAGTGAGCGGGCCGGTACCCCCCACTGCTTCTCGTTGTACTCTTTCACGAACTTTTCATAGACCAGGCGCGGCATGAGGGCCAGCGCGGCCTCCTCGAAGTTCGAGGGCGTGCCGGTAAATTCTGGGACCCAGCCCGGGCCGACCACCCCCGCGATGTAGCTCGCACCGAGCGGCCACGGGACGTGCTCGTCCCCCACGCGCGACTGCACCGTCGCCACATACGGGTGAAAGTCGGCAAACCGGCGCACGAAGGACCAGATGCGATCAGATGACGTTCGGAAATAGTGCGGGCCGTAGGTGTGGATGGAGATGCCGGAGGGATGGATATGGTCGTGGACGTTCCCGCCGAGATGGCTTCGCCGGTCTACCACGAGAACGCGGCGGCCGGCGTCATGGAGCAGCCGCGCGAGGGTCGCGCCGGTCAGCCCCGAACCCACCACGAGATAGTCGAGGGCTGCCGCAGACCGTCGAGGACGTGCCATGGGCTGCTCAGCCTCGCCCCGGGACGCCAGCGAGCGCCGCGGCGAACCGCCGACTCTCCGTGCCTCGCTCAGGGTTCAGCTGCCAGCACAGGGCGGTGGACCAGTGACGCTCGCGGATCGCGTCGAGGTCCGGGTTCAGCGGGTCGAACCCCCACTTGTCACGCCAGTTCGTGTAGTGGCGTTTGAGGATTTCGATTCGCCAGGGATCGGTTTCGCGAAACGGTGCCTGGGGGGCCCGGGACTCCGAGTGCCTTCCGACCAGAGCAGCCGCGGCCCGGTGTACCCTGCGCCTGATCCGGACCGACAGCGGCGTGTCAACGACCGGCGAAGCGCGCCGCTGCGCCTCCGTGCCCGGCTTGCGGCTGCCGCGAAGATCCGTCCGGTGCAGGACCCGGACGCGGGGGTCGATGACAACTCGCTTGCCGATCGCGCGTAGCGCGAGCCCAAAGTCGTCGTCTTCTATCCAGACGGGCGAGAACCGAAGGTCGAAGCCGCCCACCGCCGCGGCGTCCTGGCGGCGAAACGCGGCGCAGACGCCCAGGGCGGTATCTACCTCGTAGGGCGGGCCGTCGAGATAGCCTCGTTGCGGCCGGTGCACGAGGGAGTCGAACGTGCGCGCGCCGGCCGGCTCGGCGGGCTCGCAGCCGAGGTCGTACAGCCCGAGGCGGCCCAGAGCAGCCCGGCCGAAGCTGTGGACGTGTCCGTTGTAGAAGAGCGTTTGCCCGGAGACCATGCCGATCTCGGGGAAGCGCCGGAGAAGATCCCGCATCCCGTCCATCCAGTCGGGCACCATGACGGTCGCATCCCCGTCGATGCGGAACACGTAGTCCGTCTGGCAGGCCGCGAGCCCGTCGTTGAGGGCCGCCACGATGCCGCGGTGGGGAGTCTCGATGATCTCGAAGGCCGCAAAGCCACAGAGGCGGCCGGCCTCCTTGGCCACGCGGACGCCGTCGTCCTCCGAGCCGTCGTCCACGATGATCATCCGGGCGCGCCCGCAGTCGGCGTTCCGGCGCAGGTGTTCGAACATCACGGGCAGAACGTGCTCGTTGTTGTAGTTGGGGAGGAGGATGGTGCAATCGACCATCGTCCAATCTAGCATGAGTCGACGCGGTCATGGACGGCGGGTCGGGCGCATTGCTTGACGGCGTTCTCCGCTGTCGCTTAGAGTCCCGGGGGATGGACTCGCGGAACACCCCCCCTCCGATTCCGCCTCTGGGCGCCAACGTCTCCAGGCCGCTCTGGTCAGTCATGATTCCGACCTACAATTGCACCAAGTACCTGCCCGAGACCCTGCGGAGCGTCCTCGAGCAGGACCTGGGGCCGGAGAAGATGCAGATCGAGGTCGTGGACGACGCCTCTGACGATAAGCCGGAAGACATCGTGCAGTCGATCGGTGCCGGGCGCGTGGAGTTTTTCCGTCAGGCCGTCAATGGCGGCGTGGTCTCCAATTTCAACACGTGCATCAGCCGCAGCCGTGGGGCGCTCGTCCATATTCTCCACGGTGACGACCTCGTCCGGCCGGGCTTCTACGCCCGAATAGCGGAGCTCTCACGGCAGTGGCCGGCCGCCGCTCTCCTCGCCACCCGGTCGCTGTTCATCGACGAGGCCGGTGTCGTTACCTACGTCTCACCACGCCTCGTGAATCTCGAGCGTGAAACCCGCGCACCTGGGCGCTTCCTCTACGAGTGTCTGCTGCAATGCGCCGGCGTGGTGATTCGCCGTTCGTTCTATGAAGCTTTCGGGGGCTTTGACCGGAGACTGGTCCACACCGCCGACTGGGAGATGTGGCTTCGCGCCATCACCCTCGGCGGAGGCGTGGTGTCCGCGGAACCCTTGGCCTGCTACCGCACCTTTGAAGGCAACGACAGTTCACGCCTCCGTCGGACGGGAGAGAACCTGAGAGACTACCTGCGCCTGGCCGACATCCTCGAAGGCCGCGTGCCGGACTTCGACGCACGCCGCTTCAGAGCCGCCGTGGCCCGCGATGCTCTCGACCAGGCGCGGTTCTTCTCGAAGCGAGGCGACCCAGGGGCCGCCCGCGCCAACGAAGATGTCTGGAGGGAGGTCACGTCCTTCAAGACGATCGTGCGAAGAGCCGCGGGCGCAGTGCTCGACGCCGGTCTCGATGCCCTTCGGGACGTTCGGCGCAAGGTCGCCCTCTAAGCCCCTCAGTCGGGGATGCAGGCCGTGACCGTGATCTCCACGAGGAGGTCCGGCGAGTTCAGCATCACCTCCACCGTGGTGCGGGCCGGCTTGCTGTCGGGGAAGTAGCGGCCGTACTCCTCGTTGTACGGGGCCAGGTCCTCGCGCTTCGTCAGATGGGTGGTCACCGTGAGCACGTTGTCGAGCGACGTGCCCGCCGCGGCCAGGATCACCTTGATGCGCTCGAGGACGTTGCGCGTCTGCTCCCGGATGTCCTGGCCCAGCTCGCCGGTCACGGGATGCCGACCCGTCTGGCCGGCCACGAAGACGAGGTTGCCGAACCGTGTGGCCAGCGACAGGTTGGGATTGGCGGCGGCCATCTTCTCGACGCGCACGATCTCTTTTCTCGGCATGGCGTTCCTCCTGGGCGGCGATCGTGCCATACGGCGAATGGCGGGTCAAAAGGCTCCCGGCGCTACACTGACGGGATGGCGGACCGGCGCCTCCTCTCCATCGACGTGTTCCGCGGGCTCACCGTGGCCGGCATGGTGCTCGTGAACAATCCGGGAACCTGGGGCGCCATCTACGCGCCGCTGCGCCACGCCGACTGGCATGGCTTCACACCGACCGATCTCATCTTCCCGTTCTTCCTCTTCATCGTCGGCGTGGCGATTCCCCTGGCTCTCGGCCGGCGCCTCGCCGCCGACCCGCGGCCGGAGCGCCTCGTGCCGCGCATCCTGCGGCGCTCGGCGATCATCTTCGCGCTGGGGCTCGTCCTTCACGCCGTGTCGAATCCCGACCTCGCCACCATCCGGATCCCCGGCGTGCTCCAGCGCATCGCCGTCTGCTACCTGGTGGCCGCGATCCTCTTCGCGTTCACGGAATGGCGCACGCAGGCGGCCGTGGCGGCCGCCGCACTGTTCGGCTACTGGGCGCTGCTGACACTCGTCCCCGTACCAGGCTTCGGCACCGGCGATCTCGGCAAGGAAGGCAACCTCGCCGCGTGGATGGACCGGGCGCTGCTGGGTCCCCACATCTGGCGGCTCGGACGAGTCTACGACCCCGAGGGCATCCTCAGCACGCTGCCCGCCATCGCCACCACGCTCTTCGGCGTGATGACCGGACGGTTCGTACAGGCCGCGCCCTCGCCGGCGGCGGCGGTGAAGGGTCTCGCGTGGAGCGGCAGCGCCGGCGTCGTGATCGGGCTCGCGTGGGGCCGGCTCTTTCCCATCAACAAGTCGCTGTGGACCAGCTCGTACGCCGTGTTCACGGCGGGCGCGGCCCTGCTCGTGCTGGCTGTCTGCTTCTGGCTCGTCGAGGTCAAGGGCTCCACGTGGTGGACGACGCCATTCGTCATCCTGGGCGTCAACGCCCTCGCCGTGTTCTTCCTCTCCACGCTCCTGGCCATCGCGCTCGCGCGCGTGCACGTGCTGGACGCCGGGCAGTCGCGCACGCTCCAGGCCGTCCTGTACGAGCATCTCTTCGCGCCCTGGCTCAGGCCGGCGGCCGCCTCGCTCGCCTGGGCGCTCGCGAACGTGCTGCTGTGGCTTGCGGCCATGTGGGCGCTCTACCGGAAGGGCATTCGCGTCACGGTGTAGTACCGGAGGCCTGAATGAAGACGCCACCCATGCTCGAGACCGTGCTCTGGTTGCTCCTGGTTGCCACTGTCACTGCCTGCGGATCGGCAGCCCAAGCGCCGAAGGGGAGCTTGTTCGAGTCTTCCGACGCACCGATCCCGCTTCGAGCCGGCTACTGGGCGCAGCAGCCGGCGTTCCCGAATGCCCGGTTCACGGGGGGCGGGGTCGAAGATGTATCGCTCGGCGCCACCATCGAGAGCGGACTGGTGGCCCTGGCCCGGAGCAATTTTCGCGACAGCGCGCAGTTCGAGTCACAGGCGGAGGCGCTCGCCTCGCCGATCGTCGATGTCGTCGTCGTGCCCACCATCGGTCAGCTTGCCATGGAGAAGGACCCGGACGGGTTCGGGGTCAAGCAGATCGCGACCGTCCGGATGGAATGGCGTGTGTCCGACAAGACGGGGAGGGTGCTGTGGTCGAACATGGTGATCGCCCAGTGGCGCGATTCCTGCCTGGTCCAGCGGTGTCGCCAGCAGTTCGCGGAGCGAGCCGTGCGAGAGCACATCGAGGCGGCAGCCGCCCTCATGCGAGGGCATCCATGGTGGGAGCGCGCTTCGAAGTGATCGGTGTGAAGAGGGCGGCGTGAGCCAGAGCCCACGCCGCCCCGTCCGGTCCCTTTCGGGTCAGGCCTTGAGCTGATCCTTGATCGGCAGGCGGCGGATGCGCTTGCCCGTCGCGGCAAAGATCGCGTTGCAGAGCGCGGGAGGCAGCGGTGGCACACCCGGCTCGCCCACGCCGCCCATCGGCTTCGAATAGTCCCCGGGCACGATGTAGACGCGGATGTCCTTCGGCGCTGCCGCCATGCGCGTGATCTGGTAGGTGTGGAAATTGTCCTGCTCCGCGCGGCCGTCCTTGAAGCTCATCTCGCCGAGCGTCGCCACGCTGACGCCCATGACGCAGGCGCCCTGCATCTGCGCCCGCACCCGGTCCGGGTTGACGGTGGCGCCGCAGTCGATCGCGATGTCGACCCGCGGGATCGTGAGCTCACCCTTGTCGTCCACGGCCACCTCCACCACCGCCGCGACGTAGCTCACGAAGCTGTAGTGCCCGGCAATGCCGAGGCCGCGCCCCCTGGGGAGCTTCCGGCCCCAGCCGGCCTCCTTCGCCGCCAGCTCGATCACGCGACGCAGGCGGCCGGTGTCCACGGGATACCGATCGGGAGCCTCCCCGTGGTTCCACTTGTCCATGAGGGCTTCGGGGCTGATCACGCGCGGCGGGCCGATCACCTCCAGCAGGAACTCCTTCTGGTCGCGCCCGGCAGCGGCCGCCAGCTCGGCCACGAACGACTGCACCGCGAACGCGTGCGGGATGTTCGAGACGGAGCGGAACCATCCGATGCGCGTGTGCGCCTCCGCGGGGGGATTCTCGATCCGGATGTTCGGGATCGCGAACGGCACGTTGATCACGCCCATGGCGAGCTCGAGATCGGCTTCCTGCTTGGCGCCCGCCACGAACGTCGAGAAGATGGTCGGCGCCACGGTCCGGTGCAGCCACGCCGTGGGCTTGCCCTGCGCGTCCACGCCGGCTTCGAGATGCTCCACCGACACCGTGTGGAAGTACGTGTGCTGCAGATCGTCCTCGCGCGTCCATGTCACCTTGACGGGCGCGCCGTTCATGGCCTTGGAGAGCACGGCCGCCTCGACGGCGAAGTCGGGCTTGGACTTGCGCCCGAAGCCGCCGCCCAGGAGCGTGACGTTCACCGTGACGTCGTCGGCCGACATGCCGAGCCGCTTGGCCACCCGGTCCCGCGTGGCCTGTGGCGACTGGAAGCATCCCCACACCTCGCACTTGCCGTTGGTAATGCGCACCGTGGCGGCCGGCGGCTCCATCGGCGCATGCGCGAGATGCGGAACGTAGTACTCGGCGCTGATCCGCTTGGCGGCCGCGGCCGCGGCGGCATCGAAGTCGCCGTGGTTGCGTACGACCTTGCCGGGCTTGCGCGCAGCTTCCTCCAGCTCCGCCTTGAACGCCACGGAGTCGTAGCTCGCGTTCGGGCCGTCGTCCCACGTGAGCTTGAGAGCCCGGCGGCCCTGCATCGCCGCCCAGGTGTTGCGCGCGATCACGGCGACGCCGCCCAGCGGATTGAACTCGGCGGGCCCGGGCGTGCCCGCGATCTCCACCACCTTGACCACGCCGGGCACCTTCATCGTCCCGGTCGAGTCCACGTTCTTGATCTTGCCGCCGTAGACGGGTGGATGCGCGACGACCGCGAACAGCATGCCGGGCAGATTGGTGTCGATACCGTACTGCGCCTTGCCCGTCACGATGTCGGGGCCGTCGACCAGCTTGAGCTGGCCCTTGCCGATGTAGCGGAACTGCGTCGGATCCTTGAGCTTCACCGTGTCCCGCGAGGGCACGGGCTGGCTCGCGGCAGCTTTGGCCAGCTGCCCGTAGCCGAGGCGCCGCCCGCTCGCCTTGTGAATGACCTCGTGGTTCTTCGCCTCCACCTCGCTCACGGCCACGCCCCACTGGGCGGCGGCGGCCGCTTCGAGCATGGAGCGGGCGGCGGCGCCGCACCGCCGCATGGGCTCGAAGAAATGGCGCGTGCTGCGCGAGCCGTCGGTGTCCTGGTTGCCGTAGCGCTTCTCGTCGCCCGGGGCCTGCACGACGCGCACGCGCTTCCAGTCCGCCTCGAGCTCGTCCGCCACGATCATGGGCATGCCCGTCCGCACGCCCTGCCCCATCTCGGAGCGGTGGCACACGATGGAGACGATGCCGTCGCTGCCGATGGCCACGAACACGAGCGGATCGTCCGTCCACCCGTGGGGCATGCCGTCGGCGCCGTACTTGGGCGGATCGGCCGCGCGCGCCGTCGACGCGAATCCGGCGGCGAGCACGAGGCCGCCGAGCGTGCTCATGCCCTGAATGAACTGCCGCCGGCTGACGTTGGCGATCACGAGAGGCTTCTCGGACGCCGCGTCACCTGCCGACACGGGGAGCGGCAGCCGCGCGGGACTCACGAGGCGCCTCCCTGCATCGCCGCCTGCTTGATCGCGGCGCGGATCCGCGTGTACGTGCCGCAGCGGCAGATGTTGCCGGACATCGCCTCGTCGATCTCTCTGTCGGTCGGCTTGGGGGTGCGCTTGAGCAGCGCGGTCGCGGACATGAGCTGGCCGGCCTGACAGTAACCACATTGGGGCACGCCCATCTCCACCCACGCGGCCTGGAGAGCGCGGCCGACCTTGTCCGTCTCGATCGCCTCGATGGTGACGACCTTCGCGTTCGCCGCCGCGGAAAGCGGCGTCGAGCACGAGCGCACGGGCTGCCCGTTCACGTGCACGGTGCAGGCGCCGCAGAGCGCCATGCCGCAGCCGAACTTGGTGCCGGTCATCCCAAGCTGGTCGCGCAGCGTCCACAGGAGCGGAGTGTCGTCAGGCAGGTCGACATTGTACCGCTTGCCGTTGATGTCGAGTGAGGTCATCGGTCTCCTCCTCTCGTCATGGGACCGTTACGTCGCGCTCATCGGCCCCGCCCCCGGGGCTTCGGCGCCAACGCTACACCTCGCCGCCCGTCAGGGCAGCGGGATCCGTGACGGCATACCGGTCTGTACCGTGAGCCCTCCGTCCGCCACCACTGCGGCGCCCGTCATGTACGACGCGAGGTCGGAGGCCAGGAACATGACCACGTTGGCCATCTCCTCCGGCCGGCCGAGCCGCCGCATGGGAATCTGCCCGATGGTGCCCTCGGCAAACCCGGCGATCGACAGCGAGGGCCGCAGCAGCGGCGTGTCGATGGCACCCGGGCAGATGCAGTTCACCCGGATGCCGCGGCCCGCATACTCGATGGCCGTGACCCGGGTCAGGTTGATGACGCCCGCCTTGGCCGCGTTGTAGGCGCCGATGGCAAAATCGGCGAAGAGACCGGAGATGGACGCCGTGTTCACGATGGCCCCGCCGCCGCGCTTGAGCAATTCCGGGATGGCGCGCTTGGTGGCGCGAAACACGCTGGTGAGCCCGATGTTGATGACGTGCGCCCACACCTGCTCGTCGAGGTCGCCGGTGAACGCGAGTCGGCTCTGGCCTGGCGGCAGCGGCGGCTGCCCGAAGGCGTTGTTGTGGAGGATATCGAGGCCGCCGAACGCTTCCACCGTGCCGCCCACCATGGCCTCGATGCCTGCGAGCGACCCGGCGTCCGCCGCGATGGCGATGGCCTTGCCGCCCGCCCCGCTGATCTCCGCCGTCACCGCCTCGGCCTTCAACTTGTCGAGGTCGCACACGGCGACCTGGGCGCCGCGCGCCGCCAAGCCCATGGCGGTGGCGCGGCCGATCCCGGATCCCGCGCCCGATACCAGCGCCACCTTCCCATCGAACCGCATGTCGTCGCTCCTTCCGGGCCCGCACTAGCCGGGCCCGCATTAGGAACCCGCGGCCGGCCGAGTGTCAAGGCGCGAGAAGAGGTGGAACAGGGTCTTGTCGCGCTGCCGGGCAACCATGTCGAGCGGGCTGACCCCCTTGGCGTCACGCAGGCGCGGGTCGGCGCCGTGGCGGAGAAGCAGCTCCATGTATCGCCGCTCGCTGCGTTTCTTCACCAGCGCGTGGAGCGCGCTCACTCCCTTCGAGTTCTGGAAGTTCACGTTGGCGCCGTGGTGCAGGAGCCGCTCCGCAGCCTTGAATCGGCTCCACTTGATCGCCCCGAGGAAGGGCGTCTCGTCCTCCGCGACGGGGTCGAGGCGGGCTCCCGCCTTCACGAGGAGGTCGATGGCTTCTACATCGTCGTGAGAGCCCGCCGTCCAGAGGCAATACTCCGGCGTGGAGCCGCGCTTCAGGAGGAGTTTCGCCAGCGGGTGGTTGCGGCCCCGGGAGAGCGCATACCAGAGCGGAGTAGCCTTGAAGGCGCCGCCCCCCTCGACGAAGGCCGGCTCGTCGACGTCGAATCCGCGGTCGAGGAGGAGCCGGGCCAGCGCGAGGGAGCGGGCCCTTGTCTTGTCGCTCGCGGGAAGCCCGCAGAGGAAGTGGAGCGCGTTGCGGCGCCGCTCGTCCTTCACCTTCGACAGCTCGGGATGGGAATCGAGCAGCGCGGAGACCGCCTCGACATCGAGAGCCTTGATGGCGTTGAAGAGCCGCGCCTTGCTCATCGCCTCACTCCTCCTCGGGCACGCCGGCCCGCCGTAGCGCGTCCTGCACCGCCTCGCTTCCCCTCACCTGACGAGGAAGCCGGGCCCCCGCCGCGATGAGCAGCTCCACGATGGCGGGGTAGTCGCCGTGATCGATCTCCTCCGGGAGCTTCATGCCGGGGCCTCCGAAGACATCGTGACAGTTCAGCGAGCCGTGGATGGTCGTGTCGAGCGCGTCTCCGCCGTAGCGGTTCACCTGGTGGATGTCCGCCCGGCGCTCCACGAGGATCCGCGCGGCGTCCGCGCTCCCGCGCCAGGCTGCCCAGTGGAGCGGCGGTGTCCCGTCGAGTCCGCCCAGGGCGTTCGGGTCGGCCCCCGCGTCGAGAAGTTGGCGCACGAGCTCGACATCGTCCCGTCCCGCGGCATAGCACAGCACGTCCGGGTCCACCTGCACCGGGCTCCGGTCGTCGCCCACGAGCGTGGATTCGTCGGCCCCGCGCTTACGAAGGAGATGCGCCACGTCCTCGCGTTGCTGGCGCACGGCGGAGCGGAAAGGCGTCAGGCCAAGATCATCGCGTGCGTTCGGATCGGCCCCCGCATCGAGGAGCTGGCGGATGATGGGCACACTCCGGCCGTAGACCACCGCGCGGTGCAGGTGCGTGCGGTCGTGCATCCATGGGATGCGGAAATTCGGGTCGGCGCCGTGACGAAGGTAGAGCTCGACTCCCGTGAGATTCTCGAAGTCGAGCATTCTCGCCAGACAGTAGGAGACGCGCTTCGGGTGCGGCGGCCGGGCGGCCTCGAGGAGAAGCTGCAGGCAGGCGGTGTCGGCAAATTCCGAAGCGTGATAGAGGGCCTCGAGTCCGTACGAGCCGGCGCGGATGTCGTCGTCAGGATCGTCGTGCCCTTCGTTCCCGTCGGCCCCCGCATCGAGCAGCATGCGCGTCAGTCCGGCATGATTGGCGATGCCCGCCGCACCGTAGAGGGCCGTCTGCGTCCACGTCTCGCCTTCCTCGACCACGGTGACCCGGGCGTTCACGTCGGCGCCATGGTCGAGCAGTAGACGCACGACCCGAACGATACCGTCTGTTCGCCGAGCGTCCGTCCGCAGGAACCTGGAGAAGCACGCATACAGGATGGGCTCGCGATCGAGCGGGCCTCCCTTGCTACGGGCGAGCGCCGGGTCGCGGTCCAGCAGTCGAGCCGCGTGCTCGGCGGCGCCGCACACGCACGCGGTGTAGAGATCGAATCGCTCGAGGCCAGGCTCGGCGGCGAGGAGCGCGGAGGCCCGGCGCATGTCGGCATGGCAGGCGGCACGCACCAGAAGGGCGGCGCGCTCGTGCGTGGCGAGCAGCCGCGCCTCCACGAACTGCTTCCAGCGCGGCCAGCTCGCGAAGCCGTACTCGCGGGCGATGACGAGCTGTGCGTCGTGCAGGGCGGCGGGCCGGCGGCTCGCCCCAGCCGGAAAGCGCGGATGGTGCCATCGGAAGCGCTCCTGAGCAGCCGCGTCGCCGGTATTGAAGGCGTCGAGCAGAGCGCGTGCCTGCTTGCGGTCGAACTCGAGCGACGGACGGGGCGGGATGGGACGGCTCGGCATGACACGACCTCCTTCATGTTGGCCCGTCGTCCGCACAGCGGGCGCTGAAGGGGTCATGACCGCCAGCGCACTTCCGGAGGATTCGCAGGTGGGACAATCCCTTCACGCGGACCGTGGGTCGCCCGATCGACCTGGCGCGGAGTATACGGCGGCGGGTCCTTGTCCGCTGAGGTATCCTCGGCCCCATGCCCGAGCTTCCCGAGGTGGAGCGCAGCCGGTTCATCGCCATGAAGATCGCGCAGGGTCGTCGCATCGTCGAGGCGATCTGCACGGACGATCCTATCGTGTTCGAGAAGGTGTCGCCCGCCCGGTTCCGCAAGGCCCTCGTCGGCCGACGGGTGCGAGCGATCCGGCGCCACGGCAAGCATCTCTGGTTCGAGCTCGACCGGCGGCCGTGGCCATGTCTTCACTTCGGCATGACGGGAGGCTTCCACACGGCGCCCGGCGGACCGCGGGTCAGGCTGCACTCCACCCCGAAGACGTCGGATGGGGCGTGGCCGCCGCGCTTCACCAAGCTCCTCCTTCGCTTCGACGACGGCGGCGAGCTGGTGATGGCTGATGCGCGGCGGCTGGGACGCATCCGGCTGCGCCAGGATCCGGCGAGCGAGCCACCGATCAGTCTGCTCGGCTTCGACGCCCACCGTGCCCTGCCCGCCCTCGCGAGCTTTCGCGAGCTCGTCAAGGAGCGCGGCGCCCCGCTCAAGGCTCTGCTGCTCGACCAGAGCTTCGCGGCGGGCGTGGGCAACTGGATCGCCGACGAGGTGCTCTACCAGGCGCGCCTCGATCCGCGGCGCCGCGCCAGCACGCTGACCGACGCCGAGATCGCGCGCATGCGCACGGCGCTCAAGCGCGTGATGGACACCTCGGTGCGCGTCTCGAACGACAGCGACCGCTATCCGCGCGCCTGGCTCTTCCACCGCCGCTGGGGGAAGAATCCGCGCGCGGTGACCATAACCGGGGAGCGCATCCGGCACATCACGGTGGGCGGCCGCACCACCGCGTGGGTGCCAACCAGACAACGATAGGAGAAGGGGATGGCACGAGAGGTCACGGTGCAGTGGGTGGCGGGGATGAAGTCCGCCATGACGGCGGGGCCGCATCGCGTGGTCTTCGACGCGCCGGCCGAGGCGGGGGGCGGCGACGAGGGCGTGTCGCCGGCCGAGATGCTGCTGGGCGCCATCGGCGCCTGAAAGCTCTCCAACGTTCGGCGGTTCGCCGAACGCCGGCAATGGCCGCTCGGACGGCTCGAAGCGCGCCTGGGGGCTTCCGAGGCTCAGGGTCGCATCGTGTCCATCGACGCCGAGCTCATCCTGCAGGGCACCTTCGATGACGAGCAGCTGGCGGGGCTGCGCCAGGCGGCGGAAGGTTGCCGCATCAGCCGCGCCCTCAGCGTGCCCGTGAGCCTGCGCCTCACGGTCGCCTGAGCGCGGCCGGGCGGCTTCCGCTCAGAGCGTTCCGACGACCTCGGCCGGCCAGGCGCGGGCGTCGACGCGCGCGTGCCACTCCTTGATCTTGCCGTCTCCGCCGATGACGACCCCGACGCGCTGCGCGCCCTTGCTCGGATCGGCGTTGGCGCCGTAGGCCGTGCCGATCGTGCGATCGGTGTCGCAGAGGAGCGGGAAGTTGAAGTGGAACTTCTCCGCGAACTTCTTGTTCTCGGCGGGCGTGTCGAACGACACGCCGAGGATCACCGCGTTCTTCTTGTCGTAGTCGGGCTTGAGGTCGCGGAACCCGCAACCTTCCGCGGTTCAGCCCGGCGTGTCGGCCTTGGGGTAGAACCAGAGCACCACCGTCTTGCCCTTGAAGTCCGAGAGCTTGACGGTGTTGCCGAGGTGATCGCGTCCGGTGAAATCGGGGGCCTTGTCGCCGGGCTTGAGCATGACTCCTCCTCTGGTCGCGCGAGAGCGCGCTGCCTACTTCGCGGCCGCCGTCGCCGTGTACCCCTTGGACTCCATGCAGGTGCGGAATCGAGTGCGGTCAACCTGGAAAGGCACGAGGATGCGGGACTGATCGTCGGCCGAGACCGAGGCGCGCAGGCACTCGTTCTCGTCCTTCTGCCGATCGGCCGGGCTCACGCCTGCCTTGGTGAAGACCATCTGGTCGGAGCTGGCGCACCCGGCCACCAGCACGAAGGACAGGAACGCGCTGGCGACGCCGGTAGTAGCTCCCGGGATGCGCATAAGCATGTAGCCGGACCTCCGTAGCTCGATGGTTCCCTTCCCTGCGTCGTCCCGATGCTCCGGCCGGATAGTCCCGCGAGTGGCGCAGGGAGTCAAGGCGGGAGATCCGGTACGTTTCGCGCTCTGGTACTCTCAGGCCATGAAGCTCGGCACCTCGCTTCGCTTCATCTATCCCACCGGACCGCAGACGTACGAGCGCTTCAAGGAGATCCTGGCCGCCATGCCTCCCGGCGGATTCATCGAGCGGCCCATGGGCGCCTTCGACACGTCGGAGCAGGCGCGCAACGTGCTCGAGATTGCGGCGGCCGCGCGCGCCGCCGGCCTGAACAGCCTGCTGTTCGGTGACAACCACGCGATACCGAGCGGCTACGCCAACTGCTTCGCGCCGGTGCCCACCGTCGCGCGGCTCATGGCCGTGACGGGCCCCATGCCCATCGGGATGGTGCTGCTGGCGCCCTTCCACCAGCCCATCGTGCTGGCCGAGCAGATCGGCACGCTCGCCGCCTTCGCGGAAGCGCCGCTCATCGTGGTGCTCGCCAACGGCGGCCGCGCGCAGACGTTCACAGCGTTCGGGATCGAGATGAAGAGCCGCGCACGGCGCCTGGAAGAGCTGGCGAACGTGCTCCGCGCCCTCCTCGCCGGCGAGCGTGTGACCTTTCACGGGCGCTACCTCACGCTCGACGGCGTGAGCGTGAGCCCGCGGCCGCGCGCGCCGGTAGAGATCTGGCTGGCCGGCACCGTGCCCGCGGCGGCAGAGCGCGCGGGCTCGCTCGGCGACGGCTGGCTGACGGGCCAGAACACGCCAGACGATGAGCTCGTGCGACAGCTCGATGCCTACCGCGGCGCGGCCGCGCGCGCCGGCCGTCCCTACCGCGCCGTGCTGCGCCGGGACATCTTCGTGGCGGAGAGCGACGCCGCCGCCCACGCGGAGGTGGACCGGATCCTTGCCGAGGGCTATCGCGGCACGGGCAAGGACGAGCTGCTCGTGGGCAGTCCCGGCACCGTCATCGGCCGGCTCCGGCACTATCGCGCGCTCGGCTTCGAGGAAGTCATGGTGCGCCACATCACGGGCGATCACGGCAAGATGCTCGACTCCTTCGCGCTCATCGGCCGCCACGTGATGCCGGCCATCCGGTCCCTCTGACCTGAGTCACCCTCACCCTCAGGCCCCCTCATCCGCCGTAGTAGATGTTGGGGCCCAGGTCCTTCAGCCACAGCGTCGCGTCGTCGAGCCGGCCTTCCGGCGCCTTCGCGACGCCCGCCTCCACCACCTCGCCGACGAAGATGGAGTGATCGCCGCGCTCCACGGTCTCCACCAGGCGGCACTCGACGAACGCCGGCGCCTTGTCGAGGATGGGCGCGCCGGTGGAGCCCCAGTGAAAGGGCTCGCCGGAGATCTTCTGGCCCTCGAGCACGGCGGGCTTGAAGAACGTGAACGCCGTCGGGCCCTGATCCTTCCCCAGCACGTTGAGCGCGAAGCTCCCCGACTCCTTGATGATGGGATGCCCGTGCGAGTCGGCCTTCACGCCCACCACGACGAGGGGCGGCGCGAACGACGCCTGGGTAACCCAGTTCACCGTCCCTGCGGTCACGGTGCCGTCCTTGCCCTTTGCGGTCAGCACGTAGAGGCCGTACGGAATCATGCGTAGTGCCATCTTCTTCACGTTGGCGTCCATGGCATCTCCTCCGGAAGGTGAGCTCCACTGATCGGCGAAGGAATTATATGCGATGATCCTCACGCTCATTCCGCCAATCACGCCTGACCCTGGGGAGAACGATGGCCAAGCGGACCCAGCGCAGCACGTCGGGGTCTCCGCGAGCCCGACGAGAGTCTCGACGCGCACCGGCACAGGAGGATGCGATGGCGATCGAATACCTGCTCGTGACCTATCCGGAGCAGCGCGCGGTGCTGGCCGACGGCAACGGAGTGGGCTTCACGAACCACACGCTCATGTTGCCCACCGACGAGTACCTCATCACCCTCGACGGAACCGGCTATCAGCCCGCGAGCCAGGATGTCGCGCTCAGCGGGACGTCCCTGGTGAAGCCGATGGTCATCTCCTTCACGCCGAGCACGCCGGTCGCCCGGGCGCCTGCTCCGGCTCCCCCCCCGGCCACGCCTCCTGCGCCCGCCCGAACCGGCAAGGGCCGGAAGAAGAATGGTTAGGGTCGCGGCGTGGGTCGCGGCGTGCCTCGTCCTCGCGGGGTGCGCCACTCGCTTCGAGAACTTCCCGCTCGCCCGGGGCCAGGACGCCAACGAGGAACGGCGCGCCGTCGATGTGTCGCACGAGGAGCGGCCGCTCATCCTCGTCGCGATCTCCGGCGGCGGCTCCCGCGCGGCCGCGCTCGGCTGGGTGATCCTGCGCGAGGTCGCCAAGTTCCGCTACGAGACGCAGGGACAGTCGCGGAGCCTGGTCGAGGACATCGGCGTCGTGTCCTCTGTATCTGGAGGAAGTGTCATCGCCGCGCACTTCGCGCTCTATGGGCCGGAGGGGCTGGAGCGCTTCGGGCCGGACTTTCTCGTGCCGGACAACATGCGGACCCTGGGCATCGACGCGGCCAACCCCGTCACCTGGTTCCGTCTCGCCGTGACGGGATCGTCGCGCATCGACGTGGTGGAGGAGCTGTTCGACAATCAGCTCTTCAAGGGCCAGACCTTCCGCGAGCTCAACCAGCCCGGCAAGCCCTACCTCATCATGAACGCCACGGACATGGCCTCCGGGGAGGTGTTCGCCTTCACTCCGCAGCGCTTCGACGACATCTGCTCGGATCTCGAGCGCCAGCCGATCTCGGCGGGCGTGGCCGCCTCGTCCGCCGTGCCCATCGTGCTGTCCCCGGTCGCGTTCCAGAACTTCTCGGTCACGCATTGCCAGGGCCGCGCCGTGCCCCAGTGGATCACCACCCGGCTCGAGGGTCGCTTCGCGCCGTACCTCAACCTCGAGACGTACCGGCGCGCCCTCTACGCGAACGACCTGCGTCGCGGTCCGAACCCCCTCCGGAAGATCGACTATCTCTACTTCCTGGACGGCGGCCTCGCCGACAACCTCGCCATTCACGGCCTCCTCGAGACGATCTCCTCCCCCTATGCGGCGCCCATCATCGCCCGGCAGGATGCGGGCCTGCCGCCGCGCAGCACCATCCTGGACGCGCTCAACACGGGCAAGATCAAGAAGATCGCCGTCATCGTCGTCAATGCGCGGGCCAATCCCGGCAACGACATCTCCCAGGAGGCCTCGCGCCCCGGCATCGCCAGCATGGTCGGCAGCGTCACCACGTTTCCCATCGAGTCCACCACCGCCAGCGTGGCCTCGCAGATGAGCGTGCTGCTGGCGCAGCTCAACGCCGCGGGGGGCGGCGGAGCGGGCAATCCGCAGTTCACCGGGCTCAGGGTCTACGGGGTCCAGGTCGACTTCGATCAGCTCCGCGTGACCGATCCGGCCCAGCTCGCCCTGCGCGACAAGGCGAACGCGATCCCCACGCTCTGGACGATCACGGAGGACAACCGCAGGGTCCTCGAGCAGGCCGGCGCGATCCTGCTGCGCCAGCATCCGTGCTTCCAGCGCCTGCTCCTGGACATGGAGATCCGGGCGGACTTCGTGGACGAGGCCTTCGCGAAGACGGGGTGCCGTCAGGCGGCGGACTGACCGGCCCTACCGCATCGACTCCGGAGCAACGGGCCGGCGCGTCTTCGACGCCTCGTAGATGGCCAGCGGCACCTGCAGCACCTTCCGCGCGGTGTGGACGTCCTGCGCGGGCTGGCGTCCCGTCAGCAGGCCGTCGACGAAATCGCGCGCCGCCCCGTCGAAGCCCGTGCGCCAGTCCATGGGCACCTGGTAGCTCGTGGTCTCACTACCCTTGATGAGGACCACGGGCGGCAGGTCCAGCATCTCGCCCGTGCAGCGCGTGACCCAGAGGATGCCGCGCGTGCCGTGGATCTCGAAGAACTCGTCGGCCTTGTAGTAGCGGCTGCGGATGGGCATCTCGGGCGCGTAGGTGTAGTCGATGATGCCGAGGCAGTCGCGATCCTTGAACCGGAAGTGGGCGACGCTCGGCGTCTCCTGGAGAAAGTCCACGCCCCCGCCCACGATGGCGGAGATCTCGCCGAAGTCGCCGATCCAGTACATGGCGGTGGCGTACTTGTGCACGCCGTCGTCGTAGAGGGCGCCGCCGGGGTTCCGGCCGGGATCGCGGCGCCATACCAGCGCCGCGGGATCGAGCGGGAGCGCGGCGCCCACGATGTCCTTCGCCCGCGTGGTGTGGATGCGCACGAGCGACGGCTCGCCGATCGCGCCGGCGTCGAGCAGCTCCTTGGCCTTCATGATGGGCGGGTAGTAGAGGAAGTTCTCCGTGACGCGAAACGTGGTCCGGGCCGTGGCCACGGCCTGGACGATCCGGTCCGCCTCGGCCACCGTGACCGAGATGGGCTTCTGACACGACACGTGCTTGCCCGCGGCGAGCGCGTCGACGATCTGGTCCGCGTGGAGATACGTCGGGGTGAGGAGCTCGACGGCGTCCACGCTCGCATCGTCGAGCAGCTGCGCGTAATCCTTGTAGATCCTCGGCTCGATCCCCCACTGCTGTGCTCGCATTCTTGCGCGGGCTTCGTCCGTGTCGCAGAGCGCCACCACGTCGCAGCGCGGATGCTCGAGGTATCCCGGCGCGTTGAGCTGGCAGATGTTGCCGCAGCCCACGATGGCCAGCCGCACGCGGTCCATGGCCCTCACCTCGCCTTTGCCTGCAGGCGCTCGGCGGCCAGCTCCTCGCGAAGCGCCTGGGCGAGGCGCGAGTACTCCTCGGGCTGGTTGTAGAGCTGCGCGGAGATCCTGATGAGCCGCTTGGGCGGCGCCGGCCACCGCATGATGGGCACCTCGATCTTCCACCCTTCGAAGAGCCGGCCCTGGATCGGATCGCGCACGCGCCACCCCGTCTCGGGCTTCGGGCTGTCGGGCAGGATCACGCTGGCCAGCGAGCCGATCATCGAGTCCGGGCACGCCGGCTCGCTGCCCGCAGCGGCGCAGAGGAGCTCGCGCGAGGCGAGCGCGAGGCTCCGGTTGCGGGCCATGAGCGCCGGCCAGCCGCCCGGGACCAGCTTGCCCATGTAGTCGATGGCCTTGGGCACCGTGAGCCACGCCGTCGGGTCCTGCGTCCCCGTCCAGTCGAACTCGAGGCGGAAACGCGAGCGCCCCGGCCGCACGCCCGTATGACCGTGGCTGATGGTCAGCGGATGGATGTCGGGCTGGCGGTCGCGCCGCACCCAGAGGAAGGCCGAGCCCTTGGGCGCGCAGATCCACTTGTGGCAGTTGGCGCTGTAGTACGTGGCGCCGAGGGCACGGAGATCGAGCGGGATCATGCCCGGCGCATGGGCGCCGTCCACCAGCGTCTCCACGCCGCGGCGGCCCACCTCCGTGATCAGGCGCTCCGCGGGCAGGATGCAGCCGGTCGGGCTCGTGATGTGGTCGAGGAGCAGGAG
>Ga0335070_10003014_pt1 | contig 19635 bp, 15 predicted proteins | sample Lox_Sample_13_FD_206722 | JGI IMG/M metagenome (GOLD analysis project Ga0335070, IMG submission 206722) | Soil microbial communities from Loxahatchee National Wildlife Refuge, Florida, United States - Lox_Sample_1.3 | ecosystem: Environmental > Terrestrial > Soil > Wetlands | place: USA... | reverse complement strand
TCTCGACCCGTTGTTGAATTGTGTCGTTCAGGAGCTCTTGCAAAATCTGATAGTTCAGTCTGTGTCGCGCATAGTAAAGCGCCCGACGGGCGCAATCCAATTGGTACGAGAAGGACCTCGGCGTGTATTGGGCAACATAATACGCGATGCGGGAGCAGCCATATGCACGTGCCGCCTGTCCGTCCTGAAAAAACGCCTCTTCGGCTTTCTCTTTGAGCTTCTCGCAACCTAGGCAGCGTTCCAGGGGCGTGTCGGCCTCTAATGAATGGTAAAGGTTTTTGTTTAGAGGGCCAGCGAGTGGAACGATGTTGCTAATGCGGTGATCTTTTGGGTCGCTCTGACTGAGATGATGCCATTCAAAGTTAGCGGAATCCGTCACGACACAGCGAACGGTCCTGATGAGCAGTCGGGTGTCAGCAAAATATGCCGTCAATTGACGCAGCGTTTCAGCGGGGATCTTCTTGCCCGACTCGCTATCGCCGAATTGGTACAGGGTTTGATCGGGGACGTTGTCCGAGTTGCTAATGCCAGGCACTTCACAGTCAATTTTACAATCCAACTGCACCCGACGTGGTGCGCGGTGATCCGGCACGGAGTAGTGCTGTCATGACGGATCACGCGTCAGGCTTTGGAAATAGAGTAACATTGCTGAGGCAAATTGGCTGCGGCTGCGGCGTTGCTCTGTCCGATTGTGTCTGCGTTTTGAATGTGAATCAGATTCGCAAGAAGGTCGGGGGCCGGGTCCGCAAACGCTCTGCTCGCGGTCGGACTGGGGCTCGCGTTCGTATTCGACATACGATAGATGTCGTGGGACCCCTCACGCCGGAGTGAGCCGCTGGGGCACGATCAGGTCCTAAGCGTTAGCCACTCCTCCTTTTTCTCTCTCCTGCGCATCTACCACCGCAATTGCAGCAACGTTGACGATGTCGTTAACTTCGGCGCCGTGTTGCAGGACGTGGACCGGCTTGCTCATGCCCATCAGGAAAGGGCCGAAGGCTTCGGCGCCGCCGATGCGCGCGAGCAGCTTGTAAGCCACGTTGCCGGCTTCTAGGTTGGGGAAGATGAGGACGTTGGCGCCGCCTTTGAGCGTGCTGAACGGATAGTCGCGCTCGATGATTTCGGGCACGACCGCGGTATCGGCCTGCATCTCACCATCCACCATGAGATCCGGGGCGCGCTCGCGCACCAGCGCCACGGCGCGCGCGACCTTTTCCGCCAGCGGATGCCGTGTGCTGCCGAAATTGGAGAACGACAGCATCGCCACCCGCGGCTCCTGCCCGAACCGGCGCGCTGTTTCGGCGGCGCAGATGGCAATCTCGGCCAGATCCTCGAAGGTCGGCTCAATGTTCACCGTGGCGTCGGCGAGGAAATACATGTCGCCGCGAGGCGTAATCAGGACGTAAATACCGGAGACTCTGCGCAGGCCGGGGCGGACCGAAATCACTTGCAGAGCCGGCCGGATAGTGTCGGGATAGTGTTTGGTCAGGCCGCCGATCAGCGCATCGGCTTCGCCGCGGCGGACCATGAGCGCGCCGAACACAGTGCGGTCGAGGAGCATGTCTTCCGCCTCGCGCCGTGTGATTCCTTTGCGCTGGCGAAGGCGGTATAGCTCTTCGGCGTAAGTCGAGCGGCAAGGTACTTTGACAGGGTCGACGATGCAACTGGTGCAGACGTGCAGATGCAGGCCGGCCATGCGCTCGCGAATCAGGTCCTCATTGCCGAGCAGGATCGGAGAAGCGATCTTCTCGTCGACCAGAATCTGGGCGGCGCGGAGAATCTTCTCTTCTTCGCCCTCCGGGAACACGATGCGTTTCGGCGCGCGCTGCGCTTTGTGAATCATCGCGCGCATCACTTCCATGGCTTTGCCTAAGCGGCGCTCGAGCTGTTCGCGGTACTCGTCGATGTTCAAAACGTGCTGGGCCACCCCGGTCTTGATGGCAGCCTCGGCAATGGCGGAGGCTTCCCAGACCAGCACGCGAGAGTCGAATGGCTTGGGGATCAGGTAGTCGCGGCCGAATTCGAGCCGCTCGAGCCCGTAGGCGCGCCGCACCGAATCGGGCACATCTTCTTTGGCGAGCGCGGCCAGCGACCGCGTCGCCGCGAGCTTCATCTCTTCGTTGATCGCGGTGGCGCGAACGTCCAGAGCGCCGCGAAAGATGAACGGAAATCCCAGAACGTTGTTGACCTGGTTGGGATAGTCGGAGCGGCCGGTGGCGACAATGGCGTCCGGCCGCGCGGCTCGAGCGTCTTCGTAGCTGATTTCAGGGTTGGGGTTGGCCAGCGCGAAAACGACGGGATCCTTGGCCATCTTGCGCAGCATTTCCGGGGTCACAACGCCACCGGTCGACAGGCCGAAGAACACATCCGCATCTTCGAGCGCTTCGGCGAGCCTGCGGGCCTGAGTCTCCACAGCGAAGAATTGCTTATACGGGTTCATGCCCTCCTCGCGCCCCAGGTAGATGACGCCCTTGGTGTCGCACATCATGATGTTTTCGCGGCGCACGCCGAGCCGCATGTAGTGTTTGGCGCAGGCGATGGCGCTGGCTCCCGCGCCGTTGAACACCACGCGCACGTCCTGGATGCGCTTGCCGGCCAGTTCCAGCGCATTCAAAAGGGCAGCGCCGGTGATGATGGCCGTGCCGTGCTGGTCATCGTGGAAGACGGGGATCTTCATGGTGCGCCGCAGCTCTTCTTCGATGACAAAACATTCCGGCGCCTTGATGTCTTCCAGGTTGATGCCGCCGAACGTGGGCTCGAGCAACTGGCAGGCGCGGATGATTTCCTTGGGATTCTCGGTGGCGAGCTCGATATCGAACACGTCGATATCGGCAAACCGTTTGAAGAGCACTCCTTTGCCCTCCATCACCGGCTTGCCCGCCAGCGGTCCGATGTTGCCGAGGCCCAGGACGGCGGTGCCGTTGGTGACCACGGCGACCAAATTTCCTTTTGACGTGTATTTATATCCCAGACTCGGGTCGCGCTGAATGGCAAGACAGGGAACTGCGACACCGGGGGTGTAGGCCAGACTTAAATCGCGTTGGGTGAGGCAAGGCTTGGTGGGGCGGATGGATACTTTTCCCGCAGGCGCTGCGGCATGGTATTCAAGCGCGTCTTCGTCGCGCAGTTTCATGAGATCTCCTCGCGTCGCGGCGCGAGGCAGGCGCTGCGACTATTCAGTATCGGCTGTACTCACACCTTTGGTGTCGCCGTACGATGCCCATTTTATATAAGCAATGATGTCAGCCAGTTGTTGAGGGTTGTACCCGGCGGACTCCGGCGGATGCTTCCAGGTAGAGTTGTCGACGGTGGATGCGATTTCGGATTTATCGAACTTCTTCAGTGTGGGCGGAGTTACGCTCAAATCGTAGTACGAAACCGTGTTTTCATCCTTGGCGCTGGGCATGCCGGGAAACTCTTTGCCGTTCTTCAGCTTGACCCACTGCACGTATTGCGTGCGCGTGGCGCGAATGGCCATGACGATGGCGCGCGCGTTAAGCCGGGCAAGCCGGGAAAGGTCGGGTCCGACGGCCGTTCCTTTTTGCGCCAGTGCGTGGCAGCCGCCGCAATGCGTGGGCACGCTCTCATCGAGGAACGCCGCTTGCCCCCGCGCGGCCTGCGCCGGGGGTTTTGCGTCGGCTGCCAGCAGCGAATAGGCGGTACAAACCAACAACACAATTATTCTCATAGATGCCTCCTTGCGGCACAGTCAGCCCTGTTCCGTTCAATTGCAGCCGAGCATCATGCATACCAGGAAGTATCTGCTTTAGAATGTGCAAGTTCTAAGAACTAGAAAGGAGCGATTGGGGAATATCACCCACGGGGCAGTGCTAAGGGAGCACGTCCGGTTCTCAATCGCCAGATGTTGCCCTACTCGCGACGGCGCGTTCTGCGCCCCGGATCACGCGGCTCGCTTTCTCGCCTATGAGGATGGCCGGAGCGTTCGTATTGCCACCGGTGATCGTAGGCATGATGGATGCATCCGCCACGCGGAGTTGCTGCACGCCGTGGACACGCAGTTCGGGGTCCACAACCGTATCGCTGCGGGTTCCCATGCGGCAGGTGCCCACAGGATGATACAGGGTTTCGGCGATGTTCGCGATGGCAGCGGCGATCTCCTCATCCGATTCCGCGCCTGCGCCTGGCAGTAATTCATCCTTTCGGAAGGCATCGAATGCGGGGGACGCCACGATGCGACGTGCCAGATGGACGCCGTCGATTAATTGAGCCAAATCTTCCTGATGTTCCAGGTAATTCGGCTGGATCAGAGGTTGGTCGAATGGATTGCGCGAGCGCAGCCGGATAGTTCCACGGCTTCGCGGATGCAGAAGGACGGGCCCCAGACTGAAACCAGAACCCGCCGGTTTAACGAACCCATGCTGCATGAAAAACGCCGGTCCGAACAAGAATTGCAGGTTAGGCTCCTTGTGCTCTGGCTTGGAGCGTACGAACGCGCCGGCTTCGGCGACATTCGAAGTCAGCGGCCCCCTCTTGAGCAGCAACCACGAGAGGATATCGGCGACGGAGCCGGCACGATCCAGAGTGATCGGCCGGGCGCATCTGTAGGAGACGATCGCCGCCAGGTGATCCTGCAAATTTGTTCCCACGCCGCGCAAGTCCTGGAGGACCGGCACGCCGACGGTCTCCAAGTGCTCGCGCGGGCCGATGCCGGAGAGCATCAGCAGTTGCGGCGTGTTCACCGCTCCACCGCACAGGACGATTTCCCCGGCCTGCGCCAGCTCAGGACGGCTGTTCTTCGCGTATTCGACGCCCGCCGCGCGCCGGCCCTCAAACACCAAGCGTGTAACGTGCGCGCCGGTGACAACGGTCAGGTTTGGCCGTCGCAGCGCGGGTTTCAAATAGGCCGAGGCCGCACTTTGCCGCCGTCCATCTTTTTGCGTGACCTGATAGAGGCCCGCGCCTTCCTGGGTATCGCCGTTGAAATCAGGATTCAGAGGGATGCCGCACTCGACACAGGCCTCCACAAAGACACGTGATAGCGGATTCGGTGCGCGCAGATCCGTAACGTGCAGCGGGCCGCCGGTGCGGGATTCCAAAGCCCGGAACAGCGGCAGCACATCCTCGAAGCTCCAGCCGGGATTGCCTGCGTCACGCCAACTATCGAAATCGCGTCGCTGACCGCGGATGTAAATCATCGCGTTCATGGAACTGGAGCCACCGATCATCTTGCCGCGCGGCCAAAACAGACGACGTCTGTTGAGACGCGGCTGCGGTTCGGTTTGATAGGCCCAGTCTACCGGGGTCTTGAAGAGTCTGGGGAAGGCGGCGGGGATATGAATCTCCTTGCGGCTATCTGGTTCCCCGGCCTCCAACAGCAGCACGCGGGCTGAGGGATCCTCGCTCAAACGCGCCGCAAGCACACAACCGGCGCTGCCGGCTCCCACAATGATGAAGTCGAAAGGCATACGGTGACGAAGCTTGAGATTATACACACGAAAACGGCTAACAAGGGACTTGATAGCGGCCGGACTTTCCTCGATTAAAATAGCCTTGTGATTCAGCGTCGAGCTTTCGTGCTGGGAACGACAAGCTTCTTTCTGAGGGGAGAATCCATGGACCGTTTTGGCATGTACGCGAAGGTAGTCGCCAAGCCGGGCCAGCGCGACGCGCTGGTGGAGCATCTGTTGGAGGCGGCCCGCCTGGTGACGCCGCTACCCGGTTGCGTGCTTTATATCGTCAATGTCGAGCCATCGGAACCGGACGCGGTCTGGGTAACGGAAGTCTGGCGCAGCGAAGCGGATCACGACGAGTCGCTGAAGTTGGACAGCGTGAAAGCGCTGATCCCCAAGGTGCAGCCTTTGGTTGCGAGCACTTCCCAAATTCGGTTGGTGCCCGTGGGTGGGAAAGGGCTGCCGGCTGCTTGACAGCCGATCTGCTCATATCGAACAGGCGAGTCTGCGTAGCGCGAGTTCGTCTCCAGTTGTAGCTTCCTCGTCTGACTGAAACGCTCGACGCGACCAAATCACTATAATACGAAAGCGGTCGCACAGCGGCATGTCGGAACCTGAGCCCACGACTCATGATCCCCAGGGACCGGCGCATGAAGCGTCGGATGCGGCGAAATCTGTTTTGGCGGCCTCTGACGGCCACGCAGTTGCTGGTCAGACCGATCCGCACGACCCAGCGACGAACAACGTTCCAGTGACCTATCCCGACCCGCCGCCCTACTTCACCGAGGCTCTGGATGATGCCGAGCGGCTGTTTAAGTATGCAGCCGAAAACGGGATCGATGTCGATGACAAGACTCGCAGTAGCGTTCTGGAGGCCCGGGCGGCGGTTAGCACCGGATGGAATGAGAAAACAGCAGCCAATCTTCTCGCCGCGCTCACCAGGCTGGCGGCACAACTCAAGCCGGTTACCGCTGAGAGCCTGCGCAGCTTCAACATCCATCCCACTGTTCGCACCTATTGGATAGTCGCAGTCTGTCTGGCCGCTGTGATTATTCCGTTTTCGGTAGCGAGCTTCATTTCTTCCGCGATCTCGGATTCGATTCGCAAGGACATCGCCAGCGCCAACGATCTGGCCGTAAAGTTGACAACGCAACTTGGGTCTTCGAGCAAGCAAACTCCGGCGCCCGCCACTGCGACCGGAAATGCTGCTGGGACGGACGCCCAGCTACCCGCCGGTGTTAGCCCAGTGGATGTGGTTACAGAGCTACAGGCCTTCGCTTCCCAGACACGGGAAATCTACGCGCGCAGCCGGCAATTGAATTGGTTGATCATTCTCACGGTAAGGGATCCTTTTGGCAACCTGCGGGGTCCGGGTGAATTCAAGAGTACCTTCCAGTTGCCCGTCCCGTTGCCGCCGGAGCTTGCCCCGGTTCTCAGCGGCCGGATTCTGGTATACCAGGACGCGCGCGCTTTTGGGCAAGACGTTGTCGATGATGTGTCGATTTTGTATGGCGCGATGGCCACCTGTATTCTTCCCGTTCTTTATGCCCTGTTGGGCACTTGCGCCTATCTTCTGCGCTCCTTCGCGCAGGAAATGCGCAGCCGGACATTCGTGCCGTCTCACTCCGACTCCGCTCGTTTCCTCATCGCCGCCATCGGGGGCAGCGTGGTGGGTCTGTTTAGCAACTTTACGATCAACCAGGGAGCATCGATTTCGCCCTTGGCATTCGCTTTCCTGGTGGGATATGCCGTGGACGTGTTTTTCTCGTTTCTGGAGGGATTGATCCAGGCCTTCACCAAGAGCAAGACCGGATCCGGCACGCCGCCGGCGCCAGCTCCCTCAGGCACGCCTGCAGTGTGAGCACGGGAACGACCTGGAGTTGATGCGGCGGGAACGCCACGCTTCGACGCTCGTACCTCTCGCGCCGTCTCCATTGGCCGGCTCCCACAGGCTGAACGGGCAGCGGAATCTGCACGGTCAACTCTGAGTCATCTCATATAATGAGACATGTGCGGAATTGTCGGCTACGTGGGGACGCGGAAGGCTGTTCCCATCATTCTGGAGGGCCTGAAACGGCTGGAGTATCGCGGGTACGACTCGGCGGGCATCGCTGTCTATTGCGATGACGAGACGCTAGGAGTTCGCCGAGCGTCCGGGAAGTTGCGCAACCTGGAGGAGGCCATCCGGCAGAACCCGGTGGATGGCCGCTACGGCATCGGACACACGCGCTGGGCTACGCATGGCCGGCCCACGGAAGAAAATGCGCACCCGCATCGCGATTGCAAGGGCGATATCGTCGTCGTCCATAACGGCATCGTCGAGAATTACCTGACGCTCAAGCACCAGCTCGAATCCGAAGGGCATACATTCAAAACAGAAACGGACACGGAAATCATTGCCCACCTGGTGGAAAAGTACTTCAAGGGGAACCTGGAAGAAGCGGTACGGACGGCAGTCAAGCAACTGACCGGGGTGTTTGCGCTCGCCGTACTGGCGCGCACCGATCCGAACAAGATTGTCGCGGCCCGCAATGGTCCGCCGGCCGTCATCGGTCTGGGCGATGGCGAATATTTTGTCGCCTCCGATGTGCCCGCCATTCTGCACCACACACGTGACATGTTTTTCCTGGCCGACGGCGACATGGCGGTGCTGACGCCCGACGGAGTGCGGCTGGGCGACTTCGAGGGACGCCCGGTGAACCGCCAGGTCTCGCACATTCTGTGGGATCCCATCATGGCGGAGAAGGGCGGCTACAAACACTTCATGCTCAAAGAGATTTACGAGCAGCCGCGCGCCGTGCGAGACACTACTTTAGGGCGCGTGGGTCAGGAATCCGGCCGCATCTTCCTGGACGAGATGGATATCTCGCCCAAGCAGTTCCGCGAATTCCGCCAGGTGCGGATCGTGGCCTGCGGCACGAGCTGGCACTCGGCGCTCGCCGGGAAATTCATGATCGAAAAGCTGGCGCGCATCCCGGCGGAAGTCGACTACGGCAGCGAATTCCGTTACCGCGATCCGATTTTGGGAAGCGACACGCTGACCATCGTGATCTCTCAATCCGGCGAGACCGCGGACACGCTGGCTGCGCAGCGCGAGGCCAAGCAGAAAGGTTCCAAGACGCTGGCGATTTGTAACGTGGTGGGTTCCATGATTACGCGCGAAGCCGCCGGCACCATCTACACGCATGCCGGGCCGGAAATCGGCGTGGCGTCGACAAAAGCCTTCACATGCCAGCTCACGGCGCTGTTCATTTTAGCCATGTACCTGGGGCAGACGCGCGGCGTGCTGGATGAAGCCACATCGCGATGCCTGGTGCAGGAGCTGTTGCGCGTTCCGCACAAGCTCGAAACTGTGCTGTCACACGATCCGGCCTACGAAGAATTGGGCCGCAAGCTATTCCGGGCCACCGAGTTTCTATTTCTGGGCCGGGGCGTGCATTTCCCCATGGCGCTTGAAGGCGCGCTCAAGCTGAAAGAGATCTCTTACATTCACGCCGAAGGCTACCCGGCGGGCGAGATGAAGCATGGTCCCAACGCGCTCATCGATGAGGAACTGCCGGTCGTCGTCCTGGCCACGCACGATCCCTCGCAGCCCGATAGCCGCGTGCTCTACGAAAAGACGGTGTCGAACATTCAGGAAGTGAAAGCGCGCGAAGGTGTGGTCATCGCTCTGGTCACCGAAGGCGACCACGAGGCGAGCAAGCTCGCAGACCATGCGATCACCATTCCTGCATCGACCGAACTGCTTCTACCGATCCTGGAAATCGTGCCTCTGCAACTGCTCGCCTATCACATCGCGGTGCGCCGGGGCTGCGACGTCGATCAGCCACGTAATCTAGCGAAGAGCGTTACCGTGGAATGAAGCAATTCACGCACCGCTTGCAGGTCGCCACGCGGGGCAGGGGATTGTATGCCGTCACCCGGGAGATCGAGCAATGGGCTGAAGGCCAGGGCGTGCGCACGGGTTTGCTCACTGTGTTCATCCAGCACACCTCGGCTTCGTTGACCATCCAGGAGAATGCCGATCCCGATGTGGTGCGCGATCTCGACGAGTTCTTCGCGCGCATCGTCCCCGAAGATGCGGAATGGTACCGGCATACCGTCGAGGGGCCGGACGACATGCCCGCGCACATCCGCGCGGCACTCACGCAAACGCAGTTGACCATCCCCCTAGTAGACGCCAGGCTCGCGCTCGGCACCTGGCAAGGGATTTACGTGTTCGAGCACCGCTCGCGGCCGCATCGGCGGAGCGTGGTGCTGCATCTGGCAGGGGAGTAGTCCACGACGATTTGCGGTCAACAGCCGTTTGCGATAGGCTGGCCCTCAAGGAGCGGCAAATATGCGCATTTCGCGACGCAGCTTTTTGGGGACTACGGCACTCGGCACGCTGGCGGCTAAAGGGACGCTCGGCGCCGAGGCCGGCAAGAATGGGGCGCTGCCCAAGCGTGCTTTGGGGAGCACCGGGGCGCACGTTTCGATTCTCGCCATGGGCGGCGGCAGCCGCTTCCTCATGTACAAGGAAGAGGACAAGGCGCTGGAAGCGCTGAACCGTGCCTTCGACCTGGGCATTACCTACATGGATACGGCGTACGGCTACGGCAACGGCGTGAGCGAATCGCGGGTCGGCAAAGTTATGGCGGTGCGCCGGAAAAAGGACGGCATTTTCCTGGCCACGAAAATCAACAAACGCCCCGGCGATGAGGCCATGCGCATTATCGAAGGCAGTTTGAAGCGACTGCAAACGAATCAAGTGGATCTCATCCACATTCACTCGCTCACGGATGAGGACGACTTGCGCGCGATCGAGGCTCCGGATGGCGTGCTGAACCGGCTGCTCAAGCTGCGCGACCAGAAAGTGACGCGCTACATCGGAATCACGTGTCACAGCGACCCCACGGTGCTTGCCACGGCGCTCGAGCGCCACGACTTTGACTGCACGCAAATGGCGCTCAACGCCGCGCTGGCCGGTATGAAGGAAGGACATGGCATGGAGATCAACGAAGCCATGAAGACCAGTTTCGAGACGGTGGCCCTTCCCGTCGCGGTGCGCAAGAAGATGGGCATCATCGCCATGAAAGTTCACGCGCAAGAAGGGTTGAGCAGTGAAGCCCCGGCGGAAAAGCTGCTTTATTACTCGCTGTCGCTCCCGGTCTCACTGGCTGTGGTGGGGATGCCCACACTCGATTTCATCGAGCAGAACGTGCAGTTGGCGAAGGCCTTCAAGCCGCTGCCGAAGTCCGAGATGCAGGAACTGTCCTCGCGCTTGGCCGCGAAGCACAAGATGGCGCTGGACCGGAGGTTCGCGCATCACGTGGACGCGTGATCTAATTCCGGAGAACGGAAAAACTTGTAGCGCAGGTCTGCCGCGGTTTGTGCGGAAGGCCTGCGGCTCTTTGCTCAAATGCTATTGCGTGGATTCAGCGGCAATTTGACTTCATCAATCTGAAGCGGACCGCTTCTGTCGAGGAACCACTGCTCGCTGGACCATCGCCAATCAAGAGAATTCGTGACGAGTCCTTTCCTGACCGGATTCTGATGCATGTAGTTGAGAGTCTCGTCGAATTCACGCCGTGTTCGTATCATGTGATCGTAGAAGCGTGGCTGCCAGATCGGCGCCGCTTCGTGACGAGCCTTTCGAATGCGATTGGACGCCGCGGTTTTTATCCGCAGCAAGATGTCAGAGATCGCGGCCGACTCGCCTGGCAACAAGACAGCGTGCCAATGGTCGGGCATCAGGCAGTAACCACACAGGGCTACATCAACCTTGCAGCGGACGGAGCCCAGGGCGTTAGCAAGCAACTCGAATTCAATTTGACTGAAGGGACGGATGCCTTTTCGCACATTGCAGGTGATGAAGAAAAACCGGGAGTGCTGTTCCATGCGGCGTAGGCGGGACATCAGCAAAAAGCCGCAGGCCCCCGCAAACAGCGCGTGGACCTGCGCTACAAAAATGTCGCGTGGGTTCGAAAGATTTCTCAGCGCTAATTCACTAGTTTGCCGCGCCTGAGGTACGCAGGCGTGTCGAGATCATCTGGGTCGTAGCTCAACGCTCCGGCGCTGGCCGCTGCTGCGGCTACTGCCGGCTCAAGGGGCTCGGACGGCTCTTCGACCATCGGTTCCGGCTCGGGTGGCTCTTCATGAATTACTTCGACGGGGCGCGCGGGCTCAGGCGCCACGGTGGGAATCACGATGCTCGGCTCTTTTGCTGCCGGCCGTTCGGCGACGGGCGCGTTCTCGGGCTGGAATCCAGTGGCAATGACCGTGATCTTCACGGCGTCTTCCATGGATTCATTCAGAATGACGCCGAAATTGATCTGGACGTCGTCGCAGTCGGCGGCTTCGCGAATAATCGAACAGGCTTCATTAACCTCGTGCAGGCCAAGCTGGCTCGATCCTGTGATGTTGATGAGAATGCCGCGCGAGCCCGTGATGCGCGAATCTTCGAGCAGCGGGCAACTGATGGCCTTGCGCGCCGCTTCGACAGCGGCGTTCGCACCGTGTCCCACGGCCGTCCCCATCATGGCGTAACCCATGCCCAGCATGGTTGCGCGAATGTCGGAAAAGTCGCGATTGATCATCCCCGGCGTGGTGATGATATCGCTGATCCCTTGCACGGCTTGCCGCAGGATATCGTCGGCCAGGCGGAAGGCTTCGAAGAAGCTGGTGCCGCGCGGTACAAGTGCAAGCAGGCGGTCGTTGGGAATGGCAATCACCGTATCCACAGTGCCGGCTAACTCCGCGAGACTCTTATCCGCCTGGCGCATGCGCCGGGCGCCTTCGAACATGAAAGGCTTGGTCACGACGGCCACCGTCAGCGCATCGAGTTCTTTGGCGAGGGATGCCACGACCGGCGCAGCGCCCGCGCCTGTTCCTCCGCCCAATCCCGCGGTGACGAACACCATGTCAGCGCCTTGCAGAAGCTCGATGATGCGCTCGGTATCTTCGAGCGCGGCCTGCCTGCCGACCGCCGGATCCGAGCCCGCGCCCAAGCCGCCGGTGATCTTCACGCCGATCTGCAGCTTGTTGGGGACAATCGACGCTTCGAGCGCCTGCACATCGGTGTTCATGACGTGGAACTCCACGCCCTCGAGCCCTTCGTGAATCATGCGCGCGACGGCGTTTGAACCACCGCCGCCCACGCCTACCACCTTGATCCGCGCGCCCTTCCGGCTCTCTTCCTGCAGCTCGTATTTCAACCGGTCAAAACCTGCATCGAGCAGTGCCATCGTTCCATGCTCCTTCTTGGTTGGCAAATGTTGCTACCTTAATATCCGCGCCAGCAATCCCACCGACTGGCGCTCCAGTTCGCCCTGCACGTTCAACTTTGCTGAGTACATCGCGAGGCCGGCCGCCGTCGCCCACGCCGGGTGGTCGAGTTCCGCGGGCCAGTCTCGAATTCCGACGGGCAAGCCATTTCGCGCCTGGCAGCGAAGTACCGTTTCGGCCATGTCGCACATTCCGGGCAAGCGCGCGCCGCCGCCAGTCAATACCACGCCGCCCAACAGCGACCGCTCCATCCCCACGCGCTTCAGCTCGCGCTTCACGTAATCAAACAGCTCGCTGGCTCGCGCTTCGATGATTTCGTTCAACAGCCGGCGCGGCAGCTCCCGCGACTCGCTGTCGCCGGTGGAAGTCACCTCGACGAGGCTATTCTCCGCCGTGAACTCGGCGGTGGCGCTGCCGTACTCTTCCTTGGCCAGGAGCGCCTCTTCCAGGCTGATGCGGAATGCCAGCGCCACATCGCGCGTGAAATGATCTCCGCAGATTGGAAGACTGGAGGCAAGCTGCAGGCTCTCGTCGTAATAGACCGCCACTTCGGTGGATTGCGACCCGATGTCGACGAGCGCCGTGCCTTCGCGGCGATCCTCCGGGAGAATGCACGCGAAGTGCGCGGCGATGGGCTCGTATACCGTTTCCTCCACCGCGATATGCGCCTGGTTCACCGCGCCGATGAGGCAGTTGTGCTCCTGGACGGACCCGGTAATCAGGTGCGCATTCGCCTCCAGGCGCTGGGCCAGCATGCTGCGCGGATCGCGGTGGCCCGGCTGGTCCTCGACGATAAAATCCTGCGGAAACAACTGCAGCACCACGCGGTCTTCACGCAGTTGGACTTTCGAGGCACGGTCGAGAGCGCGGTTCACATCGCGCTGCTCAATTTCTCGCGGGCGTCCCAGTTCGATGCGGCTGCGACTGTTGGCGCCGCGCACCGTAGTTCCGCCGAACCCGACGGTGGCCGCCTCTATGGAAATCTGCGCGTGCGCCTCGGCTTGGCGCAACACTTCGAGGATGCATTCCGTCACTGCATTCTGGTCGGCAATCCGGCTCTTCACCCAACCCCGCGACTCGCATTCCCCGTGGCCGAGAAAACGCAAGCGTTCGTCCTCCACCAGGCAGACGACGCCGCGCGTGCGGCTGCTGCCCAGATCGAGGCCAATGGCTGGAAACACTTTGGTCATCGCTAGCGCGCCCCCGCTGTAATGCGATCGTCGAGCCGGAGATCGAACGCCCTGGCACTGATGGACTGCCGCTGGATTTCCGGATAATGATCAAGGAAACTCGCGAAGCGCCTCGAGAAGTTCTGATTGCCCATCACCAGCTCCACGGCCCGGCCTTCGATCTGCGTCACGATCATCAGATTCTCCGGCGTGGCGGCGTTCACTTCCGAAATATCTTTCCCCAGCGGGCCGAGATCAGCGAGCAGCCGCAGCATGGCGTCGACGCGCTGGCGGCGCTCGGCTTCGGCCTGCTCTTCGGTGACGCCGCTCAACACCGGAAAGGTAAAGTGCGATTGCGCGGGTGGTTCGAGCAACACGCCCTCAGCGTCGATCAGCATCACGCGCGAGGTCCTTCGGCCAGGAATCGGAAGGTTCACGAAGGCCACGGGTTTGCGTTCTTTGATCCGCACAGCCAGACGATTTGGCCAAATGCGGGCAATCGAAGCATCTTCCACCCAATCGACAGCCAGCAGCCGCCTGCGCCGCTCCGCTATGGGCACCAGGTAGATGCTCCGCCCGAAATCTTCGGTAAAAGTCGCCAGCACCCGGCTACGCGAAGCGTGCACCACGCCGTCCATGGATAGGCCGGGGCCGCGCGCGTCGGCGGACGCGAGCGCGAACCGCGGATCGCCCACCACGAACTGCCGCACGCTGCGCGCGATGTAAATCACGACGGCGAGAGCCGCACACACCAGCACTACGTTGAGCCACAATCGCCAGCGAATTTTCCTGCTCTGATCGCCACGCGCCATTCTAGTCCCGCCGCGCCGCGTCGCCGCGTCGCCCCTTCGCCGTGCCGGCTGAGTCTTTCAGTCCGGCCAGCACGCGATCCCCGGCCTGCCACACGTTCCCCGCACCCAAAGTCAAAACCGCATCGCCGGGCTCGACCGCGGCCAGCGCCGCTTTCACGGCGCGGTCGATCGTACCCGCATATTCCGCTGAGCGGTGGCCGAACTGCCGAATGCGCTCCACCATCGCTTCCGCCGTCACTCCCTGGATGGGCTTCTCCGAAGCGGCGTAAATGTCGAGAACGTAGAGCCGGTCCGCCTGCATGAACGAGCGCGCGAATTCATCCATCAAGTGATAAGTGCGGGTGTATCGATGCGGCTGAAAGATCACGTGGATGCGGCGGTATCCGCACAGCCGCGCTGCCGCCAGAGTCGCCCGGATTTCGGTCGGATGGTGGCCGTAGTCATCGATCACCGTGACGTCCTGCTCCTTGCCGCGGACTTGCAGTCTCCGGTCTACGCCGCTGAACTGCGCGAGCCCCGCCCGTATCACCTCGGGCGCCACTTTCAACTCGAGTGCCACACCGATCGTCGCCAGAGCGTTCAGCACGTTGTGTTCACCGGCGACGGCCAGATGAAACTCGCCCAGGTCGGCATCGCGCAGGCGGACCCGAAAGTCGCTGCCGGAAGCGCCCAGGCGGACATCCAGGACTTCGATATCAGCTTGCGCGCTGCGGCCATAAGTGACCATGCGACGCCGCACCGCGGGCAGGATGCTCTGCACGTTTTCATCGGCCACGCACAAAATGACCGCACCGTAAAACGGAACCTTGTTGACGAACTCAATAAATGCGCTGCGGATGTCATCGAGCGATGAATAACAGTCCAGGTGCTCGCGATCTATATTGGTTACCACCGCGAGAATGGGAGCGAGCTTCAGGAATGAACGGTCGCTCTCATCCGATTCGACTACCAGGAAATCGCTCTTGCCCACCCGCGCATTGGAGCCGCCCATGGCCGCGGCTTTGCCGCCGACGACCACGGTCGGGTCGAGGCCGGCATGGTTCAGCACGGTCGCCACCATCGACGTGGTCGTTGTCTTTCCATGGCTTCCCGCAACAGCAATCCCATACTTCAACCGCATCAACTCGGCCAACATCTCGCCGCGCGGGATCACAGGGATCTGCAGCCGCCGCGCCTCCTGCACTTCCGGGTTCTGCTCGTCGACCGCCGAACTTACCACCAGCGCCTTCGCTCCGGCCACATTGCCCGCCCGGTGCCCTTCGTAGATGGCGGCGCCCATCTTGGCCAGCCGATCCGTCACCGGCGAGAGTTTCAGATCGGAGCCCGAAATGGTGTAACCCAGATTGAGCAGCACTTCGGCAATGCCGCTCATGCCGATACCACCGATCCCCGTGAAGTGCAAGTGTTGAGCCCCAAAAAACATTTTATTAATGTATTGTTTCGGCTTCCGGCGCGAGAGTCAATGGATTTCGGCATTCGCGCGCAGCTTTTCTCATCGCGCCACTTCCTCGAGGATCTCAGCCGCTCGCCGCGCCGCCTCGGGATGCGCGAAGCGCCGTGCCATCTCTCCCATCCGGTCAAGGGCGTCGCGATCCCGCGCGAGCGTTTGTACCAGATCAAAAAGCTTCGCGCCCGTGAAGTCGCGGTCCAACACGAGCTTCGCCGCCCCGGCGCGCTCGAAAGCTTCCGCGTTGCGCAACTGGTGATCGTCAGTGGCGAAAGGAAACGGCACCAGGATCGCCGGCTTCCCTGCCGCCGCCACCTCCGCCACCGCGCCCGCTCCCGAGCGGCATACTACAAGGTCGGCACGGGCGAACGCGGCCGGCATGTCGTCGATGAACGGCCGCACTTCGCCCTCCAGGCCGGCTTGCACAAACTCGGCATGCAGAGCCTCGTACTCGGGCTTGCCGGACTGCAACAGGAATCGCACCGGAAGCGCCGCCTCGCGAAACCGCGGCCAGCTCTCACGCGCCGCGCGATTTAGCGTGCGGGATCCCTGGCTGCCGCCGGTCACCAGAACCGTGAACACGGCTTCCCGTGCTTTCGGCGGCAGGGCAAAAAATTCCTCGCGCACCGGCAGACCCGTCACTTCCGTCCGCCCCCGCGGAAAATGGCGTGACGTTTCCGGAAAACTGATCAGCGCTCGCGTAACGAACCGGCCAATGTGGCGGTTGGTGAATCCCGGGACAGCGTTGGGCTCCATCACCACCAGCGGAGTGCGAGCCATAAGCGCTGCGGCCACCGGCGGTCCGGCAACGTACCCTCCCATGCTGAATACTGCCGCGGTGTGTCTGCGCCGCATCAGTCCAAGAATGCGCAGTGTACTCAGCGGCAGCTGTCCGAGTGTGGCGATCCTCTGGATCACGCTCACGCGTTTCAATCCTCCGATGCGGATCATCTCCAAGGGAAACCCGGCCGCCGGAGCCAAGCGGGCCTCCACCCCGCGTTCCGTGCCCACGAAAAACACGTCATGTCCGCGCCGCTTCAACTCCCGCGCCACTGCCAGTGCCGGAATCACGTGCCCGCCGGTTCCTCCGCCCGCCATGAGAAAGACCTTACCCGGCATGCTCCGACACATTCATGAGAATGCCCAAGGAGGCCAGCGTGCTCACCAGCGAACTGCCGCCCGAGCTGATCAACGGCAGTGGAATGCCCTTGGTCGGCATCATTCCCAGCACCACGCTGATGTTCATGAGGGCTTGCACAACCAGCATGGTGGTGATACCTAGAGCGAGATAACGTCCGAAGTCGTCCGTCATGTGCACGGTGGCGCGCAGCCCGCGCCAAAGGATCACCACGAACCCCGCTAGGACCAGCAGCGCGCCGATTAATCCCAGCTCCTCGCTGACCACGGCATAAATAAAGTCCGTGTGAGCTTCCGGCAGATAAAGCAGCTTCTGTTTCCCCTGCATCAGTCCAAGCCCCAGCGGCCCGCCGGCGCCCACAGCAATTTTCGACTGCTCCGCTTGATAGCTGGTGTCGCGCGAGGTGAGCGATTGGTTGAGGTACGCTTTCAACCGGCCCTGGGGATCGATGCGGTCCACCAGTTTGTAACTGGGGTCGGCGTAGTGCACGATGCGCGCCAGCCGGTAGGGCTTGGAAGCCACGAAGAACACCATGCCCGCCGCGGCGGCCGCGAGAGCGATCAGGCAATATCGTGATTCGAGGCCCGCAACGAAAAACACCACCGCAACTGTGGCAATCAGCACCACTGCGGTGCCGAGGTCGGCTACTGCTACTCCCACCGCCACCAGGCCCACTGCCATTGACGCCGGCAGCAACGTGTAGCGCGTGTTGATGGCGCGCGCCCGTAACGTGACAAAGAACGCGAGAAAGATCACCATCGCGGGTTTCGCCAGCTCGGACGGCTGCAATCCCAGTGGTCCCATCCGCAGCCAGCGGTGATGAGCGCCGTCGGCGAAATACACCACCAGCAGCAGGATCAAAGCGACGCCTATGGCCGCGAACGCCACCGTCGGACTCTGCAACGTGCGATAGTGCGTGCGCTTCAGCAACATCATGCCCGTGATCGCGACTGCCATCCAGGCCAGTTGGCGCCCGAAGAAGTGCCAGGAGGATCCATATTTCAGTTGCGCCATCACCGATGACGCGCTATAAAGCATTACCAGTCCGAAAAACACCATCCCCACAATCGTGGTGAACAGGATCCAGTCCGTTTTCAGTTTTTGCGCCATGTCTACTTGGGCTCCAGTTGCGCTACCAGGCTCTTAAACACGCGGCCGCGGTGCTCGTAGTTATCGAATTGATCGAAGCTGGCGCACGCAGGCGCCAGCAGAACCGTGTCGCCGGGCTGCGCAGCCGAATACGCATCGCGCACAGCCGTCTCCAGCGTTTTGGACTCCAGCAAAGGCACGGCGCCCGCGATCTGTTCGCGGATTTTTCCGGCGGCAGCACCGATCAGCAGCGCGGCCCGGGCTTTCTCTGCAAGAGGCCGGCGCAGAACCGTATAGGGGCTGCCCTTGTCTTTGCCTCCCAAAATCACCCACAGCCCGCCAGCAAAAGCGTCGAGCGCCTTGAGCGTGGCATCCACGTTAGTAGCCTTCGAATCGTTGTAGAAGTCCACGCCGCTCACGTTGCGAACAAATTCCAGGCGGTGCTCAACGGCGCGAAACGTGCGAACGGCCGAGGCGATCTGGCTGAGACTTGCGCCCGCTATCCGGCAAGCGGCGGCCGCTGCCATTACATTCTCCACGTTGTGCCGCCCGCGAATGGGAATCTCCGCCACGGCCATCAGCAGGCCGCCATTGAACCAAACGGCATTGTTGCGCAGCGACGCTCCCGGACTCACCGCCTTGGTGCTGCTGAACCAAATCGGCGAGGCTTTGGTGAGCGAGGCGTAATGCACGCAAACCGGGTCGTCTGCGTTCAGAACGGCAAAATCCTCCGACTGCTGTGTTTCAAATAAGCGGCCCTTAGCCGCCGCGTAATTCTCGAAAGTATGGTGACGGTCAAGGTGATCGGGCGTCAGATTCAGCGCCGCCGCGATGTGAGCGCGAAAACTGCAGATGGTCTCGAGCTGGAAACTCGACAGTTCGAGCACATTCCACTGATCCGGCCGCGAGGAATCGATCATGGCGGTGACCGGCGTCCCGATATTTCCTCCCACTTGCACCGCGATCCCCGACTCCCGCAAAATGTGTCCGGCCAGCGCCGTTGTCGTCGTCTTTCCGTTCGAGCCTGTGATGCCCATCACCGGACCTTCCAGAAAATAACCGGCCAGCTCGACTTCACCGATAACCGTGGCGCCGCGCCGCCGCGCCGCTTCGAGCGGCTCCAGATCTGCCGGGACACCGGGCGAAAGCACGATGAGCTCCGGGTTCTTGAAGACTTCGTCCGACTGCAAGTGGAACGGCACGCCCAGATCGTCCAGTCTCCTCCGGGTCTGCGGGTCAGTTTTCAGATCGGTTGCACGCACCTCGGCGCCGTGCCTGAGCAGCAGCTCCACCGAGGCCATCCCCG
>Ga0335070_10003013_pt1 | contig 19639 bp, 16 predicted proteins | sample Lox_Sample_13_FD_206722 | JGI IMG/M metagenome (GOLD analysis project Ga0335070, IMG submission 206722) | Soil microbial communities from Loxahatchee National Wildlife Refuge, Florida, United States - Lox_Sample_1.3 | ecosystem: Environmental > Terrestrial > Soil > Wetlands | place: USA... | reverse complement strand
ACCGCGAAGCAGCTCTTGCCGTGATGGCGCATCGCCATCACCCGGCCCGCCAGCGAGACCGCGCCCGCACTCTGCAGCATGGCCTCGTCCGCATCCTTGAAGCGTGACTGGAGGGTACCGGCCCAGTGGGTGACTGGGAAGCGCGCGCCGAAGGGGTTGACGCCGCGCGCCTGCCACGCCTCGAGCTTCTCCCGGCGGCGGCGCACCAGCTCGTTGGCGTCGGGGGGCATGCCGGCCGGGGTCGTCATCACCTGATCCTCACGACTGGGGCCCGGGTCGGGCTGCGGTCAGGTAGGCGCGGATGAACGGGTCGAGCCCTCCGTCCATCACCGCTTCCACGTTGCCGATCTCGACCCCGGTCCGGTGGTCCTTGATGATCTGGTAGGGCGCGAAGGTGTAGGTGCGGATCTGGCTGCCGAAGGCGATCTCCTTCTTCTCGCCCGTCAGGTCGGCCAGCTCCTGCTTCTGCTTCTGCTCGTAGATCTGGAAGAGCCGGGCCTTGAGGATGCGCATGGCGGTGTCGCGGTTGCGGAGCTGCGAGCGCTCGTTCTGGCAGGCGACCACGATCCCGCTCGGCAGGTGCGTGATACGTACCGCCGAGTCCGCGGTGTTGACCCCCTGCCCGCCCGGACCGGAGGAGCGGTAAACGTCCACTCGGAGATCCTCGTCGCGGACAACTACCTCGACGTCCTCCACTTCCGGGATCACCGCCACCGACGCGAACGAGGTGTGGCGCCGCCGCGAGGCATCGAAGGGCGAGATCCGGATCAACCGGTGGACGCCGGTCTCGCCCTTGAGGTGGCCGTAGGCGTACTCGCCGGTCATCTCGATGGTGGCCGACTTGATCCCCGCTTCCTCGCCCGCGAGCAGGTCCACGACCTCCGCCTTGAAGCCGGCGCGCTCGGCCCACCGCAAGTACATGCGCATCAGCATCTGCGCCCAGTCCTGCGACTCGGTGCCGCCTGCCCCTGGGTGGATGGAAAGAATGGCGTTTTTTCGGTCCTGTGGTCTCGAGAGCGTGATCTTTAGCTCGAAGGCCTCGACCTCCTCGGTGAGGTGACTGAGGCTGTCCTGGATCTCGGCCGTCATGCTCTCGTCCGACGCTTCGGTCGCCATCTCCCAGAGCAGGCGCGTTTCCTCGGCGCGGCCGGCCAGGTCCTTGAAGGTACTGACGGAGCGGGCCAGCTCGGCCCGCTCCTGGACGAGCGCCTGGGCCTTGCGGGTGTCCTCCCAGAACGAGGGCGAGGACATCTCGGCGTCGATCAGGTTGAGGCGGGTCTCCTTCGCCGGCAGGTCAAAGATGCCCTCGGAGGTCGTCGAGCCGCTTGTCCAGCTCCGCCACGTCGCGCTTCAGCTCCCCTAGCATGACGTGGGAGACCTCCGGAAATAGGCGATGCCGGCGGCGGCAGCGCCTAGCGCGGCGCTGGCGTAGACCAGCCAGTCGCCGAGCCGAGTATAGAGCGTGCTGCGCGCGCGCAGCGGGATGCGGCGAACGAGGATGCCGCGCTCGAGTAGCGGCAGTATCGGGCCGATGCGCCCGGTGGGCTCCACGAATCCCGAGACGCCGGTGTTGGCCGCCCGGGCGATGGCGACCCGATGCTCGACGGCGCGCAGTGGTAGCGTCCCCAGGTGTTGCCAGGGGCCGCTCGTCTCGCCGAACCACGCGTCGTTGGTGATGTTGGCCATGAAGCTCGCTCCGCGGACCACGAATCCCCGGAACAGCTCGGGGAAGATGACCTCGTAGCAGATTACGGTGCCGAACGGCGCCCCCGGCAGCGGGAAGATGGTCCGGGTCTCACCCACCCCGAACTCCGAGATGAACTCGGCCCAGCTCCTGACGAACCCGAGCAGACCCGCAAGCGGGACGTACTCGCCGAACGGAACGAGGTGAATCTTATCATACTTGGCCGTAATCCCTTGTCCAGTCAGGAGAAATGCGCTGTTCAGGAACTGCCCGCCGGGGGCATCGCGCCGATCCAGGGAGCCCACCAGGATGGGCGCGCCGATGTCTCCTGACAGCCGCGTGAGGCGCTCGAGCAGGATTCGATCGCCGCGCAGAAAGATGGTGGTGGCGGTCTCGGGCCAGAGCACGATCGCCGGCTTCGTGCGCGCCGCCTCGCGTGTGAGCTGCTCGTAGATGTCGAGGATCTGCTCGTGGCGCGCTGGATCCCACTTGATCGTCTGCTCGATCGAGGGCTGGATCACCGCCACCTCGACCGAGCCGGCCCCCGCGTTCGCGCCGGTCTCGGTGGCCAGCGCCCGCACGCCGAAGCCGTAGGAGGCCAACAGGAGCAGCGCGGCCGCGGCGGCGCCCGGCCCTGCTCGCCGGGGTCCCAGCGCGAGCAGCGCGGCGAGCGCCGCGTTGACGGCGACGAGCACGAGGGATACCGCGTAAACGCCGCCCAGCTCCGCGATCTGGATCACCGGCAGCTGGGCGGCCTGCGAGTAGCCGAGCAGGCCCCACGGGAATCCGCCCATCAGATGGCCACGCAGCCACTCGCCCGCCACCCAGAGCGGAGGCGTGAGCGCGAGGGCCGGGCCGGTCCCGAGCCGTCCGCGGAGCCATGCCGCTCCGCCGGCGACGAGCCCCACGTACAGGCCGCAGTAGGTGGCCAGCAGTGCTATCGGCAGCCAGGTCACCGGCCATGGGATCGCGCTGTAGTGCTGAAAGGTGTGATCGAGCCAGCGAAGCAACACCAGATAGAAGACGGTACCGGCGACCCAGCCGTCGACGAGCGCGGTCCGCGGCGCGCGCGTGGCGCCGGACCACAGCGACGGGACTAGCCAGACCCACGCGAGCAGAGCCCAGCCGGTCTTGGGGAAGGCGAACGCGCCCATCACTCCCGAGGCGGCGAGGAGGAGAGCGGAGGCGGCCGTGCCGCGCCGGCTCGTCGCGGGATCAGGCCCCATGGGCCAGTCGCTCGGCCAGCTTCCTCGGGAGTCCGGCGGCCAGGATTTTGCGAGCGGCCGCCATGTGGTCGTAGGGCACCCGGCGGACGATCACCGCCCTGGCCTCCCGATCCCAGATCGCGTAACAGGCTCGCGGATCACGATCCCGGGGCTGGCCCACGCTGCCCACGTTGACGAGGTAGCGGCGCCCGTCGTCGAGCCGCACCTGCGCCTCCGGCCCGTTCGCGTGGTCCGGGCCGCCGCTGCCCACGGACCAGACGCCGGGCACGTGCGAGTGGCCCACGAAGCAGAGACGGGTCGCGAAGTCGCCGAATACCTCGAGCCCATCTTCCTCGGAGACGAGGTAGTCCCACTCCTCGGGGTTGCGCGGGCTCGCGTGCACGAGCGTGGCATCCTCCACGGACCGGATCAGCGGCAGGCCGGTCAGGTAGTCACGATGCGCCTGGTCGAGCTGCTCGCCGGTCCAGCGCGCGGCCGCGCGCGCCCAGGGATTGAACCAGCGCAGGTCCAGCAGCCCGAGCGCGCCGTGCTCGTGGTTGCCCGCCACCATCGCGGTCGCCCGCTCTCCCACCCGCTCCACGCAGGCCACCGGATCGGCACCGTAGCCGACAAGGTCGCCCAGGCAGAGGATCGAGAGCGCGCCCTCCGCCGCGGCATCCGTCAGCACAGCGCTGAGGGCTTCCAGGTTCCCGTGGACGTCCGAGATGACCGCGTAGCGGATGGGGGGAAGCCCGATCAGGAGGCGGGAGCCTGCTCTTTGTGGATGCGGTCGAGGATCCCGTTGATGAAGCGGCTCGACTCGTGGGTACTGAACTTCTTCGCGACCTCGAGGGCCTCATTGATCGCGACCTTGGGCGGAACGCCGGAGGCCCATCTGAGCTCGTAGATGGCCTGACGGAGGATGTTCCGGTCCACCACCGCCATGCGGTCGAGCTCCCAGTTCTCGGCGTAGCGGGCGATGAGCTCGTCGATCTCCGCCTCGTGTGACTTCGTCCCGCGGACGAGCGACTCCGCGAAATCCCTCGCCTCGCGATCGACGGGATGGCGGAGCCAGAAGTCGTCGAGGTGTGGCTGGGGATTGTCCTCGCCCTGGACGTCCAGCTGATAGAGCAGCTGCAGGGCGAGCTCCCGGGCCTTCCGGCGGCGCCCCATCAGCCCGCGCTCCGCCGTCCCGGGCGCGTTCGGGCGCGGCGTCCCGCCTGGGTGCGCAGCCAGCCCGCCATCTCGAGCGCAGCCAGCGCCGCCTCCTCGCCCCGGTTGCCGACGGCACCTCCCGCTCGCTCCCACGCTTGCTCCTCGGTGAGCGCGGTCACCACCCCGAAGGTCACCGGCACGCTGGTGTCGAGCCCCGCGCGGAGGATGCCCTGGGCCGCCGCGCTGCAGACGTAGTCGAAGTGCGGCGTGGAGCCTTTGATGACTACCCCCACGCAGATCACTCCGGCGAAGCGCCCGGAACGGGCGAGGGTCAGTGCGGCCTGGGCCAGCTCGAAGGAGCCCGGCACCCAGTGCACCTCGACCGCGTGGCCCGTCACCGCATGGTCGGCGAGCGCGGTGAGGGCGCCGTCGAGGAGCTTCTTTGTGATCGGCTCGTTGAATCGGGCGGCGACCACCGCGAAGCGCTGGCCGCGCGCGGCAGGAGCGACTCGGCGCTTCGGAGCGATGCCGGCCACGTGGCTCTAGTCCGGGAACGACGAGAAGAGGTGGCCGAGCTTCTCGCGCTTGGTGCGGAGATAGCTGCGGTTGGCCTCGGTGGCCGGGACCTCGAGCGGCAGCCGCTCCACCACCTTGAGCCCGTAGCCTTCGATGCCGACGATCTTCTTCGGGTTGTTCGTGAGAATCTTGAGGTTGCGGACCCCGAGATCCACCAGGATCTGCGCGCCGATGCCGTAGTGGCGAAGGTCGGCCCGGAAGCCGAGCGCGTGATTCGCCTCCACCGTGTCCTTCCCCTGATCCTGCAGCTCGTAGGCCTTGAGCTTGTTGAGCAGGCCGATCCCCCGCCCTTCCTGTCTCATGTACACGAGGACACCGCGCCGCTCGTGCTGGATGATCGCCAGCGCCTTGTGGAGCTGCGAGCCGCAGTCGCAGCGGTGCGAGCCGAAGACGTCGCCGGTGAGGCACTCGGAGTGCACGCGGACCAGGACCGGCTCGTCGGTCTTGACGTCACCGAGGACCAGGGCCAGCGGCAGGCGCTCGTCCACGGTGGTCTCGTAGGCGATGACCTGGAAGTCGCCGTGCTCGGTGGGCATGCGGGTGATGGCCGCGCGCCGGACCAGCTTCTCCTTGTGGATCCGGTACTCGATCAGGGCCTTGATCGTGATCGCCTTGAGCCGGTACTCCCTCCCCAGGGCCATGAGCTCGGGCAGGCGCGCCATGCCGCCTTCCTCGTCCAGGACCTCGCAGATCACGCCGGCGGGGGCGTAGCCCGCGAGGCGGGCCAGATCCACCGCGGCCTCGGTATGGCCGGCCCGGCGCAGCACGCCGCCCGGCATCGCCCGAAGTGGGAAGATGTGCCCCGGCCGTGTGAGGTCCTCGGCCCGTGTGGCCGGATCGACGAGCGTGCGGATGGTGACGGCGCGATCGTAAGCCGACGTGCCGGTGGTCACGCCTCGCCGGGCGTCCACGCTCACCGTGAAGGCGGTGCCGAGCGGCGCCGTATTGTCCGAGACCATCATGGAGATCTGGAGCTCGTCGAGCCGCTCGCCCAGCATCGGCATGCAGATGAGGCCACGGCCGTACCTGGCCATGAAGTTGACCGCCTCCGGGGTGGCCTTCTCGGCCGCCATCAACAAGTCCCCTTCGTTCTCGCGGTCCTCGTCGTCGACGACGATGAGCATGCGGCCGGCGCGGATCTCCTCGATGCCTTCCTCGATCGTGACGAACTCGGCTTCGCTCACCGGCCGTCTCCTCTGACTTGCAAAATGCGCTGCACGTACTTGCCGATCATATCCATCTCCAGGTTCACACGCCGGCCCGGCGCCAGCGAGCCCAGGGTCGTCACCGCCAGCGTGTGCGGGATGACCATGATCTCGAAGTCCCGCGCGTTCAGCCGCGCCACCGTGAGGCTCACGCCGTCCACCGCCACCGATCCCTGCGGGATCAGCAAGGGGGCCAGCGCCTGGTCCTGCCATTCTATCGTGAGCCGGGCGGTCTCTGCCTGACGGGTAAGGGCCGCCACCACTCCGACGCCGTCCACGTGCCCCTGCACCAGATGCCCCCCCACCATGCCTCCGAGGCGCATCGGGCGCTCCAGGTTGACCGGGTCACCGGCCTTGAGCTCGCCGAGGGCCGTGCGCGACAGGGTTTCGGGGCCCACGTCGAACCCGAGTCGCCCCGGGCCTCGCTCCACGACGGTGAGGCAGGCTCCGTTGACCGCCACGCTGGCCCCGAGCCCGCTCCCCTCGAGCACCCGGTCGGCGGAGACGACCAGCCGGGCACCGTCGCGACCGACGACCCGGCCCAGCTCCTCGACGAGTCCGGTGAACATGGAGTCACGCGCTCCGCTCACCACGGGAGACGTTGGCCTCGAGGAGCCAGTCGTCGCCGAGTGGGCGTGTGGTGAGATCGGTGAGGCGCACGGCGTCGCCGAGGGTGAGGCCCGTTCCGCCCGTCGGGCCCGGCGCTCTCGCGCCGCCCAGTAGCATCGGGGCGACGAAGACAGCCACCCGGTCTACGAGCCCGGCCTCCAGGAACGCGCCGCCGAGCCCGCTGCCCGCCTCCAGCAGGACCGCGGTGACGTCGAGGGCGTGGAGCCGGGCGCACACGTCGCTCACGTCCACCCGCCCCTCACGCGACTTGCACTGGAGGACGGTGACGCCGACCGACTCGAGCGCGGCCACCCGGGGGGCGGGTGCATCGTCGCCGACGGCCACCAGGATGCGCCCGCGACTGCCCGAGCGCAGCATGGCCGCGTCGAGCGGCAGGCGCGCCCGGCTGTCCAGGACCACCCGGTACGGCTCGCGCGGCCACGGCTGCTCGAGCCGCACCGTGAGCGCGGGGTCATCGGCCAGCACCGTCCCGATACCCGTCACGATGGCGTCACTCTGGCTCCGCAGCCGGTGGGCCTCCCGGCGCGCCGCCTCGCCGGTGATCCAGCGGGACGTGCGGTCGAACGCGGCGATCTTGCCATCGAGGGTCATCGCCCACTTCATCGTGACGTGCGGACGCTGGCGCTCGATCGCGGTGAAGAACACCCGGTTGAGGTCCCGCGCTTCCCGCTCGAGGACACCGTTGGTCACCTCGATGCCGGCTGCGACGAGAGCATCGGTTCCTCCCCCCGTCACTCGCGGATTCGGATCGCGAATGGCCGACACGACACGACGGATCCCGGCCCTGACGATGGCGTCGACGCACGGGGGAGTGCGGCCGACGTGGTTGCATGGCTCCAGCGTGACGTAGAGGGTGGCGCCACGGGCGTGATCGCCGGCCCGGCTCAGCGCGGCCGCTTCCCCGTGCGGCCCCCCAGCCCGCTCGTGGAAGCCCTCGGCGACGATGACGTCGTCCCGGACCACGACCGCGCCCACCATCGGGTTCGGCGACGTGAGCCCGCGGCCCCGCGCGGCCAACGCCAACGCCCGCGCCATCCACCGGATGTCGTTCCGGATGTCGTGCATCATCCCTCCGCGACCCTGCGGAGGATTCTACCGCGCCTGTCCCGGCTCCGGCTGCTCTCCGAGCAGGGCGTCGACGAAGGTCTTCGGGTCGAAGACCTGGAGGTCGTCGATCCGCTCGCCGACTCCCACGAGCTTGATCGGTACCGCGAGCTCCTGGTGTATGCGGATCGCGATGCCGCCCTTGGCGGTGCCGTCGAGCTTGGTGAGCACGAGACCGGTGAGACCGATCGCCTCGTGGAACATGCGCGCCTGCTGGAGGCCGTTCTGACCGGTCGGAGCCTCCAGCACCATGAGTGATTCGTGCGGCGCCCCCGGCAGCTGCCGCCCGAGCACTCGCTTGAGCTTGGCCAGCTCCTCCATCAAGTTCGCCTTCGTGTGGAGCCGGCCCGCGGTGTCCACCAGGAGCACGTCGCAGTCCCGCGAGGTGGCCGCCTTCACCGCATCGAACACCACGGCGGCCGGATCGGCGCCGGCGGCCTGATGGATGACCTCAATGCCGGTGCGACGTCCCCACTCCTGTAGCTGCTCGATCGCCGCCGCCCGGAAGGTGTCGGCCGCCGCCATCAGCACCTTCTTGCCGTCCGCCTTCAGCGAGGCCGCGAGCTTGGCAGTGCTGGTGGTCTTGCCGGCGCCGTTGACGCCCAGCATGAGGATGACGGCGGGCCGATGCTCCAGGTTGAGGGAGGCCGCGGCCCCGCCAAGCGATTCCTCGAGGAAGCGATGGAGCGCGGCCCGCACGTCATCGGTCGACGACACCCGGCCGCGCTTGACTTCGTCGCGGACCCGTTTCGCGAACGCCGAAGCGGTCGCCGCTCCGAGATCGGCGGCGATGAGAGTTTCCTCCAGCTCCTGCAGCATGGCCTCATCGACGGGACGGGTGATGGAGAGGATGGCTCCGAGGCCTTCGTCCATCAGCTCTCGGGTGCGCCGCAGTCCTTGCCGGACGCGCTCCCCGAGGGAGCCGAACAGGCTCACGAGCCCGAGGTGGCCGGCGGCGGGGGAAGCTCGAGGCGCTGGATCACCGTACCCTTCGCTCCGAGGGCCGGCAGGGACTTTCCGTTCAGCATGACCTCGACGCCACCAGCGTTGCCGATGGTCACCACGAAGCGTCGCTCGGTCGACCACTCCCGGCTGGCGCCCGCCGGCAGGAGCTCCTCAACGACGCGGCCGTCGTCGGTCTGGACCCGTATCCGGTCGCCTCCACCGCTTTGATAACGAGGCGCTGGCGGGCCGGGCCAGACTCGATCTTCGCGGTCGCCGACGACGGCGGCGCCGCCGGGCCCGGCGGCGTGGTTGTGGTAGGGGGTGAGCTTGCCGGTCGGGCCGGCTCGGGAATAGCCGCCTGCGGAGGCGGCGCTACCGGCTTCGCCGGCGGCTGTGCCATCGGAGCGGATGGCGCAGCCGGGACCGGAGTCGGGACCGCCGGGGCCGGGGGTACGACGAGTGGCGACGCCGTCGTCTCGATTTTCGTGGCGGCAACAGAAGTTCCGCCCGTTCGCTTCATCACGAGGTTCAGAACGAGCAGGCTGACGCCCAGGACCACGAGTAGCCCGACGCCAACCAGGATGGAGCTGGTCGCCCACGTCGTGCGAGGTCGTGGAGGGGCGCTCGCCGCCTCCGCCGCCGCGCGCTCTCCGGCCAGCTCCTGATAGTGCCCGAGGGCGGTCTGGGGACTCTCGCGCAGGAAGCCACAGTACGCCCGGATGAAGCCCCGGACGAAGACAGGCGAAGGCAGATCGGCCAGACGCTCATCCTCGAGGGCCTCGAGGTGGCGGATCCCCACCCGCGTCGAGCGCGCCATGTCCTCGAGCGAGCTGCCCCTGGCTTCCCGAAGGGACCGCAGGTACGCACCGAGTGATCCCGCGACGGTCTCAGTCTGCTGCATGTGGATCAGTGTAGCGCAGGTTAGGCGTCGGTCATCCTAACTGAGACGAGGCGCGAGAGACCAGGCTCCTCCATGGTGACGCCGTAGAGCACGTCGGCGGCTTCCATGGTCTTGCGGTTGTGCGTGATGACGATGAACTGGGTCTGGGTACACAGCTCCCGCAGCACGCGCAGGAAGCGGTGGATGTTGGCGTCATCCAGCGGCGCATCCACCTCGTCGAGCACGCAGAACGGGCTGGGCCGGTGGTAGAAGATCGCGAACAGCAGCGCCAGGCCGGTGAGCGCTTTCTCGCCGCCCGACATCAGGGTAACCGCCTGGAGGCGCTTGCCCCGCGGCTGGGCCATGAGCTCTACGCCCAGCTCGAGCGGATCGTCCTCGCCCTCCTCGGGCGGCACCATCCGCAGCTCCGCGCGCCCACCCTCGAAGAGACGCGAGAAGATGTCGCCGAAGTGGCGGTTGATGTCGTCGAAGGCCTCCTGGAAGCGCTCCTGGGCAGTCCGGGTCATGCCACGCAGGGCCTTCTCGAGATCCTTGATCGACGCCACCACGTCGTCATGCTGGGTGCGCAGGAAGTCGAGCCTCTCGGTCAGCTCGCGGAACTCCTCGTCCGCCACCAGATTGACCGGGCCCATGGCCTCGAGCTTGCCCGAGAGCTCCTCGTGGCGCTGGCGCACGTCCTCGAGGTCTCGCGCTCCATCGTGCGCGGCCAGCAAGGCCTCCGCGGTCTCGACGGCGTGACGACGCCTCGCCTCCTGCAGCAGTTCCTCGCGGCGCACGCGGCCTTCCGTCTCCATCAGATCGAGCTGGTGGAGACGGTTGACCAGCCCGTTCAGCTGGTGCTGGACCTCGCGCAGCTCGCTCTCGATTCCCTGGCGCTCCCCGAGCTGCCGCTGGTGCTCCTCGGCGATTACCGCCACCTCGGCCTCGAGGCGGTCGCGATCGGCCACCGCGTCGCGCGCCTGCGCGTCGGTCCGCTCCCGCTCGGCGGCCAGGTCCCCGCGGCGCTCGGCGGTCTGCGCCCGCCGAGCCGACGACTGCTCCTGCTGCAGGCCGAAGTCACGCTCCAGACCGATGATCCGCTCGATGTCGCGCCCCAGGGCTTCGACCCGCTCGGCTACCGTGGCCAGGTCGACACGACATACGGTCAGCCGCTCGGTGAGCCCGGTCTCGTCCCCCTGCCCGCTCTCCAGGAGAGCCTGCAGCTCGGTCATGTCTCCGCTCAGCCGCGCCTCCTGCTCGGCGGCGGCCATCAGTGCACGCTCCAGCCCGAGCAGCTGGGTGGCGGTCTCATCGCGCTCACCCGACAGCTGCTCGCTCTCGGCCGCCAGCGTCTCCAGGTGGCGAGCCACCCGGTCGGCTTCCCGAAGGACCGACTCCAGATCCTTCTCGCCAGCCAGCCGCGCGCTCTCCTGCGCCTGGTAGTTCGACTGCAGGCCTTCCAGTCGCGTGCGGAGCCCCGTGACCTCGCCCTCCACGGTCTCCAGGCGCGCCATCGCGGCTTCCACGTCGTGCCCAAGCCCGGCGATCTCCTCACCGAGCTGGCGGATCGCCCGCTTCCGACCCAGGAGCGAATGGTCGTTGCTCTCGCGCTCACCGTCCCGGTGCCCACCGGTGAGCCGACCGCTCGGCGAGAGGACCTCCCCGGAGCGCGTGACGTAGGTGGCGATCACGCCGTTCCGACGCCACAGGATCTCGGCCTGGTCCAGATGGGAGACGATGCCAACGCGCCCAAGGAGGTAGTGCAGCAATGCAGGCCGTGGTCCCCCGACGAGGCGCGCCGCCCAGCTCACCTCGCCCGAGTCGTCTGGCAGCGCCCCGGGTCCGGGCAGCGTTTCCAGAGGCAGGAGCGTGGCCGAGCCCGCGCCTTCTCGCTCGAGATAGCCGAGAGCGGCCCTTGCGTGTTCGAAGCGCTCCACCACGACCCACTGCAGGCGGTCACCCAGCACCGCCTCCACCGCCTCCTCGAGCCCGTTCGGAACCTCCAGGAGATCGGCGACCGTGCCGACGACGCCACTCAGATCGGCCGCCCCCATGTGCGCGAACACGGCGCGGACCCCGGCGCCGTAGCCTTCGCGCTCGCGCTCGAGGCGCACCAGGGCGTCCAGGGCGGACTGGCGGGCCGCGAGCTTGACTCGAAGGCCGGCGACCGCTTCCTGGGCTTCGGTCCGTGCGACCTCGCGCTCCCGCCGGGTCGCCTCGATCTCCTGCAACTCCGTGCTCAGCAGCGAGAGCTGGGCGCCGGTCCGTTGCCGCGCCGCCTCCAGACGCAGGCGCGAGGCCGCGAGGGCTTCCGCCTCGGTGCGCCCGGTGGCCAGCTCGGCGGCGAGCCGCTCGGCGCGCCGGTCCACCTGGATGCTGCGCTCCCGCAGCTCGCCGCTCGACCGCGTGAGATCGGCGCGGGCGCCCGCCACCCGGATCTGCTCGAGCCGCAGCGTTTCGAATCGCTCGCGCCGCTCGCTGAGGGCGCCGCGGCACGCCTCGATCTGGGCCTCGACGCGACGCACCTCCTCGTCCTGCCGCTCGTGGCGGCCCCGCGCTTCCTCGAGACCGCGGCCCTTCTCGTCGCGCTCGGCGGACAGGGCGACGCGCCGGTCGCCCAGCGCACGGATCTCCTCTTCGAGGCGCGTCTCCTCGGCGAGCAGGTCCTGGATCTGCAGACCCATCTGCTCGCGCCGCTCGAGGAGTCGCTCGGCCTCGCCCTGGATCTTCTGCACGGACTGGCGCAGATCTCCTAGGCGATACTCGGTGTCCTGGATCGCGGCGGCCTGCAGGGCCTGGCGGCCGGTCAGGGTGGCCACACGCGCGCGCTGCTGCTCCTCGGTGCCACGGAGCGTCTCCATCTCGCTCGTCACCGCCTCGTGCTGGGAGGCGAGGGCCGCGTAGTCCGCGGCGAGCAGCGCGAGGTCCAGGGCCTGCCGCTCGGCCTGCAGGGCCTTGTACTGCTGCGCCTTCCGGGCTTGCCGCTCGATGGAAGAGAGCTGCCGTCGCACCTCTTCCATCACGTCGCGTAGGCGCTGCAGGTTCAGGCGCGTCGCGTCGAGCTTGCCCTGAGTCTCGGAGCGCTGCTGCTTGTAGCGCGCGATCCCCGCCGCCTCCTCGATGAACATGCGGCGCTCCCACGGCTTGGCGGTCAGCACGTGGTTGAGCCGCTCCTGGTCCATGAGGGCGTAGGCCTTTGGGTTCACCCCGGTGCCCGCGAACAGGTCCTGGATGTCGCGCAGCCGGCACACGCTGGTGTTGAGCAGATACTCGCTCTCGCCGGTGCGGTACAGCCGTCTGGCCACCGCGACCTCGCTCCACGGGACCTGCAGGCCGCCGTCGTTATTGAAGACGAGGCTGACCTCGGCCATCCCGATCATCTTCCGGGAAGCGGAGCCGTGGAAGATGATGTCTTCCATTTTGCTGCCGCGGAGGGTCTTGGGGCTCTGCTCGCCAAGGGCCCAGCGGATGGCATCGGCCACGTTGGACTTGCCGCAGCCGTTCGGACCGACGATACAGGTGACCCCGGGGAAGACCTTCACGTCGGTCTTCTCCGCGAACGACTTGAAGCCGTGGATCAGGATCGATTCGAGTCTCATAGCGAACCCGCCCACAGGGCGTAGTTCATTGATAACACACGGTCCTCGGATCAACCAAGAAAAAAGCCCCAGGAGTGGGGGGCGGAGGCGCCGGCCGGTACTAGATGTGGGCTGGCGGAACGGCGGCGGCTAGGCGCCTTTGAGCAGGCAGCACTTCTTGTACTTCTTGCCGGAGCCGCATGGGCAGGGGTCGTTGCGGCCGACCTTCTGTCCGTCGGCGGCGCGGGGCTCGCTTCGCGTGGCGGCCGGCCGCGCGATCGCGCCCTCCTCGCCGCCGCGGGTCTCCTGCCATTCGGTCGCCCGCTGCGCGACGTGAGTCGTGGGTGCGTCCTCCTGGCTCATCCGCACCTTGAAGAGCTGCTCGAGAGCCGTCTCCTTCAGGCTGCCGATCATCTCCTGGAACATGTCGAAGGCTTCCTTCTTGTACTCGGTCAGCGGGTCGCGCTGGCCGTAGCCGCGAAGGCCGATGCCTTCCTTCAGGTGGTCCATGTTCAGCAGGTGCTCGCGCCAGAGCTGATTGATGCCGCGGAATCCGCCGCCGTCCCACTCGAGCCCGAGCACGACCCAGCGCTCGAGGCGGTGGAACATCTCGGGCCCCATCTCCCGCTCGCGGTCCCGGTAGTGCCGCTCCGCCGCTTCGGTCACTTCCTCGACGAGGGCCTGCTGCGACGCGATCTCGTCGAGCTTCAGGGGGGGCATCCGGAAGTCGAACTGACGATGCAGCGCCTCGTTGAGCCCCACGAGGTCCCAGTCCTCGGGGTGGGCCTCGGCGGGCGCGTAGCGCTCGACCACAACCGCGGCCAGCTCGCCCAGCCACTCGAGGACTGTCTCCTCCTGACTCTCCCCCGCCAGGATCTCCCGTCGCAGCCCGTAGACGATCTCGCGCTGCTTGTTCATGACGTCGTCGTATTCGAGCAGATGCTTGCGGATCTCGAAGTTGCGCGTCTCGACCCGCTTCTGGGCGGTGCCGATGGCCCGTGTCACCAGCTTGTGCTCGATCGGCTCGCCCTCTTCCATGCCGAGGCGGTCCATGATTCGCTGGATCCGCTCCGACCCGAAGATCCGCAGCAGGTCGTCCTCCAGGGACAGGTAGAAGCGCGAGGAGCCCGGGTCGCCCTGGCGGCCGGATCGACCGCGCAGCTGGTTGTCCACTCGTCGCGACTCGTGGCGCTCGGTGCCGATGATGTGGAGGCCTCCCAGCGCGACGACCCGCTCGTGCTCGGGGTCGGTGGCCTTCTTGGCCTCGAGCCAGGCGGCCTCCCGCGCCTCCGGCGGCGCGGTGGCGGGGTCGAGCCCCTTCTTGCTCAAGAGGGCCTTGGCCAGGAAGTCGGGATTGCCGCCCAGCAAGATGTCGGTGCCGCGCCCGGCCATGTTGGTGGCGATGGTGACCGTCTTCTCCCGTCCGGCCTGGGCTACGATCTCGGCCTCGCGCTCGTGGTACTTGGCGTTGAGCACCTGGTGCGCGATCCCATTCTTCTTGAGCAGCTTGGAGAGCCGCTCCGACTTTTCGATCGACACGGTACCGACCAGGACCGGCTGCCCCTTGGTGTGGCGCTCCGCGATCTCGGCGGCCACCGCGTCGAACTTCTCGCGCTCGGTCTTGTAGACGACGTCCGGATAGTTGATCCGGCCGAGCGTGCGGTTGGTCGGGATCACGGTGACATCGAGCTCGTAGATCTTGGCGAACTCCTCGGCCTCGGTGGCCGCGGTGCCGGTCATGCCCGCGAGCTTGTCGTACATCCGGAAGTAGTTCTGCAGCGTGATCGTGGCCAGGGTCTGGTTCTCGCGCGCGATCTTGAGGCCTTCCTTGGCCTCCACCGCCTCGTGGAGCCCGTCCGACCAGCGCCGCCCCGGCATCATGCGCCCGGTGAACTCGTCCACGATGATCACCTGTGGCTGGACCACCAAACGGCCCTGGTCGTCGACCGTCTCGAGGTCCTTCACCACGTAGTCCACGTCCTTGTGGAAGATGTGGTGCGCCTTGAGCGCCTGGTTGATGTGGTGGGCGACCTCGATGTGGGCGGGGTCGGAGAGATTCTCGACCCCGAGCAGGCGCTCGCAGTAGGCCACCCCCTGGTCGGTGAGCGACACCGTGCGGGCCTTCTCGTCGACGATGAAGTCGCCCTCGGCCTGCTCCTCGATCTCGGAGAGCTTGCCCTCGACGATGGTGGCGGCCCGCTTCAGCCGGGGGATGACGCGGTTGACCTTCTCGTAGAGGGGGGCCCGGCTCTCCGCGCTGCGGTCGCGCCCCGAGATGATCAGGGGGGTGCGGGCCTCGTCGATCAGGATGGAGTCCACCTCGTCCACGATCGCGTAGTGATGCCCCCGCTGCACCATGTCGTCGAGGTTGAACTGCATGTTGTCGCGGAGGTAGTCGAAGCCGAACTCGTTGTTGGTGCCGTAGGTGATGTCGGCGGCGTACGCCTCCTTGCGGGTGACCGGCCGCAGGGCGGCGAGCCGGATGTCCGGGGATGCGAAGGCGGGATCGTAGACGTACTGGACCTCGTGCTGGATCACCCCCACCGAGAGCCCGAGCGCGTGGTAGATCGGTCCCATCCACTGGGCGTCACGGCGGGCAAGGTAGTCGTTGACCGTGACCACGTGGGTGCCGAGGCCGGGCAGCGCGTTCAGGTAGGCGGGCAGCGTGGCCACCAGGGTCTTGCCCTCGCCGGTGGCCATCTCGGCGATCTTCCCCGAGTGCAGGACCATGCCGCCCATCATCTGCACGTCGAAGTGGCGCATGCGCACGGTCCGGCGGGCCGCCTCCCGCACCGCCGCGAAGGCTTCGGGCAGAAGATCGTCGACCTCGGCGCCATCGGCGAGCCGCTGGCGGAATTCGGCGGTCTTCGCCCGCAGCGCCTCGTCGGAGAGCGACTTCAGCCCGGGCTCGAGCGCCTCGATCGAGGCCACCACTGGGCGCATGCGCTTGACGTCGCGCTCGTGCTTGGTGCCGAAGATCGAGCGGAAGATGGCATTCAGCATGTCAGGGCCTCATCTTACACCACCGGACGACCCACGCTGCGCGGTCCCCTCACTGGGCCTGGCGCAGGAGCTCGCGGGCGTGGCGCCGGGAGGCCTCGGTGACCCGCTCACCGCCCAGCATGCGCGCCAGCTCGTCGATGCGGTCGGCCGCATTCAGCGCGGTCACGCTCGTCCGCGTCGCTCCCCGGGCCACGTGCTTCTCGACGAGCAGGTGATGGCCCGCATAGGCGGCGATCGGGGCCAGGTGGGTCACGCAAAGCACCTGCCGGCCCGCCGCGCTGGCCCGAAGCTTCTGACCCACCACGTCGGCTACGCGGCCACCGATGCCCGCGTCGACCTCGTCGAAGACCAGCACCGGGACGTCGTCCGCGGCGGCGAGCACGGTCTTGGCGGCCAGCATCACCCGGGACAGCTCACCGCCCGAGACGACCTTGGCCAGCGGGCGCAGATCTTCCCCGGGGTTGGCGGAGAGGAGCAGCTCGGCGGTTTCGGCGCCGCGCGGTCCCACCCGGAAGCCCTCGGCTCCGGATCCGAGCTCGTCGGGGCCCGCGGTCTCCCGGCGCAGGGCCACCCGGAAGCGCCCGTGCTCCATGCCGAGCCCGCGGATCTCCTTCTGGATCAGACGCTCGAGGCGCTCCGCCCCGCGCGTCCGGGCCTCGGAGAGCGCCGCCGCCTCCCTCCCCGCGGCGGCCGCGGCGTCCGCCACCGCGCGCTCCATCTCCTCGGCGATCGCGTCGTGACGCGTGATGCGATCGAGCGCCACCGCCGCCTCCTGGCGGTGCGCCAGGATGGCGGCCACGGACTCGCCGTACTTCCGCTTGAGCTTCACGATGGCGTCGAGCCGCGCGTCGATCTGCTCGAGTCGGTCCGGATCGAACACGGCGCGGTCGCGCAGGGCGCGGGCCCGACCGACCACGTCCTCGAGGTAGGCCTGCGCGCCCTCGATGGCCTCGATGGGAGCGGCCGCGTCGGGTTCGAAGCGGGAGATGTCCCGCAGGAGGGCGGCGGCTCGCGTGAGCCGCGCGGCGGCCGACTGCGGGTCCTCGTAGAGCAGGCCGACCGTCTCCTGCAGCCCGGCCACGATCCGCTCGGCGTGCTGGAGTCTCGCGCGTTCGGCGCGCAGGTCGTCCTCTTCCCCGTCGCGGAGCTTGACCGCGTCGATCTCCGAGACCTGGAACCGGTAGAGGTCCTCCTGCCGGGCGCCCTCGCGCATCTCTTCCCGCAGGCGCCGGAGCACGCCGCGCGCCTCCTCCCACGTCCGCATCAGGGCGCCGACCCGACTACGTCGGTCCTCCGCCTCGGCGAACCGATCGAGCAGCAGGAGCTGGCGGGCGGGCTCCATCAGCCGCTGATGCTCGTGCTGGCCGTGCAGCTCGATCAGGGCCTCGCCGAGCCGCTCGAGTAGGCCGACGGTGGCCGCGCCATCGTTGACGAAGGCGCGGTGCCGGCCCCCGCGTGCGAGCTCGCGTTTGATGACGAGCTCACCGTCGCCGGCTCGGTGCCCGGCCTCTTCCAGAAGCGCGGCCACCGGGCCGGCCGGCTCGATCTCGAAGACCGCCTCGACCACCGCGGTCTCGGCACCGGTGCGAATCCAGTCGGGTTGGGCGCGCGCGCCCGTGATCAGCAGCAGTGCGTCGACCACGATGGATTTCCCGGCACCCGTCTCGCCGGTGAGGACGTTGAGGCCGGGGGCGAAGGGAACGACCGCCTCCTCGACCACCGCGAGATTCCGGATGGACAACTCGCGCAGCATCGTGCCAGCCATGCTACGGGCAGTGGCGGGCGGCGCTCAACTGTATCCTATCGCTCGCCCCACTTGAGCTTTGCCCGCAGGACCGAGAAGAAGTGTTTCTGGGGAAATCGCAGCAGGCGGGTGCGGGCCGCCGCCCGCCGCACCTCCACCGTATCCTCCATCCTGAGCGAGAAGCCCACCTGCCCGTCCAGGGTGAGCATGACGTCCTGATCCGTGAGCAGCGTGATGGCGATGCGCTGCGTCGCGGGGAGCACGATGGGTCGGTTCGTGAGGGTATGGGAGCAGATCGGGGTGAGCACTATCGCGTCCATTGTCGGATACACGATAGGCCCGCCCGCGGAGAGGCAATACGCGGTCGAGCCGGTCGGGGTGGAGACGATCAGCCCGTCCGCGCGGTAGCCGGTGGCGAAGTCGCCGTCCACCGCGACCTCGAGGCGGATGATCCGGCTCATCGCCGACTTGGTGATGACCACGTCGTTCAGGGCCGAGTACTCGCCGAGCCGCTCTCCTTGACGGAAGACGCGTGCCTCCAGGAGCATGCGCTCCTCGATGACCAGCTCGCCCCGCAGGTACGCCTCGAGCGCCGGGATCAGCTCGTCGACGGTGAGCGCGGTGAGGAACCCGAGGCCGCCCAGGTTCACGCCGAGTATCGGCACACCCAGGTCGCCCACCAGGCGCGCCATGCTGAGGAGCGTGCCATCGCCCCCAAGGACGAGCAGCAGGTCGGACTGGGCGGGGAGCTCCGGCCGCCCGGCCATCGGGACCGTCGCCTGCGGGAAGAGCCCCGCGGTCTCCTTCTCCAGGACCGGCTGGATCCCGCGCGCGGCGCACCACTCGAGCAGCTGTGGCACCACCGTGCGGGCTTCCTGGCGGTCGGTCTTGGCGATGATCCCCAGTCGTTTCACGGTTGCGGAGGTTCCTCCGCGGTGATCTTGGCGATCAGGGCGTCCAGCTCGGCGAGGGTACGTCCGGTCTTCGTCAGCAGCAGGAAGAACTCGCGGTTGCCCTTGGGGCCCTTCAGCGGCGACGCGGTGGCGCCCCGGACATGCCAGCCGTGCAGGACCGCGAAGCGCGCCACCCGCGCGATCACCGCCTGGTGGTGCGAGCCATCCCGCACCACCCCGCCCTTGCCGACCTGACCCTTGCCGACCTCGAACTGCGGCTTGACGAGGACCACCGCCTCGCCCTGCGGGCCCAGCACCGAGAAGACGGACGGCAGGACCTTCTCGAGCGAGATGAAGGAAACGTCGACCGTGGCGAGGTCCGGCGATTCGGTGAAGGAATCGACGGGCAGGTTACGCGCGTTGGTCTTCTCCATCACCACGACGCGCCCGTCGGCACGGAGCTTGGCGTCGAGCTGGCCCTGACCCACGTCCACCGCGTACACCTTGATCGCGCCCTGCTCCAGGAGGCAGTGGGTGAAGCCTCCGGTGGAGGCGCCCACGTCGACCGCGACGCGGCCGCGGGGAGCGATCGCGAAGGCCGCGAGCGCGTGCTGGAGCTTGTCACCACCCCGGCTGACGAAGCGCGGACGCGCGACGAGCTCGAGCTTGGCGCCGGGAGCGACGAGCGCACCCGCCTTGTCCACCCGCTGGCCGTCGACGAGCACGTCACCGGCCAGGATGAGCCGCGCCGCCTTCTCGCGCGACTCGAGCAGCCCGCGCTCGACCAGGGCCACGTCCAGGCGGACCTTGGTCTTCGCTCGGCCCTCACCGGCCGCTCGCTCAGGGGGCGGGGTGCCCTTTCCGCGGACTGCGGGGGCAGGCTTGCGGGGGGCGGGTGTAGGCTTCGACAGGCCACGCTTCTTTGGGAACCTCTTCACGCCGGCTCCTTTCTCCGGCCCGTGAAGCGGCCGCGACACTCCGCGGTCAGCGTACGGGCTCGTGCACCGGACTTCGAGACCACTCCGTCGGGGGCGTCC
>Ga0335070_10003012_pt1 | contig 19645 bp, 18 predicted proteins | sample Lox_Sample_13_FD_206722 | JGI IMG/M metagenome (GOLD analysis project Ga0335070, IMG submission 206722) | Soil microbial communities from Loxahatchee National Wildlife Refuge, Florida, United States - Lox_Sample_1.3 | ecosystem: Environmental > Terrestrial > Soil > Wetlands | place: USA... | reverse complement strand
GAATACCCAGACCGCCAGGTACGCCGGCTCGCTGCGGACGTGGGCGAGGGCGAACAGGCCGATGGACACGAGCACGGTACCGAGCGTCATCACGGCGCGGCCGCCGTGCCGGTCGATCGCCCGGCCCACCGTGCTCGAGACGAGGCCCATGGCGAGCAGGGCAACCGTGAAGCCGAGGAAGACGAAGCCGCGGCTCCAGCCGGTGTCCTGGCTGATCGGCCCCGCCAGCACCCCGAGACAGTAGTAGCTCGTCCCCCACGCGGTGATCTGGGTGATGCCGAGCGCGAGCACCGCGCCCGTCATCGGGTCGGCGAGCCGTGCCCGGACGCTGCGCCATCGAGGCATTTCGCGAGACTATCACGCGAAGCGGCCGTCACGCGCTCGCCTTCCGAGTTAGCCGAGCCGGCCGCCGCTCGCTCTTTGTGTGCGACTCGACATCTGCCCTATCTAGCAGTATGATTGGTTCGTTTCAGGTCAATCCGCCTTCCCTGGAGAGGACTCTCGATGGCAATCAGTCCCAGGATGTTAGCCATTATCCAGAAGGTCGAAAACGCAGAAGCGGAGTACTTCGCGGGCCTGAGAACCAAGGCCATCAGGGATCGCCTCCGGGCCGCGAAGGTGAAACAGGTCCTGGCCGCGAGGAAGAAGCCACCGGTCAAGAAGCCACCGCTCCGCGCGAAGTAGCCATTCGATGAGCAAGGCGCGTCCGAAACACAGGTCGCATCCCCGGAACAAGGCCCCGGACGACCTTGTGATCCCGGTGCATCGATACAAGCACGACGCCAAGACTCGAGCCGCCATCGCCCTCGCCGCCACGATTCCTCTCGCACCCGGGCCACCACGGCGAGAAGCGAGGAAGAGGCGCCGAGCGAAAGCGAAGAAGCGCGCCGGCTAGAACCGCAGCGCGATCTCGCGCCCCTCGCGGAGCGACGCCTCGGCGGCGAGGCAGACGACGATGCGCTTGCGCGCCTCCTCCCCCGACAGCAGAGGACGCCGCTCGGCGAAGGCGGGCACGATCTGGCGGGCCTGCTCCGTCAGCTCCACCAGCTCACCCGAGGGGCCGACCGGTACCGTCTCCGCTCCGCTCCCGCGCCCGCGCTCGATCCGCAGCTCGAAGGCGGGGTGGAGGGTGCGGTCCAGGGTACCCGACCACCAGGAGCGAATCGCGCCCTCGCTGCCCACCACGTGAAGCAGCTGGTGGTACTCGAAGCCACCCAGCGTCTGGGTGATGACCGCGTGGGCGCCGCCGGCGAACTGGAGGACCGCGGAGAAGCTCTGCGACAGTCCCGCGCCACGGTCGCCGCCGCTGCCGACCGCGTGAACGGATAGGGGGTCGCCCCTGCGCTCGAAGTACCACATGACGAAATCGAAGAAGTGCACCGGCTCCTCGAGAATCCAGGAGCCCACGCGCGCGGGGTCGTAGCGCCAGGCCTGTGAGCCCGGCCGGAAGGGGAAGCGGAACAGGGAGAAGGCGATGTACGACGGCGCGCCGATCTCCCCCGCCTCGATGAGGGCCTTGACCCGGCCGTACTGGGTCGACAGGCGAAGCTCGTGGCCGATGCTCAGGACGCGGCCGCCGGTGCGGGCCGCCGCGAGCAGCCGGTCGCAGCCCTCGAGCGTGGTGGCCATCGGCTTCTCGAGGAGCACGTCCTTGCCGGCCTCGAGCGCGGCCACGCCCACCTCGGCGTGGAGATGGTTGGGCACCACCACCGCCACCGCGTCGATGTCGGGTCGCGCGAGGAGTGCCGGGTAGCCCACGTCGACCGGCACGCCTGGAAAGTCCCGCGCGGCCACCGCCGCGGTCGCCTCGCTCGCACAGGCGATGGCGTGAAGCTGGGCGCCCGGCGCCGCCGCGATCGCGGTGGCGTGGTGCCGGCCCCACAGGCCGTAGCCGATCAGCCCGAAACGCACGGCCGGGAGGACGCAGAGGTCATGGCGACGAGGCTCGCCGAGGATAGACGAGGCCCTGGCCCTTGACAACCTCTTCGCTCACGGTGTACGCATCGGGCCATCCTACCCGCTCGCCCCCGGTTTCTCGGAAAGGAGTCCGTGGACATGAGACTCGCTCGACTTCTGCCCGCAGTGCTCGCATTCGCGCTGGTGATGGCCCTGGCGGCTCTCGCACCCGCCGCCTCGTCCGACACGCTCGTCTGGGATATCGCGGCCGGGCCGCAGTACGTGGACCCGGTGATGGGGACGAGCGCCCAGGCCAACGTCATGGTGATGCAGAACGTCTACGAGCGGCTCGTCTGGTACGACGGCCCGGGCACGCAGCCCATCCCGTGGCTGGCCACCGGCTGGGAGGTCAAGGACGGGGGCCGGCGCTACATCTTCAAGCTCCGGAAGGGCATCAAGTTCCACGACGGCGCCGACCTCGACGCCGCCGCGGTGAAGTTCAGCTTCGACCGGGCTGTCCTCATCGACGATCCGACCGGCATCGGCTCGTTCTTCCCCACCGGCACCGCGGCGCCCGGCATCCTGAAGGGGTCCTGGGAGTTCAGCAAGTCGTTCGGGGTGGGCAAGGACTATTCCCAGGCCGCGGTGGACCGCTACCTGGCGGCGGGCGCGGTGAAGGTCATCGACCCCTACACGGTCGAGTTCAACCTGGCCCAGCCCTACGGCGCCTTCCTGTCGGACATCGCCACCTTCATGGGCTCGATCGTCTCGCCGGCCTACGTCACCAAGCACTGGACGAAGCCCGCCGACGCCGCGCGGGGGTTCATCCCCGGTGTCACCGCCGGACAGCGAGACGAGCGGATGCTCTACTTCGCCAGCGGAACCGGGCCCTACGTCCTCGAGACCTTCGACAAGGCCACCGCCAACGTGGTGCTCAAGGCCAATCCGACGTACTGGGGCGGGCCGACCGGCAAGATCAAGCCGCGCCTGCAGACCGTCATCGTGCGGGCCACGCTCGATCAGGCCACCCGGCTGCTCAATCTCAAGTCGGGCGAGGTGGACATCGCCGATATCTCCACCGCGGCGATCTTCGACGTGATCGACAAGAGGAAGTGGCTGGAGGACGGCAAGATCGAGCCGATCGTGCCCGGGATCAGCGTGCCGGGACCGAACCCGTGGCTGACGATCTACTTCGCGAAGATGAACGTCAAGATGAAGAACCCGGACGGGAGCCTCGCGCCGTTCCAGCCGTTCCAGGACGCGCGCGTCCGGCGGGCCTTCGCCTCGTCCATCGACACCGCGGACATCCGGCGCAACGTCTTCAACGGATTCGCCGAGGCGACGAGCTGGGGCCTCACCCCCGCGCAGTTCGGGTACGACCCCAAGGTGAAGGCCGGGTACGCGTTCAACCTGGAGGAGGCGAAGAAGCTCCTGCTCGAGGCCGGGAAGGACCTGGGCTTCGGCCCCGACAAGCCGCGAGACATGGTCATCATCTACAACGCCGCCGCGCCGTGGCAGAGCTACATCGCGACCCAGGTCGCGTCCAACGTCAACAAGCTCAACGTCGGCCTCAAGATCGACGTGAAGGCGCTCTCGTTCGCGGAGTACGTCAACTCGTGGCGCTCCCAGCTCACCGGGTTCAGCATCCACAGCACGTTCTCGCTGACCGCGGATCCCAACCCGTGGCTGAGCGCCTTCGGCACCAGCGCGGGCTTCTGGGCCCGGACCAGCTCCTACGACAACGCCAAGGCCAACGCGCTCTACACGAGACAGTTCCAGACGCTCGATCCCAAGCAGCGGGCCAAGGTCATCTCGGAGCTGGTGCAGGTGGTCAACGACGACGTGATGTGGGTGTGGATCGGCGCCGCCACCGCGTACGGCCAGCCGACCTTCAACCCCAACGTGCTCCGCAAGTCGGTGAAGGGCTTCTACTACAACCCGACCTACCAGGGCTTCTACTTCCCGGCGCTCTGGAAGGAGTGACGAGAGCGGCGTCGTCGACGCGTGGGGTTCGTCGCGTACGTGCTCAAGCGCCTGGCCTACCTCGGCCTGGTGCTGCTGGGCGTGAGCGCGGTGGTGTTCTTCCTGCTGCGGGGCATGCCAGGGGTGGACCCGCTCGCCGCGTACATCGCGCCGGGCTTGCCCATCAGCCAGGACGCGCTCACGGCCCTCCGGCGTGAGCTGCGCCTGGATGAGCCGCTGCCCGTCCAGTACGTCTACTACGTCACGAACCTCCTGAGAGGAGACTGGGGGTTCTCGCGAACCGCCGCCCAGCCCGTGTTGGAGGCGCTTCTCGGCCGGCTGCCGGCCACCATCGAGCTGGCCGTCTTCGCGGTCGTCCTGAGCACGGGCCTCGGCGTGCCGCTCGGCATCATCGCCGCGCTCCGGCGGGACCGGGCCACCGACGTGGCGGTCCGGGTCATCTCGATCACCGGCATCTCGTTTCCGGTCTTCTGGCTGGGCATCATCCTGCAGCTCGTCTTCTTCTACTACCTGGGCCAGCTCGGCCTGCCCAGCCTGCCCTCCCGGGGGCGGGTGGGCGACCTGGTGGCGCTGCAGTCTCCGCTCAAGGCGGTGACCGGCTTCTACGTCGTCGACAGCCTCATCGCCGGGAACCTCGCCGTCTTCACCAGCGCGCTCCGTCACCTGCTGCTGCCCGCCTTTACTCTGAGCCTGATCAGCCTGGCCGCGATCGTCCGGATCATGCGGGCCAGCATGCTGGAGGTGCTCCGACAGGACTACATCCTGCTGGCGCGCTCGAAAGGCCTGCCCCTGCGGATCATCATCGTTCGCCACGCCCTCCGAAACGCGATCACCCCGGTGCTCACCACGGCGGGCACCACGCTCGGCATCCTGCTGGGCGGCGCCGTCGTGGTCGAGACGGTCTTCTCGTGGCCGGGAATCGGACGCCTCGCCGCCCAGGGCATCCTGAACAACGACAGCATCCTCGTGGTGGGGTTCACCCTGTTCGTGGCCACCATGATGGTGCTGGTGAATCTGGTGGTCGACGTGCTGTACGCGGTGGTCGACCCGCGCGTGAGGTACTGAGCGTGGCGATCGCGATCGCGGGGCGTCTCTGGCAGAACAAGCTCGCGGCCGCCGGCCTCGCCGTCTTCGGGATCATCGCGCTCACGGGGGCGATGGCGCCGCTGGTGATCCCGGCCTCCGTCGTCCGCGATGTGACGTTCGCGGCCAAGCTGACGCCGCCCAGCGGCCAGCACTGGTTCGGCACCGACGACTACGGCCGGGACCTCTTCTTCCTGGTGCTACTGGCCGCCCACCTCGACCTGCGGACCGCGCTGTTCGTGGTGTTGGCGGCCCTCGCCATCGGGATCTGCCTGGGGGCCCTGGCCGGCTTCGTGAAGCGGCTCGACGAGCCGCTCATGCGGATCACCGACGTCTTCCTCTCGATCCCGAGCCTGGTCCTGGCGATGGCCATCGCCTCGGTGCTGGGCCGGAGCATCGAGAACCTGTCCATCGCCCTGGTCTTCGTCTCGTGGCCGATCTACTGCCGGCTGATGCGGGGACAGGTCCTGACCGAGAAGGAGAAGCCCTACGTCCGGGCGCTCACGACGCTGGGCGTGGGGCGCGTCCGGATGATCTTCCGCCACATCATCCCCAACACGCTCTTCCCGGTGATCGCGCGCGCTCCCGCCGACGTGGGGCTGATCCTGATCACGCTGGCCGCGCTCAGCTACATCGGCTTCGGTCCCGGGCCGTACGTGCCCGAGTGGGGCAGCCTGGTCGCGGCCGGCCAGGCCTACATCTTCCAGGCCCCGTGGCTCGTGACCTTCCCCGGGGCCGCCATCTTCCTCACGTCGCTCTCGCTCAATCTGGTCGGCGACTGGGCCCGCGACGTCTTCGACCCGCGGCTGCGGAGCTGAGGAGCGATGGCGTCCGGCGGCGAGCGCCCGGCGGTCCTGGAGGTGCGGGACCTCGGCGTGGAGCTGGGCATCGGAGGGAAGTGGGTCCAGGCGCTCCACGACGTGAGCCTGACCATCCGCGGCGGCGAGGTCCTCGGGCTCGTGGGCGAGTCGGGCTCCGGCAAGTCGCTGACCGCGCTGTCGATCCCCGGGCTTCTCCCGGGCAACGCGCGCGTGGTGGGAGGCTCCATCCGCCTGATGGGCGAGGACGTCCTGGGCCTGAGCGAGCCGCAGCTCAACCGGCTGCGGACCCGCTCGGTCGCCTTCATATTCCAGAACCCGACCACTTTTCTCAATCCGGTCCTCACCGTGGGCGCCCAGATCTCCGAGATCTTCGAGCTGAGCCCGGAGCTGCTCGATCCGCCTGGCGCGGGCGTCCGACCGTCGCGGCGCAGCCGCCGGCGCCAGGCATGGGCCAAGGGCATCGAGTACCTGCGCGTGGTCCGCATCCCCGATCCGGAGCGGATCGCGCGCCAGTATCCCTTCGAGCTGTCCGGCGGGATGCAGCAGCGCGCGGTGATCGCGATGGCTCTCGCCCGGAAGCCGCACCTGGTGATCGCGGACGAGATCACCACCGCGCTGGACGTCACCGTGCAGGCGCAGATCCTGAGCCTGCTGTCCGAGCTCCGGCGGAGCATCGGTATGACCCTGCTCCTGATCACCCACGACATGGGCATCGTGGCGCAGCTCGCGGATCGGGTCGCCGTCATGTATTCGGGCACCGTCGTGGAGTCGGCCGACGTCCGGAGCCTCTTCCGGGAGGCCCGGCACCCCTATGCGCGGGCACTGCTCGCGGCGGTGCCCACGATCCGCGGCGATCGGACCATCTTCCAGGCGATCCCCGGATCCATGCCCGCCGTCTCCGATCCGCCGGCGGGGTGCCGGTTTCATCCGCGCTGCCCGCGGGTGCTCCCGCACTGCCTGGCCGTGAGGCCGCTCTCGCTGCTCGTCGGCCCCGGTCACGCGGTGGCCTGCCATCTCTACGAGGAGCGCGCGGAGTGACCGAGCCCCTCGTGCTCGAGGTGGAGCGGGTGGTGAAGCACTTCCCCGTCCGGCGCCATCTGCTGGAGCGAAGACCGGGTCGCGTCCGGGCCGTCGACGGCGTGGATTTCCAGGTGCGGGCCGGCCGGACCTTCGGGCTCGTCGGCGAGTCGGGCTGTGGCAAGACCACCGTCGCCATGCTGCTCGTGAAGCTGCTCGCGCCGACCGCGGGCCGGATCACCTTCGAGGGGCGGGATCTGGCCGGCATCACGAGCCGCGCGGTGAAGGAGTTCCGCCGGCGGGTGCAGATCGTCTTCCAGGACCCCTACGGCTCGCTGGACCCGCGGCAGACCATGCGGAGCGCGCTGGTGGAGCCCCTGTTCACGCTGGGCGTGGCGCGCGACCGGGCACGGGCCCTGGACCGGGCGGTGGAGTCCGTGGAGATGGTGGGGCTGGACGCGGAGATCCTGCGACGGCTGCCCCACGAGCTGAGCGGCGGGCAGCGGCAGCGGGTCGTCATCGCCCGCGCGCTGTCGGTCGCCCCCCGCCTCCTCATCCTGGACGAGCCGACCTCGTCGGTGGACGTCTCGGTGCAGGCCCAGATCCTGAGCCTGCTCGCGGACCTGAAGCGGCGGGAAGGCCTCACCTATCTGCTGATCTCCCACAACCTCGTCGTGGTCCGGTACATGAGCGACGTGGTGGCGGTCATGTATCTGGGGAAGATCGTCGAGATGGCCGAGTCGGCGGCGCTGTTCGGCGCTCCGCTCCACCCGTACTCGACCGCGCTGATCTCTGCGATCCCGGTTCCCGATCCCGAGGCCCCGACGATCAGCGCGCTCGCGCGAGGCGACGTCTCGAGTCCCGTGCACATGCCGCCCGGATGCCGCTACCATCCGCGCTGCCCGTTCGCGGAGCGGGTATGCCGGGAGATTGAGCCGCCGCTGGTCGAGCTCCAGCCGGGGCACCAAGCGGCCTGCCACTTCCCGGGCGTGGCGCGCCGGAGCGCCCCGGTCCCGGAGCCGAGCCGGTAACGGCCACGGCTTACCCGGCGGCCAGGTCGTCCCGCGGTTGCGCCCCGGGCGCCTCGCTGGTTAGCATTGCCCCCATGACGATGCTGCGCGCCCGGGACCTCGTGCGATGCCGCACCACTACCGTCGCGGTAGAGCGCCGGACTCCCGAGCGCTCGAGGGTCCGGGCGGCCCAGGGCTTCGGGATGTGACTCTCGCCAGGACGCTCCGCGAGGTTCGCCGCCAGGGCCTGATCTACGCCGGCCTCGTGCCGTTCGTGGTGATCGCGCTGTTTCCCATCTGGTGGATGGTGATCACCGCCTTCAAGCAGGAGGCGGACCTCTACCGGATGGACGTGGCGCCGTTCTGGTTCCACCTCCCGCCCACGCTCGAGCACTTCACGCGCCTCTTCACGCGGACGTACTTCACCGCGCAGCTCCTCAACACCGTGCAGCTCGCGGTCTACGTGGTCGCGCTCACCACGCTGATGGCCGTGCCTGCCGGGTACGCGCTCGCGCGCCTGCGATTGCCCGGCGCCGAGAATCTCGGCATCGCGATCTTCCTGACCTACCTCGTCCCGCCCATCATCCTCTTCATTCCGCTGGCGCGTGTGGTGGGAATGCTCGGGCTGTTCGATTCGTGGTGGGCGCTCGTGGTCGTATACCCGGGCTTCACCATCCCATTCTGCACCTGGAAGATGATGGGCTACTTCAAGACGGTGCCCCTGGAGGTGGAGGAGGCGGCGTGGCTGGATGGCTGTAGCCGAATCGGTGGCCTCTACCGCATCGTCCTGCCCGTGAGCCGGCCCGGCGTCGCGATCTCCGCGGTGTTCGCGTTCTCGCTCGCGATGCAGGAGTACCTCTACGCCGTCGCCTACGTGGCCCCGCGGACCGAGAAGGTGGTGACGGTCGGGCTCGCGACGGCCTTGATCCGCGGGGACATCTTCTTCTGGGGCTCGCTGATGGCCGGGGCGCTGGTCGTGGGTCTGCCGATCGCGCTCCTCTACAGTTTCGTCCTCGACCACTTCATCGAGGGCTTCACCGGTGTCGGGACCAGCCAGTGAGTGTGTTGCGTAGAGGCCGCGCGGGCTACCCGGCGGCCAGGTCGTCCCGCTCGAGCAGCAGGGTCACCGCGACCCCGAACAGCAGGCCCCAGAACGGGGCCCCGATGCCCGCGAGCTCGATGTCGGCCACGGTGACGAGGAAGGCGACGAGCGCGCCGAGGGCGCAGCGATCCCGGAACGCGACGGCGAAGGCCGACTGCAGCACGCGCAGCATTGCCAGGCCCGCGACCGTCGGGATGAACGCGCCCGGAGTGGCCAGCATGAGGCGGGTGACGGAGGGGGACAGGAGCCCGAAGAGGCATCCCAGCAGGCCGACCGTCATCCCCGCGGTGTACCGGCGGCGCGTGTCGCCGCTGCCCGAGATGATCGCGTTGACGGGACCGGTGAGGCAGGTCGACACGGTGCCGAGACACGCGGTCAGCAGGGAGCCCGCCCCGCACGCCACCGTGATCGCGTCGATCGGCGGCCGATGCCCGGCCGCGCGCAGCACCGCGATACCCTGGGCGTTCTGCACCACCAGCACCGTGACCGCGAGCGGCACCACCAGCTCGACCATCGCCGTCCAGGAGAATGCGGGCGCGTGGAGGGTGGGCCGGGCCAGGCCGGCGGCTCCGCCGGCCACGGGGTGGAACCCACCGAGGGCGGCGATCATGGCGATGCCGACGAGGATCGCCGCGATGAGGGGCGGCAAGCGCCGGGCCAGTACCGGCAGCGCGGTCAGGGCCAGGAACACCGCGGTCATCGGCGCCGCGATCCAGAACTCGTGGTGCAACGCGCGGACGAGGTCGAGCCCGAAGCGCAGGAACACTCCCGCCACCATGCCCATCACGATGGGCATCGGCACCGCCTCCATCGCTCGCCGCACCCAGCCGCTGAGGCCGAGCGCGAGGACGAGGGCGCCGCTGGCCAGGAATGCGCCGATGACCTCCGGGAAGCTCAGGTGCTCGAGCGCCGGGCCCACCAGTACCGTGCCCGGGATCGTCCAGAAGAGGACGAGCGGCTGGCGGTAGATCCAGCAGAAGGCGATGCTGATCAGCCCGTTGACGAAGAAGGCGCCGAACAGCCAGGAGGACAGGTCGGACGCGCTCAGGCCGCCGCGGGTCCCCACCGTGAGGATGATCGCGACCGGCCCCGAGGCGGCGAAGATGAACGCGACGAGCCCGTTGGCGGCGTAGACGGCGCCGAAGTCCGAGACCACCTGGCGCAGCGACGGCGGGTCCGGTCTCGGACGGCTGAGCGGCATCGCGGGCCGATGGTAGCGCAGTCTCCTCGGTTCGGGGCCGTCGATCCGGCCGCCCGGAGCACCGGTTGCGCCCGCGCGCCGCGCTGGTTAGCATCGCCCCCATGACGACGCCGCGCACCGCGGAGGTGGTGATCATCGGAGGAGGGGTGACGGGCGCCAGCACCGCGTTCCACCTGACCCGGCGGGGCGTCCGCGACGTGGTGGTCGTCGACCGGGGCGCGATCGCCTCCGGCGGCACCGGCAAGAGCTCGGCGTGCGTCCGGCAGCACTACTCGACGGCCGAGACCTGCCGGATGATCCTCTACTCGCTCGACTTCTTCCAGCACTTCGCCGAGCACACCGCCGGCGAGGCGTGCGGCTTCCGCCACACCGGGTACCTGCTCGGGGTGGACGGCCGGATGCGCGCGCCCATGGAGGCCTCGGTCGCGCTCCAGCGCTCGGTCGGCATCGACACGCGGCTCGTCTCGCCGACCGAGATGCGGGAGATCGAGCCGCGCCTGCGCGCCGACGACCTGGTCGCCGGCTGCTACGAGCCCGCCTCGGGCTACTGCAATCCCGTCGAGACCGCCCAGGGCCTCGCGCGCGCCGCGCGCGCGGCGGGCGCGCGCATCCTGGAGGACACCGCCGTGACCGGGCTGCTCGTCGAGGGCGATCGTATCCGCGGCGTCCGCACCGCCGCCGGCGACATCCACGCCCCCGTCGTGGTCAACGCGGCCGGTCTCTGGAGCGCCGGGGTAGCCGCCATGGCCGGCGTGACGCTGCCGATCCACGTGTGCCGGCACAAGATCAGCATCGTGGCCTGGCCCGAGGCCGACCGCCGGCCGCACCCGATGGTCTACGATTTCGTCACGAACATCTACACGCGGCCCGAGATGGGCGAGCACATCCTGGTGGGCGGCCTCGACGCCGAGGAGTCGCAGGACGCGGCCGACCCCGACGCCTACCGCGAGGGCGTGAGCCTCGACGAGTCGACCGAGTACCTCGCCCGCGTGAGCCATCGATTCCCCACGCTCGGCGACGGCCACATCGCCCGCGGCTACGCGGGCTGCTTCGACGTCTCGCCCGACTGGCACCCGATCCTCGACCGGGTCGGCCCGGAGGGTCACTACGTGGCGGCCGGCTTCTCCGGCCACGGCTTCAAGCTGTCCCCGGCGGTGGGCCACATGATGGCGACGCTCATCGCCGAAGGACCCGCCGGACATCCGGACCTGCCCACGTTCCGTCTGTCGCGATTCGCGGAGGGCAAGCCGATCCGGGGCACCTATGGCGACTGGCTGATGTGCTAGACGGGAGGCCATAGCGGCGTGGCGGCGGTGGATCAGCAGAAGATCAGACGTGCGCGGACCGGGCTGATCGCGCACGATCCCGACCGCGCGCAGGCCGGCTACACGCTCTTCGCGCCCATGTTCGGCGACGGCACCGTCTACCTCGTGGACATGGACGGCGAGGTGGCCCACACGTGGCGCATGCCGTACCGGCCGGGCCTCTACGGGCACCTGCTCGACAGCGGCCGCCTCTTCTATGGCGGCAAGGTCATGGAGGACCTCGCGCGCTTCGAGGCGTGGCCACGCTTCAAGGGCGGAGCCGTGCTCGAGGTGGACTGGCGCGGCCGGGTCCTCTGGGAGATCCGCCACCCGGACCACCATCACGACGCGCGCCGGCTCCGGAACGGTAACGTCCTCCTCCTGTGCCTGCGTCCGCTGCCCCCCGCGCTCGCGGCCCAGGTCCGCGGCGGGCGGCCGGGCACCGAGGCCGACGGCACGATCTACGCCGACTATCTGCTCGAGCTGACCACGCGCGGCGAGGTCGTCTGGGAGTGGCGGAGCTGGGAGCATCTCGACCCGGCGGCCTACCCGATCACCCCACAGGACCGCCGCGCCGAGTGGACGCACGGCAACACGGTGGCGGAGACGAGCGACGGGCACATCGTGGTGAGCTTCCGCAACATCTCGACCGTCGTCATGATCGAGCGCGCCACCGGGAAGCTGGCCTGGACACTCGGCGGCCCCCCGCTCGCCCAGCAGCACGACCCGCGGCCGCTGCCCGGCGGCAATCTTCTGATCTTCGACAACGGGACCCATCGTCACGATCACCCCGCGACGTTCTCGCGCGTGGTCGAGGTCGATCCGCGCACCCGCGAGATCGTCTGGCAGTACACCGATCCGTCGCTGTTCGAGTTCTTCAGCCCCTACATCTCGGGCGCGCAGCGGCTCGCGAACGGCAACACGCTCATCTGCGAGGGCTGCCACGGGCGGATCTTCGAGGTGACGCGCGACGGCCTCGTGGTGTGGGAGTACGTCAGCCCGCACTTCTCCCACGAGCCCGGGGCTCCCGGCCTGAACAACTGGGTCTTCCGCGCGTTCCGCTACACTCCGGCGGAGATCGAGGCGGCGCGCCGGGCCTGAGCGGCGGTCCTCACGAGGCCAGCTTGTAGAACCGAAGCGCGTTGTCGCCGAGCACCTTCCGGCGCGCCTCGGCGGAGAGCGGCGCGAGCCGCTCCCGCAGCTCCCGGACGACGCCCATCGATGCGTCGATGTGCGGGTAGTCCGAGGCCCAGATGAAGTAGTCGGCCCCCAGGTGCTCCACCATCTGGGCGGTCAAGGACTCGTCCGGGTCGGCCGAGATCAGGCACTGGCGGTAGAAGTATTCGCTCGGCGCCATGCGGATCGGCGTCCGGTGCGCCATCACGCGGTGCTTGTGGTCCAGCCGGTCGAGCCAGGAGGCGATCCAGTTCGAGCCGGCCTCCAGGACCGCACACTTGAGCCGTGGATATCGCTCGAACATGCCGGAGGCGAGCATCTGGGTGAAGGCCGCCATCACGTCGATGGCGAGAAAGGCGAAGCCGAACAGGCCGTCCGAGGGATCGTACCGCTGCCACGGTCGAAACCACTGGCGGTCTCGCACTACCACGTGGAACGCGATCGGCATCTCCAGATCTTGCGCGGTCTCCCAGAAGCGGGCGAACGCGGGGTCGTCGAAGTGTCGGCCCCCGCGGGCGGCGACATCCGGAGAGAGGAAGACTCCCACGCAACCGTCCGCGCGCGCCCGGATCGTCTCCTCCACGGCGCCCTCGGGGTCGAGGAGGGAGATGTGCGCCACCGGGTGGAGGCGCTTGGGATCGGCCTGGCAGAACTCGACCAGCCATCGGTTGTAGGCACGGGTGTAAGCGGTGGCCAGCCCTGGGTCCGCGACGTGTCCCTCCCAGCAGATGCCGATGGTCGGATACAGGAGGACGCTGTCGATGCCCTCGGCATCCATCACGCGAAGGCGCGCGTGCGGATCGTAGCCGCCGGCCGGGCTGCCCTCGGCGTAGGTGACCTGACCCCGGGTGAGGAGGCGCTCGGTGTCCATCTCGATACCGCCGAGCGAGCCGAGCTGTCCACGCAGGGTCTTCAGCGGTCGGCCGTCGATCAGCAGAACTTCGTAGCCTTCAGGGTCGGCGCCGATCCGGATGGCCCGATCCCGATACGATGGATCGAGGTATCGGAGCCAGGTGTCGGCGGGCTCCAGCACGTGACCATCGGCATCGACGATTCGTCCGGTTGCTTCCGTGGCCATGGACGCTCCCTTCGGCACCAGCGGATCGGAGAGCCCGATACTGCACGGAGGCTGCGGTGGCGTCAAGGTGCGCCGCCGGTGGCGCCGCGGGTCGCGATCGCATAGAATTCCGTGCATCGAGGTGGTAAGGAGCCGCGACGTGCCCAGGATCAACGAGGCGTTCCTCAACCTGCGGGCGAGCTACCTCTTCGCGGAGGTCAAGCGGCGAACGCAGGCTCATCGCGACGCGCACCCCGGGGCCCGGCTGATCGACCTCGGCATCGGCGACGTCACCCTGCCGCTGCCGGTTGTCGTCGTCGAGGCGCTCGAGGCCGCCGCTCGCGAGCAGGCCCGGGCCGAGACGCTCAAGGGCTACGGGCCCTACGTGGGCTACGAGTTCCTGCGCGCGGAGATCGCCGCGCACGACTTCGGCGCGCGCGGTATAAAGCTCGGTGCGGACGAGATCTTCGTCAGCGACGGCGGCAAGAGCGACGCCGCCAACATCCAGGAGCTGTTCGCGCCGGATGCGGTGGTGGCCCTGATGGATCCCGCCTACCCGGTCTATGCCGACGCCAACGTGATGGCGGGACGCTCCGGCCCCGCCGACGCGAGCGGCCGCTACCCGGGCTTCGTCTACCTGCCGTGCACCGCCGAGAACGACTTCCAGCCGGCGCTGCCCGACCGGCACGTCGACCTGATCTATCTCTGCTATCCCAACAATCCCACCGGCGCCGTGATGACACGCGCATCGCTCCGGCGCTGGGTCGACTACGCGCGGGGCCATGAAGCGGTGATTGTCTACGATGCCGCCTACGAGGCCTACATCCGGGATCCGGAGCTGCCGCACTCGATCTACGAGGTCGAGGGGGCGCGCGAGGTGGCCATCGAGTCCCGCAGCTTTTCCAAGAACGCCGGGTTCACCGGCCTGCGGATGGCCTACACCGTGGTGCCGCGCGAGGCGCAGGGCCGGACCAGGGCGGGGGATGCGGTGAGCCTGAACCAGCTCTGGCTCCGGAGGCAGTCGACCAAGTCGAACGGTCCCCCATACGTCATCCAGCGGGCGGCCGCGGCCGTCTACACCCCGGAAGGCGGCAAGCAGGTCCGGGCGCTGATCGATCACTACATGGAGAACGCGCGCATCCTCCGGGAGGGGCTGGAGCGGGCGGGGCTCACCGTGTACGGCGGGCGCAACGCGCCCTACATCTGGATCCGCACGCCGGCGGGGGTGTCGTCGTGGGACTTCTTCGACCGCCTCCTGGCGGAGGCCCACGTGGTGGGCGTGCCCGGATCCGGCTTCGGCCCGAGCGGTGAAGGCTACTTCCGCGTGACCGCTTTCGGGTCTCGCGCCGACAGCGCCGAGGCGGTCGAGCGGATGGCGACTCGGCTCCGCACCTCGCCAGTCAGCACCGCACAAGGGGGCATACCGTGACGATCGACGCGCCGCAGCTGGCTCGAATGCTACGGACCATGATCCTGATCCGGGAGTTCGACGAACGGGCCATCGAGCTCCGGGTCGCCGGGAAGATCTACGGCGCGGTGCACCCCTACGTGGGTCAGGAGGCGGTCGCGGTCGGCGTGTGCTCGAGCCTGACGGTGAGAGACCGCGTGACCAGCACCCACCGCGGCCATGGACATTGCATCGCTAAGGGCGCCGACATCCGGCGCATGATGGCCGAGCTGTTCGGCCGGGTGGACGGCTACTGCAAGGGCAAGGGCGGCTCCATGCACATCGCCGACTTCGCGGTGGGGATGCTGGGCGCCAACGGCATCGTCGGCGGCGGGCTGCCCATCGCCTGCGGCGCGGCGCTGGCGGCCCAGCTCGAGGGACAGGGCGACGTGACCGTGTGCTTCTTCGGAGACGGCGCCGCCGCCGAGGGCGAGTTCCACGAGGCCCTCAACATCGCCTCGGTGTGGAAGCTCCCCATCCTGTTCGTCTGCGAGAACAACCAGTACGCGGCCAACAACGCGGTCGACGTCCAGCACCCACGAGTCGACATCGCGGCCCACGCCGCGGCCTACGCCATGCCCGGGGTCATCGCCGACGGCAACGACGTGCTCGAGGTCGAGGCGGCGACGCGTGAGGCTGTCACGCGTGCTCGCCGTGGCGACGGACCGACCCTGCTGGAGTGCAAGACGTATCGCTGGCACTTCCACGCCATGCGGGCCACCCCGCCCCCGGAGACTCGTCCGGCCGACGAGATCCTCGCCTGGAAGGCCCGCGACCCCGTCGCGCGCCTCGAGCAGCACGTGCTCGGCCGGGGTCTGCTGTCGGCCCACGAGATCGGCGCGATCCGCGAGGGGGTCAAGGCCGATCTCGACGCCGCGGTGACCTTCGCCGAGCAGAGCCCGTTTCCGGATCCGAAGGATCTGCTGGTCGACGTGTTCGCCGATTGAGGCGACGAGGCGCCGGGCATGCGCGACATCAGCTTCCAGAGGGCGCTCGAGGAAGCGGTGGCGGAGGAGATGCGCCGCGACCCGCGCGTCATCACCATGGCCACCGACTTCACCGGCGACCCGCTCAAGGAGTTCGGCCCGGCGCGCGTGCGCTTCTCGCCCATCTCCGAGGCGGCGCTGACCGGCATGGGTCTGGGGGCCGCAGGTTGCGGCTTCCGCCCCATCGTGAACTGGCGGATGGTGACCTTTTCCTTCGTGGCGATGGATCAGATCGTCAACCAGGCGAGCAAGATCCGCTACATGTTCGGCGGGCAGGCCGACTTCCCGGTGACCTATCGCTGCAGCACCGGCGGCGGCATCGGCCTCGCCGCGCAGCACTCCCAGAGCCCGTACTCGATGTGGATGCATCTCGCCGGCCTCAAGATCATCCTCCCGTCGACGCCGGCCGACGCCAAGGGCCTGCTCAAGAGCGCCATCCGTGACAACAATCCGGTGGTCTCTTTCGAGTGCAGCCGTCTGGCTGCCCTGACCGGCCCCGTGCCCGACGGGGATCATCTGGTGTCGATCGGTGTTGCGGACGTGAAGCGGACCGGCACGGACGTGACGGTTGTGGCGCTCGCCTACTACGTGCACGAGGCGCTCGCGGTGGCCGAGGAGCTCGCGCGCGAGAGCATCGCCGTCGAGGTGGTCGATCCGCGGACCCTGGTCCCCCTGGACGTGGACACGTTGCGCGCCTCTGCCCGGAAGACGGGGCGGGTGGTGATCGTGGACGAGGCCCCCGCCACCTGCTCGGCCGCGTCGGAGATCGCCGCGCTGATCGTCGAGGACCCGGAGACCTTTCGTGCCCTGAAGGCCTCCGTCCGCCGGGTCTGCGCCGCTCCCGTCCCCGTGCCGTACAGCCCCACGCTGGAGGGGGCCGCGCTGCCGAGGCGAGAGGACATCAAGGCCGCGGTCTACGAAGTCCTCAAGGAGTCCCTCCGTCCCGCCTGACCGCTCGGGACCAGCGCTGAGCCACCGTCGGACCAGCAACACCGGGAGGGAGCCACCATGGCACGCGAAGGTTACCGCATCTTCGACGCCGACACTCACATCATCGAGCCGGTCGAGCCGATCGAGGCGTACCTCTCCGGCGCCGATCGGGCCAAGCTCTCCGCACTCGGCTCGCTGGTCCAGCGCTCCCCGGGCAAGGGAGGCATGTCGCGCTACCGGGTCGGCACGCGTCCGGAGCTGAACCGCCGCCTCGGCTCCCGGGACCGCGTCGATCTCGAGGCGTCGGTCGAGCGAACCGTGAGGGACGGCGGGACGCCGTGGGATGTCCGCTGGCAGGGGCCGCCGTTTCCCAGCGACCGCGTGAGCTTCGATCCGCATGCCAGGGTGAAGGACATGGACATCGAGGGCGTCGACGTGAACATGATCCTGCCCTCGGGTGGAATCCCCGCGTTCTGCGGCCTCGACGACGTCGCGCTCGAGCTGGATGCGTACCAGGCCTACCACCGCTTTCTCGGCGACTACTGCAGACCCTATCCCGACCGGCTGACCAGCGTGGTCCTCGTCTCGCCCCGCGACGTCGCGGCCTCGGTCGCCGAGATTCGCCGCTGCTGCCGGGAGGACTGGCCCGTCGCCATCTTTCCCATCTGCCCGCCGGCCATGTTCCTCGACGAGCCGGCGTGGGAGCCGATCTGGGCGGAGGCGCAGACGCAGGATCTCGCGGTAATCGTCCACTCCTTCACCATGACGGTTCCCTACCCACCCGGGATGTGGGACACCTGGAGCAACGTCTTCCTCCAGCGCTCTGCGGGTCACGTCTGGAACGCCCAGCGTAACGTGGCGGCGCTGATCGGCGGCGGAGTGCTGGACCGCTACCCCGAGCTGCGACTGGCCCCGCTCGAGTGCGGCCATGGCTGGCTTCCGTTCTGGGCGGCCCGGCTCGATGAGCACGCCGAGATGTGTCGGCATGCGATCGCGCCGCTCAAGCACCGGCCGAGCGAGTACATCCGAGGGCCACAGTACTTCCAGAGCATCCAGCTGCACGAGGGTGAGCAGTCACTACGCCACGCCATCGAGGCGCTCGGCGAGGACACGCTGATGTTCGCCACCGACTACCCGCATTCGGAGAGCTGGTTCCCGAAGTCGGTGGACGCCGTGCTCGGATGGACGTCGATTCCCGAGCGCGCGCGCCGAAAGCTGCTCTGGGACAACGCGTCGCGCTGCTATCGGCGGCACCGGGCGCGGGAGGGCGCGCGATGACGGTGTGGTGGCGGGGTCGTGCATCGGCACGTCTGCTGGTATAGTCCCCGCGTGGTCAAGGCGGTGTCGTTCTTCAAGCGGAAGCCCGGCATGCCGGTGGAGGAGTTCCAGGCCTACTGGCGCGGGCGCCATCCGGCCGCGGTGGCGCGGCTGCCGGGGGTGCGGCGGTACGTGCAGTCGCACACGCGCCTCGCCGGTTACGCGAAGGGCGAGCCGGTCTACGACGGCATCGCCGAGCTCTGGTTCGAGGACACGAAGGCGATGGCGGCCCTTCGCGGGACCAAGGAGATCGAGGCGGTCGAGGCCGACGAGGCCGTCTTCATCGATCGCTCGACGATGCGGCTGATCCTCACCGACGAGCACGTGATCAAGGACGGCCCCGCTCCGCCCGGTGCCGCGAAGAACGTCGAGTTCGTCACCCGGAAGCCCGGCCTCGGGGTGGACGAGTTCCAGCGCTACTGGCGCGAGATCCACGGGCCGCTGGCCGCCCAGATCCCCATGATCCGACGGTACGTGCAGAGCCACACCCGCCCGTCCGCCTACGAGCGGGGGCGGACCCCCGCGTACGACGGCGTGGCGATCACGTGGTTCGACGACACCCAGGCGATGCGCGCGTCGGCCGCGACGGCCCAGTACGCGCGCACCCGGGCCGACGAAGCGAATTTCATCGCGCCGGGCGATCCGCCGTTCATCATCACCACGGAGCACGTGATCGTCCCGTAGCGGCCGCACGAAGCGGAGTCTGACCACCGGCGGTCTCGAGGAGGAGGGGCACTTGGCCCTGCGAATTCTGAGCGGTATGCTCTTCATCAACGACGGGCCGAAGAACGGCTCCGCCGTGATCACGTTCAGCCCGTTCACGCTCGGAGCGTCTCCACGGAGCGTCAGTCTCCGGAAGGCCCGGGTCATCGGCGCCGACGGCGCGTTCACGCACCCGCCCGCGTCGATCGTGGCGGCGAGGCAGTTCGCGATTCTCGACGTCTCGCCGGATACCGACTACCGCCTCCGCGTCAACGATACGGTGACGACCTCCTCGATCACCATCTCGTGGGCCGGGACCGGGCCGATCTTCCACGAAGAGATCCCGTTCATGATCGTGGGGGAGGTGGGCGATCGACTTCCCGTCCCGACGATCCCACGGCCCCGACGGCCGAAGCGGCCATCCCGGAGGCCGACGGCGCGCCGGAAGAGATCGCGGCGCTGAGGGTCGCTCGCATGAACGTGCGGCTCCCGAGGGCCATCGCATGACGGTGGCATCGCGCGCTCTCGTCGCCACGCTGGTGGCGCTGGCGGTGGCGCTCGCGCTCCAGTCCCGCACGGCCGACGCGCAGATCGACGTCGAGGGCGAGCTGAA
>Ga0335070_10003011_pt1 | contig 19649 bp, 15 predicted proteins | sample Lox_Sample_13_FD_206722 | JGI IMG/M metagenome (GOLD analysis project Ga0335070, IMG submission 206722) | Soil microbial communities from Loxahatchee National Wildlife Refuge, Florida, United States - Lox_Sample_1.3 | ecosystem: Environmental > Terrestrial > Soil > Wetlands | place: USA... | reverse complement strand
AGACTTCTTTATGGTTTTTTCGATTAACCACCGCCGACTGATTGAGAGCAATTCTTGGTCTCTTTTCCTCCCCGGTCGCCGGACGGGAGAGAAAAGCGACCTTCGCCGACATCTCCGGCAAGATGCGTTTGTCTTTATCAACGAAGCGAACCTTCACCATAACGGTTGCCTTGCTCCGGTCAGCAGTCGGTACAATCATGTGAATCTCGCCACGGAAGCGCTGATCCGGCAGGGCGTCGAGCTGAATTTCGCACGGCTGGCCCGACCTGACCCGGCTCAGGTTCGATTCGGAAACATCTGCCTCCACTTCGAGTGAGCTCATGTCGGCAATGGTAACCACGGCGGCCTTGGCATTTGCTGCCGCACCAAGCGGCGTAACGATATCGCCAATATCAGCGTCCTTGGTCAAGACGACCGCGTCGAAGGGGGCTCGAATCAGCGTATACTCCAGCAAGGCCGTTGCACCCTCCAGGGCGGCAGTGGCTGCTTTCAGTGACGCCTCTGCCGCGGCCACTCCTGCCACGGCCTTGTCATAGCGGGCGAGGACATCATCGTAAGTTTGATGGGCAATCACTCCTCGGGAAAGGAGTTCTTTATTGCGGTCTAATGAAGCGGTCGCATCGCGAAGCTCGGCCTTAGCCTGCTCAAGGTTATAGCGCGCGACATTGACATTGGCTGCCGCCTGATCTTTTGACGCACTGACGTCTTGATTTTCAAGGCGCGCGATGACCTGGTCCTTTTTCACAAAGCTTCCCTCTTCAACGCCCAGCCAGATAAGGCGACCCGTCACCTTCGATGCAAGGGCCGACTTACGTTGCGCAACCACGTAGCCGCTTGCATTGAGCATTGTAAAGGCCTGAGACGGGTAGACCTGCGAGACCGTGGCAACTTGCACTTGGATGGATGGTGTAAAAACCCCCTTAACGTAGAGGAATCCCAGTAACAAAACGGCAACGATCAGGAGCACCCAATAGATGAGTCTCCTCTTTTTTCGTGTGCCGGTTATCACCCTGGTTTTATCAATCTTTAGTTTTGAAAGGTCTTCATTTTCCATGTTCTTATTACTCTCAAGACATCGTATATTTTCGTAGAAGATCAGCTATTTGTCAAATGATTACTGCAATTTGAAACATCCGGTCATCGGATTATTGCGGTGGGATTAGGCCGTACCAGGAAGACGAGTTAGGGTTAAACATGCGAAAAGTCACCTCCCATCCTACCCAATGGAAACCGTTTTTATCTTCCTCATTTTTTAATTTTTCCTTCATTCCTTCATTAATTCCTAAACCTCTCTTTCAGTTATTCTTCGTCTCATATTTCGATTCTACTCCAGATCAACCGTCAAACGTTAGAAAAAAATGTGCTCCTATGGGTCTGAAGGAGACCGCTCCAACAATTGGCCGATCATTTCGCAAATCTTGGCCTCAACCGCAAATGACGCTTCATAATAGTAACAAGTCTACAGTTTTTTAAAGTTGAAGCTACAAGAAGAAGTTCTCAGAAGAGGCGGTACGAATGACAAGTCTTCCCTTCGAGAAGCCATTGAAGGTAAGCGATTATTGGTTGAAAGACTCAACTCGTGCCAGCGTTTTTGCCTGAGAGATAAAACGCAGGCGCTGGCACCAATGGATTATAGAAACCATTTTTAAGTATGAGATACCGTAGAAAAAGGTCACCCAAAAGTTCAAAGGTAATGGAAAGATACAGGAGTATAAACGGAGTTTCTTCTAAGCCGACAACAAGGCTATAGATAACAACCCCCATTGGTAAAGCCAGGCCAAGGAAAACAACTACTATCCAGAAGAGTAGCCATAATCTTCCCCTCACCATTTCGTTAACCGATGTTTTACCAGCTGGTAAACCATACCTTGCGGCGATTAGGTATGTTGGGAATATAACAACAAACGCCACCAGCAATGCCCTACTAAGTTCTTCAACTCCAGGTAATGCGTCGATAGAGACCCCAGCATTTAATAGAACAACAATGCTCAGCCCTGCCCCTCCCCAAAACCCTGTAACTGCATATAAAATAGGGAGTAAGGCTGAGTTCCAAAAGGGGATTCCGCTGATGCAGTTCATGGCAAAGCCCCCATAGATCACTGTCAGAAAGGCGAGTATATTAGCTATTACTAAAAGGGTCAAAGATGAGATTCCGCGTAATGAAAAAACCATCTGTAAGCCGCCTACGATAAGAAAGGCAACTACAAACAAGAATCCACGAGAAACCCAAGAAGTCTTAGGTCTGAGAACCATGCGATAGAATCTCATGGGGTGTCCCAAGTGAAGGAGATGTAACCCGCCACCTAAAACGGCACAGATAAGCCATCCTATGAATTCTCCCAACAAAATACCAAAGATAGAAGAAACAAAAAACATTCCTGCCCCCACCTGAATGGAAAAAAAGGCGAGGCAGAACATGACCCCTTTTCCTCCAACCCATTCAGTCTGAGGCATATAATTTACCATCCATTCATGTAGCGGTCGACTCGACATCGTTTGCAACCTTTTTCTTATTTGTCTACGCTCCTCACCAAAGTAAACGGATCAATCTTCCAGCCGGGTCTTTATTAAGGCCCCTAATCTTTCATCGGGAAATGTAATAAAGTGAAGAGTTCGTGCAAAATTCCGGATGAAACGCCATTGCCTTCTTGTCCTTTATCAACCTTGAGGGTTCACTATATGGGTCAGCCAGATTACCAAAATATTTTGCCTTGGCCGGACATGCAATCACACAAGCTGGGGTCGCCTGACGATCGATCCCGGGCTTCAATCCTTGTCGTGTGCCTGCGTCAATTCTCTCGGCACAGAAATTACACTTAATTGCAGTTCCTTCTTGGAGCGGATATAATTCCCTGCCGATCACCTCTAACTCGGTGAAACCCTGCCCTGGGAAATATTCTCTTTTGCTATCCGCATAATAAGTTCTCTGTCGGTAAGGACAGGCCACAATACAGTAGCTGCACCCCACACATTTATCATAATTTACAACCACTATTCCGTCCTCCCTTTTTATGGAGGCACCCGTTGGGCAAACTTTAACGCAGATTGCCTCCTCACAGTGATTGCATTGGACAGGATATAATAACTTCGTTACTGTAGGATATTCCCCGCTTTCACTGACCACGATTCTGGACCAAAACACTTCGGGCGGCAAGAAGTGTTCCTGCTTGCAGGCTACGACGCAAGCGTAGCAGCCAATACATTTTTGCAAGTCAATGACCATTCCCCATCTTATCATTTAACTCGCTCCTTGTCCCTCTACCTTTCTAATTTTGATCCGAACAGCAGTCTCCATATTAAAAGAAACAGGATCGACATGCTTGAAGTCCAGTTCTAAGAGGATATCAAAGTTGACCCCCTTATCCTTGGCAACAGGCATACCCTTCGCCCAATGCCCGGCACACGCGGCGATGCTGACCGTCTGTGGCTGCATCCCTTTCAAGAGTTTGAGCCGTCCCTGAACTTTGCGCCCGGCGATACTTTCCAACTCCACTGTATCGCCATCTTTCAATCCTTTCCCCTTAGCGGTATCCGCGTTCATTGTAATATTATAGGTATACGGATTCATTCGGCTTACCTCATCGAGCCATGGTTGCTCCATCGTATGCGAACCCGTGTGTAAAACGTCACGATATGAGAAGCAATACAGGTCATATTTAGGCTTATCCACGCGATGAATGGAGCAAGGTGTCCACGAAATCAGAGGTGTATACTGCGTAAGGTCCACATCAAGACCTATCTCCTCGGTTATTTTTCTGATTTTCTCGCCAATATCAACCATGTACTCGAGATAGATGGGTGAGCGGGCATCAATAAAATATCTCCAGTAAACCTCCTCAACCTTCTTGGGCCACCTGATAAAACCGTGCTTTTTGAACCAAGTCCAATCATGCTCCTGGCCAAACAAACTCCTTACGACTTTATCCCCCAATGTTTCTGGAGTAAATTTTTCCGTAGGCCTTAACTTATTTTCTTCAGTCAGATCCAAATGGGAATTAATAAGGTTGTTATATTCCTCTCTCCTGCCCACCCTATCTATCAGCTCAAATAGGATATTCGGCCAACTCCGCCTGCTAAACTTCGGCTCCACTACCGGCTGCATGATATGATAAGACCAATCTCTCATGCCGAAAGGATGGTTAAAGTTTTGCCCGGACATCCCTTCAGCCCAGCTTGATTCCTCAAGATAGCAGGTAGCAGGGAGCACGATGTCGGCAAAGCCTTCGGTAAATTCGTTGTTGAACAACTCATGGACAACAATGAAAGGTATCTTTCTAAGCACGCCGGCAATGACCTCCCGGTTGGCCGTACTCAAGATGGAGTTACAACCAAAAGAAAGCATCATCTCCGGTCTAACAGGAGCCTTCACCTTCTGCCATAGCTCCTCCTGGTCTCCTGCATTCATAATAAATGGGAAAGGGGCGAGCGTGAAGATATCGAGCAGGTTCAACTGGTGGCGATTCTCTGGTATTTTAAACGGCCATGGCGACGGATGAGCCCACATTCCACCAAAAGGGCCAAAGTGATCGAATGTAATGAAACCGTCTTTGCCTTTGGCCGGAGACCAGTTGAGTTTGCCCGTTCCAGGATACCCCATGCTTCTCGCTGGCCAACCGAGCGTGCCTCCGGGCACGTCCACAGCCCCAACGATTTGATTAAGTAGCGACACGGCCCAACAGGTGTGGTGAGAATTCTCATGCCCCTCGCCGCCGCGGAACAAAACTGCCGAGACCGGCCTGAAAGGTAATTGGTGCCCATCAATCGTAATGGTACTTCCCACCTGGGCTGCCTGAGCAAATTCCGTGGCAATTCTTCGAATTGTCTCTACGGGAACAGTGCTTACCTCGGACGCCATCTCAGGGGTGTAATTCTTAAGGTGATCTTTAACGATGTGAAACGCTGGTCTGCATTGAACTCCATTGACCTTGTACTCCCCCGTCAGGGCATAGTCTCTAATAGTAGGGTCATCAAAGGCCTTTGCATTTTCCTCAACCGGATCCCACACCAAAGGCTTATTGCTAACGCGATCTCTCACATACCGCTTGTCAGGACTGATTAAGTAAGGAGCGTTCGTTTTTGTCTTTAGGAAGATTTCATCGTATATCCCCAATTCATTAATAATGATGTTACACATAGCGAGGGCCACAGCACCGTCAGTGCCAGGAAGAACGGGGACCCACTCATTTGCTTTGCCACCGGCGAAGTTGCACATGGGATCAAACACGATAAGCCTCATACCACGAGCCCTCGCCTCGGCAGCAAGGTAGGTTGTGATCATTGCAGAGTGACCGGAACCGCTCCCTTTATTTGCTCCAAAATATATGGCATAGTTACAATATTGAAAATCGGGAACGATTGACCATGAGGCATGGACCAGACCCGCGACAACATGCGCTCCCATCCCACAGTGGAGGGCTCCCCCTCCTGTAGAGACAGGGGGTTGGTTAAACAAATATCTGAACGCCATATCTGCGCCGGGATTACCAGGAGACCGGATAATTGTGAATTGAATGAGCAGTTTTTTCGGATTCTCGTTGATAATCTTTTTGAACCTTGGCAGAATCTCGTTGAAAGCCTCCTCCCACGAAATCTCCTTCCACTTCGGATCAACAAATAATCCCTTCTCCGGATTTGTCCTCCTGAGTGGAATGTTCAGTCGGTTGGGGTCATAGAGTACCTGAAGGCCGGATTCACCCTTAGCACATAAACCGCCCTCCCCCCCCATACTGCTGCCAGGATTACCTTCAATTTTTACAGCTACCCCGTTTACTCTTCGGACCAATATGCCGCAAGCTCCGTAGCACCGGGCGCAATGGGTCGGTATCCAAACATCTTCATAAATTCCAGGTTTATGCGGCATTTAATCACCAAACATTTAGGTTTTCCCTAACCAGATGAATCTTTAATTAAACCTTAGAACACATTTTGTCTTACTCATGTTTATAGTCTGCAAGCCATTTTAACCATTTCCATCTTTGGTCCACTTTCTCCTGAATCTCTGTTATTTGCTTCGAAGTTAAGTGGGCATAACGGCCTTGAATCGCTGTATACTTCTCTATGGGCGTCCTGTCGGGTTCCTCATTTATTACAAAATGGGTTCCATTCCTGACTTCAAACAGTGGAAATATATTTGTTTCGACCGATAACCGTGAAATTTTAACTGTCTCTTCCGCACGGAATCGCCATCCCGTTGGACAGGGGGTAAGGATGTATAGAAATCGAAATCCTCTCATATTCTTGGCTGTCTGCACCTTCTTCATAAAATCTTCAGGATAAGCGATGGTGAGAGTGGCAGCGTAGGGGATGCCGTGACCCGCCATGATTGACATAATGTCCTTCTTCCATTGACCCTTCGGCATGGGCAGAGGGTTCGTCGTGGTCGCCGCCCACAATGGCGTTGCCGAACTCCTCTGGTTTCCTGTGTTCATATACGCTTCGTTGTCACAGCATACATAAATAATATCTTCATTTCTTTCAGCCGCCGCAGAGACAGGTCCCAACCCAATATCTAAGGTTGCGCCATCTCCGGCCCATGCCACCACCTCGGTTTCGGTATCCCCCCTCTCGATCAGTCCTGTTTTGAAACCCCCTGCAAGCGCGGCAGTTGAACCAAATAGAGCAAGCATTATTCTAATCAGTTGTCCCTCATGCCTGATGACACGCCTTGGAACATTCACAATAACAGGACTGCATCCAGGCGGTAAAATAAATACCACTTTTTCGCCCATAACCTTCAAGAAGTATCTCAATGCCAGGGGAAGAGCGCACCCCGGACAAGCCGAGCGAGGTGCTTCCATATATTCGCTTCTAGGATATTTTGATTGCATTTCTATCATAATTGTCTCCGGCTGTTTTAATGGGTCCCAACCAAATGACCTCTTCTTGCGGCGGCTCTTCCATGATGGTAAATAGAATGGCTCTTCGGATAAGTCTTGCTGAGATATCAGCTCCTCCCAATCCGGAAACAAATCCGTACACAGGTACTAAGGATCTCTGAGTGTGCGTGTTCAATGCCCACTTTATCTCTTGATAAAGAATACCGCTCTGACCAGGAGAGAGATCTCGGTCAATCACTGCCACCTTTTTCTTTCCCAGCAGCGCTTTTCTCAGGAGATCTTTTGGGAAGGGGCGAAACATCTTCAGCTTAACCAAACCCACTTTGTATCCCTCATCTCGAAGCATATGAATGACATCCCGACTGGTCCCCACGGCACTTCCCGACAAGATCAATACCACCTCTGCATCCTCGCATCGATATTCCTCGATAGGAGGGTAGCCCCTGCCAAAAAGAGTTTCGAACTCCTTATTGGCCTCAATGACAGTGTCCGCACATTGACTTTCGATCTTCTGCAGTTGGTATCTATTCGTCATGAAATCATTTTGCTCATAATCGTCAGCTAACCCCGGCGGGTCTTTCTTGAAAAGTCTAAACCTGTTGTCGCGCTCTTCGGGACAGGGCATTTCTAATATTGTTTTACGAGGCGGCAGATATTGATCTACTTTCTCTTGGTCCGGAATATCCACACTTTCTGACACATGAGAAAGGTAGACACCATCCAGACAGATCATGCATGGCAAGCTGATTAATTCTGCTACCTTATAAGCCTGAATCACCGTGTCAAGAACTTCTTGACAGGATTCACAATAGAACTGTATCCAACCCGTGTCCCTTTGGGACAAGCTATCCGAGTGATCACAGGTCAGATTCCAAGGTAAAGCAAGGGGTCTGTTCACGTTAACTAACACAATCGGTAAACGCCCTCCCGCCGCAAAATGGAGACCCTCGTGCATCCAGGCCAATCCCTGAGATGAAGTGGCAGTGAACGTCCTCACGCCGGCTTCGGCTGCTCCTATCATATAACCGATTGCAGACATCTCAGACTCAACATTTATAAATTTGCCCTTAAGCAATCCTTGACTGAAAGCTTCTGATAATTTCTCCGGAATTTCCGATTGAGGGGTAATCGGATAGGCGCATACGACATTAGGACGACATAACAACGCTCCCAATGCAGCCGCTTCGTTTCCGGTTATGACCTTAATCATCTCGGTCTCACCTCCCAACTTATGGCACCCCGAGGGCATTCTTCAATGCAAATGCCACATTTCTTGCAAAATTTGTGCGCTATGACAAATGAAGATCCTTTCCTATCAAATCTAATGGCGGCAGCCGGACAAAAAATATAGCAATTTTCACACAGGGTGCATTGACCACATTGGAAGCATCGTTGAGCTTCTTCGATCGCTTTGTTCCTAGCAAGTCCAGAGGTAACGTCATTAAAGTTAGAAGACCGTGCTTCAACCGGAAGCTCCGCCATTTGAGCCCTGGGCCCTTTACGGAAGTACGCTGTATTGAGGTCTTCGAAGGAAGCTAAAGCGCTATCCTGAGCAACGTAGTTCTTATTCAAATACTTAGCAAAACCGATGGCCCCACGTCCTCCTTTTCGAAGATAGCTAAAGATATTCTCATCCGCACCCGTTAACCAAATGTCGATACCCACGGCAGCTCGCTTGCCTGATCCTATGGCTTCCACTACGGTACGAGACAATGAAGCAGCATCCCCCCCGACATATAAGCCCGGCATCGACGTACGGCCAAGAAAATCCATTTTGATCAAGGAGCCAATCCTTTCGACTGTAGGAGGCAGGAACGAAATCTTAGTCACATCGCCACCAACGCCCAAAAACCAGGCGTCATATTCATTGATGATATTGTCAAAGGGAACGTCCTTCCCGACCTCAGTATTACTCTTGACCTTTACCCCCAGATCAATAATCTCTTTTATCTCCTGATCAACCACCTCCATTGGGAGATAATACGCAGGAATACCTGTTCTCAGCATTCCGCCCAAAACGGGTGCCGCCTCAAATACCGCGACATCGTGCCCTAAAATGGTCAAGAAATAAGCACAGGTCATACCTGCGGGTCCCGACCCGATGATCGCTACCTTTTTCCCAGTCCTTTTCTTTTTGATCGGCTTTTTTACCGCTCCTCTGTCTGCGTGATCGAATACAGCCCTCTCCAAAGCTCTGATCGCTATCCGCTGATCATATTCGTTCCGGTTACAATGTGTCTCACAAGGATGAGAGCAGACCCTTCCACATACCCCGGGAAAGGGGTTTTCAAGCTTTATATTTTCAAATGCTTCCTCGAATTGGTTACGCTGGACCAAGGATAGGATTGTCCGAATGTCTTCTCCCGCAAGACAATGAGTCGTACCCATTTCACAGGGAGGCATCTTCGTCTTAAATACAGGAAACGGGTTGACAGAAATCCCGGGAGGTTCTTTTACTTCTGAAATGACGGTGTCTGTCCGTTGCGTTTTGGTTTTTTGATAAGCCTCTTGGGCAGCCTCTACGTTCTTCTCTGCCGAAGGAATTTTTCCCTCTCGGATTGCCTCGGATAGAGAGTCCAATTCAACCATGGAAATCATCGCGACCGTACTCCCCAACATGACGGTATTAATGACCGGTATCCCGGTGGCCAACGTTAATCCCTGCTCTCTGGCAATGGCATTGGCATCAATCGTGACAATCCTATAATCTCCGAGTGATGAAAAGTATTCAGGCTGTTTTGAGCTATTTATCAGTAAGCCGCCTTTTTCCTTTAATCCGGAAATCACCTGGGGATTCTTCGTAAGGTCTTCTTCCATGAGGACGATGTAGTCTGGCTCATATAACTTGGAATGGATGGCGATATTTTTATCAGAAATCCGCACATAACTTTCTACGCTTCCACCGCGTCTTTCTACTCCGTATGCTGAGAAGCACTGAGATTTGTACCCGCTCTTTGACGCTGCATCAGCCAAAAGCTTGGCTGCAACCACAACGCCCTGTCCCCCGGTACCATGAATCCTAATTTCTATCATTTCTCAGTACTAAACCTCATTTATTAATTGGCTTCCACCTCAAGCTCTTCGGCTATCCTAACCCGCAGCACCTTCTTGTCTATCTTTTGTTCTTTTGTGTACGGTAACTCCTCTATGATTTTAAGTCTTTCAGGCAACTTAAAGGGAGCAATCCCTTTATTCTTAAGAAAGGAAACGATTTCATCGAACGTAGGGATCTCGCTGTGTCGAGGTACTATAAAAACACAACACTTCTGCCCCATGACTCGATCAGGCATACCCACGACAGCCACCCTTTCTATTTTTGGGTGGTCAGCAAGGAGAAGTTCAATCTCAGCAGGATAAATGTTCTGTCCTCCTCTCAGAATCACATCATCCGTACGTCCGATGATGATTAGATTACCCTCTGCGTCAAGCTTTCCGTAGTCACCTATTTTAAACCATCTCCCATCCGTCCAGACTTTCTCATTCAGCTCAGGGGCTTTATAATAGCCGGCCGAAGCAAAGGGTCCACGGATCATGATCTGTCCAACCTCTCCCTGTTCCACCTCTTTCCCACTATCATCAACAATCTTTATTTCATTGCCCGAATAAGGCTTCCCGGCGGTTAATAGACGCACCTCGCGTGGGTCAGAAATGCTCGTTGTTGAAATACCCGGCAGCTCCTGCGCACCGTACGCATTGATGATGCGGCATCGTGTCCTTTCTTCAAGCCTGATAGCATTAGGATATGACAAAGGAGAACCAGATGAGAATGCGCATTTCCAAGAGCTCAAGTCGTATTGACCAAGGTTCGGGTGATCCAGCATCATCGTTAGTTGTGCAGGAACCACCGAAGCAATGGTAATCCTCTCCCTCTCAATCAGTTTAATTGCCTCCTCGGCATCGAAATGCTCCATCATGATACATTTAACACCTAAATAAGGCATAGTAAAATAAGAGTGATGTTCGCAGTTCCCAGTTACCGCAGGAGCAAAAGCACCAAAAACGTCCTGTCTATTCCAATTGTGTCTTTCTATGGCATCTCGAGAAGACCCAAAACGGGCACCAATTCGTTCTATTAACTTCGGCACACCCGTGGTCCCGCTTGTATGGACTATGGAACAGACTTCGGTTGGACCGATTCGGATTTTATTAAAAACATCTGACGGGTATCTGGATTCGAGTGGCTGGTTCATTATCTCTTTAATTGAGATTTTTCCATCAGGCACCTTATCCCCGACTATAAAGATATGTCTTAGTGAAGGGAGCTCAGGTTGAATCTCTTCGATCATCTTTAAATAATCAAAGGTGCGAAACTGCCAAGGGATGATTGCCCCCACGGCTAAACTTTGCTTGATTAAACTTTTTATTTCCACAGATCTCAACATTCTTCCTGCGAGGAGGGGGATAATGCCCGCTTTCTCACAGGCGAGTCGTAATACAGGAAGTTCAGCACAATTAGGTAGTTGAATCAGTAAAATTTGGTCCTTCTCCATACCTAATTCAAGGAATGAAAGAGCAATCCGGTCCGATAGCCGTTTCACCTCTGACCAGGTTAACCTTGATTTTGAATCCACAACAGCTTCTTCATCAGGATACTTGTTCGCGTTTCTTTCCCAAACGTCCAGACTATTTGCGCGATCCCAGTACCCATCTGCGATGAATTTATCTATCTCTTCTTGAGTATAAATAGACGGCCTAACCATTACAGTCGTTTTCCTTTGCGCAACTACCGTAAGATCGTCGCGCCAATTCGAAATACCAACGATTAAGGGTTACTGAAAAGGATGTATATCACACTGAGGAATCAAATTGCTTCCTCTTATTTAGTTCTCGTAGTACAACTTGGTGGTATCAACTCTCTTCGTATAAGCCCCCTCTCTATAGAGTAGATCAAAATATTGTTGGGTCGCCTGCCTGTCGAGTGTCTCGACCTTCATCCAATTTGTGAGAGGAATCTTCATGGCAACCCAATCAGGAAACCCTAAGTATTTTACAAGCAGGGGGCGGGCAGCATTTCTGTCCTTATCGATGAGATCGACGGCTTTGCAGTAGACCGACTTGAGTTTCTTGGCAAGCAGAGGGTTCTGTTTTATGAATTGCGCCGAAAAGCCGAAACCTGCACTGGCAAATCCTTTCTGCAATCCAAGCAAAGCCCCAGGTTCCTCAACCAGGTACCTTCCTATGCCTTGAGAAATAGCCATCATCCCCATAGGCTCGACTGCAAACAAAGCATCTATCTGTCCGGCGGCTAAAGCGGAAATGGCGATGGTTGGGGGTACTTCCTGAAAGATGATAGCTTCCGGGTCCATCTGTGTACGGATGATCGCCTTGGTCATTGCCACAGCAGTGATACCAGGGGGGCACGTTCCCATCCGCTTGCCTTTGAGTTCCCTTAGGTTTTTAAGAGGAGAGTCTTTCTTGACCAATAACACAAAGCTCGGGATCTTAGCAGAAGAAGACCCATAGGTCAAAAATAACTTGAGTTGACTTGGCGCACTCTGTTCTGCGAACCAGAAGCCAGGAATGCCACTACAGCAACTGGCATCGATCCTGCCTGCCATCAGAGCGCCGATGATTATTGTGCTTGACTCAAAGGGGGAAATCTCAGCCTTGAGTCCCTCCTGTTCGAAGAGGCCCTTCTCCACAGCCACAAAGGTGGGTAAACTCATTGGAATGGTCATATAACCGATCTTTACCTTCTCCTCACTCAATGCAGTTCCTGTCATCATCAGAATTAGAATCATCACCAAGACTGTGACCTGCCTCTTCATTCTACCCTCCTTAACTCACTCAAATAATTAATCCCGCACAATGAATTGATCCATCTCTTCTTGCATCTCTTCTTGAGTATAGATAGATGGCCTCACCATTTTCAGTCATTCTCCTTTATAAAATCGCCACGTGATTGTCACGCCAAAATTAAAATAAAAAACCGCGCATCGCGCATCTTGAGCAATCGAATTGACTCCCGTAAATTAGTTTTCATAGTACAACTTCGTTGTATCGATCCTCTTCTTATAGGCCCCTTCTTTATAGAGAATGTCAAAATATCGTTGAGTCGCCTCTTTGTCTAGTGTCTCGACCTTCATCCAGCTTTGGAGCCGGATGTTCGTAGCGATCCATTCAGAAAGGCTTAAATATTTTATTAAGAGAGGTCGAAAAGCATTTCTATCCTTATCTATCAGGTCAACGGCTTTGTAATATGCCGATTTGAGTTTCTTAGCAATCACAGGATTCTGCTTTAAGAATTTAGCCGAAAAGCCAAAGCCTGTTCCGGCAAATCCTTTCTCCAGCCCAAGTAAATCCAAAGGATCCTCTACCAGGTGTCTTCCTACGCCTTGAGAGATGGCAATCATTCCAAAGGGCTCGGGCGCAAAGAAAGCATCAATCCGTCCGGCGGCTAAAGCGGAAATGAGGACGTTCGGAGGCAATTCCTCAAGTATAACATTCTGCGGGTCAATCTGAGTTCGGATGACCGCTTTAGCCAATTCCTGAGAGGAGGCACCGGGATTGGTCGCCACCCGCTTTCCCTTGAGATCCTTCAATTCCTTCAGAGGGGAGTCCTTCTTGACGATAGCCACAAAGCTTGGGTTCTTAAGAGAAGGGGTCCCATACGTCAAAAAGATCTTAAACTGATCCGGCGCACTCTGCTCGGCGAACCAGTACTCAGTAATTGCGGTGGCGCAGTTGGCATCGATTCTGCCCGCCATCAGGGCACCCATGAGCAATGTACCTGATGTAAAGGATACAAGCTCTGCCTTCAGGCCCTCCTGTTCGAAAAGGCCCTTCTCCGCCGCCACGAAAGTGGGAAGACTCATAACAATAGGACGATAACCGATCTTTATCTTCTCATCACTCAATGCAATCCCTGCTTTCATCAAAAGTAGAATCATCAGCATGACTGCAACCAGTTTCTTCATCATAGCCTCCTTAAGTTCCTGAAATCTAATTCAACTAATTGATTTTAATTGATTAAGTTATTTGCATAGGATTGTCAATGGTAAGGTAGGCAAAAGGTTGTCGCAAGATGAAACGGTTCTAAGGCCAGTATTGCAGATAACGGTTGTCAAAACAAACCACTCCAGAATACTGAAAAGAATGACAGACCGTTCAGTTAACCTTCGTCTCATATCTCGATTCTACTCCAGATCAATCGTCAAAGAATAGAAGAATATTTTATCCATCGGTGTGTAAAAGACTTTCATCTCTTTAGGACTGAAGGCTCTCGGTTAGGGAAATGACAATGTCAATACCCAAGGATTCAAATGCTCGTGGTCGGCTCATTGAAAAGTGGTCAGTACGATATCGCTTCCACCTACAAAGAGTGAGAATACGCTCTCTGTATGATCTGAAGATTTACGATTGAAATCGAGTATACGATTTGTTCAAGGGTTTTCTGCGTATACCTTCTCTTCCCGCTTTCCAGTTGGTTTATGTAGCCCTGAGAAAGGCCGCTTTCCAGCGCAAGCTGTTCCTGAGTAAACCCTCGCCTCAGCCTAACCCTTCTTATATTATTGCCTACTGTGTTTCCCCGCTTCATGGAAGAATCCTATAATGCGCTCCTATTGGAATACAATTTCACAGTGAAATAACTATCTTGACACCAATATTTCGCTGTGCTATTTGTCTGGCCAAATACTTCGGGGAAAACCTTATCAGGGGGTGGGGACATGGAATGGGAAATTGACAATCTGCTGAAGCATCCGGAACCCTTCACAATGCCTGAGACCCAGGCTTCTGAGCTGAAGCTGAGGTCCTTCAAACAAATTTTTGAGCACCACTACAATAACTGCTCTGAATACAGGAAGTATTGTGATCTTTACAAACTTTCGCCGCATGACATAACGACCCTGGACGACCTTGTGAAAATACCGCCCATACCTTCGGACGCGTTCAGAGGAACTGAAAAACTTATAATGAGCGTGCCTGCGGAGAAGATAATTCTCGTGGCCACCACAAGCTCCACCACCTCAAAAAAACCGTGCAGATATGCATTTGACCCTGACACACTGAGGAGGGCCACTCTCGCCGGTAAACACCTCCTGGCTGACATCGGGCTGAAGCGCGGGTTCGTGGCCATGCTGACCCCCCCACCGGAGGAGTCGGATACGGGAATGGTCAGGGGCATGAGCCATATGCTGAAAAAGGGGCTCAAATTCGGCGACAGAATGGTGTACGCGGTGCATGGCGGCAAAGTGGAAACTGAGAATGTAATAAGGGCGATAACCACAACAAGCCACAGGCCAGTCCATCTTAATGGATTCCCATTTGTCTACATGCACTTCGTCGATTATGTAGAGAGACAGGGACTTGATGTCAGGCTGGATGCGGACAGCAGGCTTATAACAACAGGCGGTTGGAAGACTGTGACCGGGGAGGTTCCGAGACAGGAGCTCAACGAAAGGATGGCGAAAGCATTTCATGTCAAAGAGGACCAGATACGCGATGGTTATGGTCTCACAGACATATATACAATTATAATGGAATGTGAGCATCATAACAAACATGTTCCTCCATGGGTCCATGTTTCTGCTCGCGACCCTGGTGACATGAACACAGAGGTTGATGAAGGTGAGGAAGGGTTGCTTGTTTTGATGTCAAGCTTTATAACATCATTCCCAGCAATTGTGGCCACTGGTGACATGGGAGCTGTCTGGAACAAGAAGAAGTGCGAATGCGGCCGGCACGGACAGATAGTCGAGCACCGCGGCAGGGGAAGCAAGCTGGGAGCAAGAAGTTGCGCGATAAGGATTGAGCAATTCATGGAGAGCATAACAAGGAGGTGAAAAGATGGAGAGAATGGAGAAAGTCCCTTTCATAATATGCGGCAGGCAGAAGACAGGAGTGAATATTGCCCTGGAATTTGGCCATAAGGACAACAGGACGAAAATAAGTCTCCCTGAGATAACAGACAGCGACATACATCAGATTGGGAAGACGGACACGGAGTCCCTGCACAAGCTCAGCATAAACGATATCGTAAGTTTCTATTCGAAGGTGGGCGAGCTATGGGGTTCGCCGCAAAATGAGAAAAGGGAGGAGCTGGTAGATCTCACGTCAAGAGTCACTGGCTATTCCAAGGAGATGGTCGAGCTCGGGATGAAGCAGATATGTGGCATCCTGACAAAAGAATACCTGGAAGCAGCCCTCCAGAGCGACCTTGGCGACAAGCGCCTCATGGATGAATGGGTGACAAGGGCGGAATCCGTGGTGCACTGCCAGCCTAGGGGGAAGATGCTTCACATACTCGCGGGCAACGTCCCTACAGTGGCTATAACGAGCATCGTGAGGGGCAGCCTGACCAAGAATGCCAATATCATAAAAATGTCTGACAGGGATGTCATCACTGCCTCCTATTTTGCGCAATCCTTTCATGATGTGGACCCAGAGCATCCTGTAACGAAAACTACATCCGTGCTGTATTGGCCTCACACAAACCACGAGATATTCGGCGAAATAATATCTCTTGTAAATGCAGTATCGGTCTGGGGAGGCTATGATGCCATACATGAGACAAAGGAAAACACTCCACAGGGCGTGGAGCTTTTAGAATTCGGCCCCCGGAGAGGCGTGCAGCTCATAGGAGAAGATGCGTTCCATGATTTGGAGAAAGCAACTAAAAACGCTGCTCACGACCTCACGCTCTTCGACCAGGAGGCCTGCTTCAGCCCGCAGATAGCCTTTGTGGAAGGGGACGCCGAAAGATACGCGGAATCCCTTGCCAAAAGCCTTGAGGAGGAGAATGCAAGGCTCCCAAAAGGCTACAGCGACTCAAAGTCTCACGCGAATATAACAAACGCAAGGATTTATTCGAAATTCAGAGGCCACAAAGTTCATACTTCTGCAAAGACCGAGTGGACAATAATCCTAGCCAGCAAGATGGAGGATTTCCCTACACACCCTCTCGGGAGGACAATATTCATAATACCTGTAAAAGATTTGGCAGAGTCCATCAAGCACATAGGGCCTGAAACGCAGGTTGTAGCAATCGAACCATACAGCAGGGCAGCAGACTTAAAGGAGCGCCTGACAGTGAAAGGCGTTGACAGGATAACGAGACTTGGGAAGATGGGATACTTCGCACTCGGATCCCCGCAGGAAGGCATGTATACGCTTTCAAGAATGGTGAGATGGGTTAAGATGTGCCAATAAGCGACCATTAATCCAGCGTGTCTTCATAAATTCACCCGCCTTTTTCGTAAATCCCTTTTCCCTCCTTTTCCAGCAAACAAAGGGTCCTTTCTGTATCCAGTCCCTATTGTCTTCCGGGAGGATAAGCGACCCGCCTCGCGTGGCCGGCAAGGTCTGAATGAAGGATAGTGGGACGAAATATGCGGTGCGGACCCCGGAGAGGCAACTTGAAATCGACCTGAACAGGGGGTATGAGAAGGTGGTGCCTTGAGCCTTCTTTGAACGGTAGAAATCGATTGTAACGGCTCAGGTCAGCGACGGTTTTAAGCCGTCGACGGGTAATTATTGTATCTTATCCAGCCAAGGGTCTTCTTCCCATTTAAAGTTTGCTCAGCATCTCTTACTCAGTTCTCGTAGTACAACTTGGTCGTATCAATCCTCTTTTTATAAGCCCCCTCTTTGTAAAGAAGATCGAAATATTGTTGTGTGGCCTCCTTGTCAAGTGCCTCGATCTTCATCCAGGTTTGGAGAGGAATATTCATAGCAACCCAATCAGAAAGCCCTAAGTATTTTATAAGTAGGGGTCGAACAGCATTTCTGTCCTTATCTATAAGGTCGACGGATCTGTAATAGATCGATTTTACTTTCTTGGCAAGCAAAGGGCTCTGTTTTGAGAATTGGGTTGAAAACACAATTCATCTCTTCTCCTTATGCGTTGTCTTTGATGACCATAACATACCCGTCGTTAGATTGGTAGAGTGTTGATAGTAATTTTCGCTAATTTTTAGAGGAACCCTTATGTCTTGGGATAACAAAGCATTTTGAGGGGGTCCGATTCTATATCCTCTTTCGTGTTTTTTGTTTGGTCAACCCATAGATGAGGAGAGGTAGTTTAAGAAACCCATCTGTCAAGTCGCGGGCGCTCAGAATCCCAATTCGCCGTGCTTTCCTGAGGATGCGGATGATTTGCGGTAGATCGTAGAACTGTGACCGGATCCGGTTGCGGATTTGCTTCAATTCCTTACGTCCAAAACGTTCCGAATAAACGGAACCACCGATACGGTTGTAGTAGTAGCCTGGTGTTTCATCAACCAATCCCTTTAGAGGCGAGAACCTCTCAACACGGAGTTTCTGGAAACTGATGGAATCCAGCTTGATCTCCTTCGCAAACTTCGGGATGTAGAGCATCTCTTCTTCCGTCTCGCCGACGTTGCCGTAGATAAAGTAACCATGCAGATAGAAATCGTACTGGGTCAGGATTGCAAACGCATCCCGGACTTCCTGTTGGGTGATCCCCTTTTGAAGCTGCTTCAAGATCCGGTCGTGCGGCGACTCGATTCCGATCAGGAAGACCTTGAATCCTGCTTTCTCCGCCTTGTCGAGGACCCTGGGATGCTTCGCGACGTCAATCCGGGTTTGGGCAATAAAGATTTTCTTGATTTTGTTTTTGATGATCAGGTCGCAAAGCTGTTCGCTTCTCTTCGGGTTCGTGAAGAAGTTGTCATCGCTGAGGAGCACGACATTGGCTGTGACCATCTTCAGCTCTTCGATGATCGATTCGACGGGCCGCTCCGAGTAGCTTCTCCTTTGCCCGAGCGGATTGAGACTGAATGTGCAGAATTTGCAGCTGAAAGGACATCCCCTCGTTGTCATCATTGTGTCGAAGGTGTGGCTGCTGAGTCGAACACCATGTTTAACCATATAATAATCGTGTTTTCTCAGTGACCGATCAGGAAACGGGATACGCATGATGTCAGGCAGGGGATGGATTTCGTTGTGGACGACTCCTCCGTTCTCCCGATAGGAGAGCCCACGAATATCCTTGTAGGGGACCCCCTTGACGATCTGTTTGATGATCTCTTCTCCCTCACCTCGTACGATCATGTCGATATTCGGACAACGCTCAAATAGATATTCGACTTCCTCCGTTGCTTTGTAACCTCCGACGACTGTGCAAACTTCGGGAGGCAGCTGAGAGACGAAGTCACAGACATTTTCGAACAAAGACGACCATCGGATGCTTACGCATAGGAGATCGATCTCGTTCCTGATGAACTCGCCGAGTGTCTTCGGATCCTGGTAAGCCTTCTCATACCGGAGGTCGAGAAACGTGACCTTGCCGACCAGGGGTTTCATGCTCGCGGCTATGTACTCAAGCCCGGTCGGAGGGAAGAGCCCCACGGTTGCGGTGGCATTCCCGAAGTACGGGTTCAGGGCGAGCGCGTGCCTGTACTTGATCGGGGAATTACTTAAAAATACTCTGGCGGGAAGGAAACTGATAGCATCCTGTTTCATCTCTTAGAGTCCTCCTTTTTTCTGAAAGATTCATTTGATGCTCAGATTACTAATGCGTGTCAAAATCTGTCTCTTTCCTTCTTTTGATTCAAGTACACCCATACTGTTCACGAACTTCTTGACCACATATTCCGCTCCATCAAACTTACCTTTGAATATGTCCCCTTCCTTTACATTCATAGCGGTCTCCCCGTTTTCCTTCCCTCTACAAATTTCACAGTATTCCTGACAAGAGAATATTGTGACCCCTTGACTCAGATTCAAGGATTACAAACCGATTTCCGCCTTCAATAGACGGAGAATGAACCCACCCGACCTCAATTGACTGTCCAAATAAAATAGAAAACTTTCTGTATAGAAGAAGACGACTGCCGACATCCCGACTAAAAG
>Ga0335070_10003010_pt1 | contig 19653 bp, 15 predicted proteins | sample Lox_Sample_13_FD_206722 | JGI IMG/M metagenome (GOLD analysis project Ga0335070, IMG submission 206722) | Soil microbial communities from Loxahatchee National Wildlife Refuge, Florida, United States - Lox_Sample_1.3 | ecosystem: Environmental > Terrestrial > Soil > Wetlands | place: USA... | reverse complement strand
TGCACGAGCGGTGTTCAGAGCTAGGCGACGCTAGGGCCTGAGTCTCTGATCGAGCTCGTCAATTCGATTCTTCAGGCGGCGTTCGAAGAACTCGCGACGCTGACTACGAAGCTCCTCTTCCAGAGCGTCGAACCGCCGGTTGATCTTTTCGAACTGGGTGGTCAAGAACTGTACGAGCTGCTGGTATTCGGTGGTGCTCATGGGCTTACACGAATATCCCACCGCTAGGTGGAGTGCAAGAGTCCGATGCGGGATACACATCGCGGGCGACCACGACGCCGTCAGCGGTGTGGAGCGGAGGCGGTGAGCCGGGCGAACTCGTCCAGGGAGAGGGTTTCAGCGCGGCGGGCGGGGTCGACGTTGGCGGCGGCGCACAGGGCTCTGGCGCGATCGGGGCTGAGGCCGAGGCCGGTGGCGAGGGCATTGGCGAGGCTCTTGCGGCGCTGGCCGAAGGCTGCGAGGACGACTGCGCGGAATCGGGGAGCTTCCGGGGCAGGCACGAGAGGCTCGGGGCGGACGCGCAGGTGAAGCACCGCCGACTCGACCTGGGGCGTCGGTCTGAAGGCTCCGGGCGGCACGGTGAAGGCCAGGCGGGCCTCGCAGGCGAGCTGGGTCAGGACCGAGAGGCTGCCGTATGTTCTGCTGCCGGGCTCGGCGGCGACTCGCTCGGCGACTTCCTTCTGGAGCATGAGAGCCATCTCGTCCACGGCCCGCCCGGCTTCGACCAGAGCCATGAGGATGGGCTTGCCCACGCTGTACGGCAGATTGCCGACGACGAGCACCCGGCCGACCGGATCGGGCTTGAGGGCGGGCAGCCCCGAGTAGTCGAATGACCGGGCGTCAGCCATGCGGATCTCGACGTGGGAGGCGCCGGCGAAGCGCTCCATGAGCGCGGCGGCCAGCGGGGCGTCCACTTCGATGGCGAGGAGCCTGCCGGCCGCGCGGGCGAGCCGGCCGGTCAGCGCTCCCTGCCCCGGTCCGATCTCGAGCACGAGATCCCGCTGGGTCGGCGCCACCTGCGACACGATGCGCTCGGCGACGGCATCGTCGCGGAGGAAGTGCTGGCCGAGCGCGCGCGTCTTCCCCGAGGCAGCGTAGCGCTTGGGCGGGTGCGTGAGCGCCCGGGCATTCCTGCGCGGGCTCACGCTGCGAGCCTGGCCTTGAGCTCGGCCAGCAGCGCGCTGTTGATCGTCCGCACCTGGCGCTCGGTCCCGGCGCGGTCGCCGGAATTGTCGACGACGTAGTGCGCGCGCTTCGCCTTCTCCGCGATGGGCATCTGGCTCGCGATGCGGGCGCGGGCGTCGGCTTCCGGGAGCCCGTCGCGCGCGACGAGGCGCGCGAGCTCCGTGTCCGGATCGGCATAGACAACGACCACGCGATCCATCTTGGCGTCGCCGCCGCCCTCGTACAGCAGCGCGGCATCCCAGATCACGATGCCCTCGAAGGCCTCCTCGTCCAGCACGGAGAGAATGCGCTGCTGCCGCGCCCCGATGGCCGGGTGGGTGATCTCCTCGAGGCGCTTCCGCTTGACCGGATCCGCAAAGACGACGGCCCCCAGAGCCTTGCGGTCGAGCGTGCCGTCCTCCTGGACGACCTGATTGCCGAACTCCTCCACGATCTTGAGATAGGCGGGCTGCCCGGGCATCACGACTTCGCGGGCGAGGAGATCGGCGTCCAGCACCCGCGCCCCCAGATGGGCGAACATCCGGCTCACCGTGCTCTTGCCGGTGGCGATGCTGCCGGTGAGACCCACGAGAAGAAAGCGCCTCATGCCTCCGCCCAATCCCCACCCGTCTTGATGTCGACCTTGAGCGGAACGTCGAGCGTCATGGCCGACTCCATCACCTGCCGCGCCAGCGCCTCGAGGCGAGGCACCTCGGCCTCCGGCGATTCGAAGAGCAGCTCGTCGTGGACCTGGAGCAGCATGCGGGTCGCGAGGCCGCTGTCCTCGAGCGCCTTGGCCATCCGTACCATGGCGATCTTGATCAGGTCCGCCGCCGTGCCCTGCACGGGCGCATTGGTCGCCATGCGCTCGGCGAAGCTCCGCAGGTTCGGGTTGCCGCTGCGGAGCTCGGGGATATAGCGGCGCCGGCCGAGCAGGGTCTGGACGAAACCGCGCTCGCGCCCCTCGGCCACCGTGCGCTCGAGATACGCCTTGACCTTGGGATGCCGCTCGAAGAAGCGATTGAGAAATTCCTGCGCCTGCTTCGGCGTGATGGAGAGACCGCGGGACAGTCCGAAGGCCGTCACTCCGTAGATGACGGAGAAGTTCGTCGTCTTGGCGACGTCGCGCTGCTCGGAGGTGACCACGTCCACCTCGACGCCGAAGACCTCGGCCGCGGTGCGACGGTGGATGTCCTCGCCCGCGCGGAAGGCCGCGAGCAGGCTCTCCTCGCCCGAGACATGGGCGAGAATGCGCAGCTCGATCTGCGAATAGTCCGCCGCCACGAAGCGCCAGCCCGGCTCGGGCACGAAGGCCGCGCGAATGCGGCGGCCCAGCTCGGTGCGGATGGGAATGTTCTGTAGATTGGGCGAGCTCGAGGATAATCTCCCCGTCGCAGTAACGAGCTGATTGAACGACGTATGGATCCGCCCCGTGACGGGATTGATGAGCACGGGCAGGGCGTCGGCATAGGTGGACTTGAGCTTGGCCAGGGTCCGATGCTCGATGATCTTGGCGGGCAGGTCGTGGCCGAGGGCGAGCTGCTCGAGCACGTCGGCGTCGGTCGAGTAGCCCGTCTTGGTCTTCTTGACCGGCGGCAGCTTGAGCTTCTCGAAAAGGATGCGCGCCATCTGCTTGGGCGAGCCGATATTGAACTCCTCGCCCGCCAGCTCGTAGATCTCGCGCGTGAGCCGCTCCAGCGTGAGGTCGAGCTCTTTGGAGAAGTCGGCGAGCCGCGCCGGGTCCACCCGAATGCCGTGGCGCTCCATGGCTGCCAGCACCGGCACGAGCGGCTGCTCGAGGTCCACGTACAGCGGGTGGAGGCCCACCTCCTTGAGCGCGCGCGGCAGCATCTCCCAGATCTGCCACACCCAGCGCGCGCGGCTGCCCGCGGCCGCGACCCCAGGCCCCTCGCCGAGGAGCTCCGCGCTGACCTCGTCGAGCTTGTAGCTCGTGCGGGCTGGATTGAGGAGATACGCGCCCACTGCCGTGTCCTCGAAAGCGGGCGGATTTCCGCGGGCCATCCACCACTCGATCACGTGCTTGACGTCGTGGCCGATCAGCCGCCTGCCTCCGAAAGCGGGCGCCCCCGCGTCCAGGGTCAGCAGCGCAGCGCCGGCCGCCGGATGATAGAGGCCGAGCGCCCGCAGCGCCGGCTCGGGCGGCCCCCCCTCCCCCACCCAGTCCACGGCCACGGGATCGCCCGCCGGAACCGGGCTCAGCCACCGCCGCAGCGCGTCCGCTCCCGATATGGTCGGCAGCGACTCGGCCGAAATCGCCGGCGCCTCCGCGGCGGGAAGCTGCCGCAGGAGAGCCTCGAACTCGAGCTCGTTCCAGAGCGCACGCAGCCGCTCCCAGTCGGGCTCCTGGCGCCTGAAGGCCTCGAGATCCTGCTGGATCGGCACACGCGTGCTCACGGTCGCCAGCTCGCGTGACAGGAACGCCTGCTGTCGATGCGTCGCAAGGTTCGCTCGCACCTTGTCCGGGACGAGCGTGAGATTCTCGTAGAGCCGCTCGACGCTGCCGAACTGGGAGATGAGCTTGACCGCGGTCTTCTCGCCGATCCCGGGCACGCCGGGAATATTGTCGATGCTGTCGCCCATGAGGGCGAGCAGATCCGGAATCTGCTTGGGCCCGACACCCCACTTGGCGGTCACCGCGTCATCGTCGAACCAGACGGGCTCGCCGCGCACATTCGTCGAAAGCACCCGCACGCGCGGCCCGACCAGCTGGAGCATGTCCTTGTCGGCGGTCACCAGCACCATCTCGACCGGCTCGCTCTGCATCCGCTCGACCAGCGTGCCGAGCACGTCGTCGGCCTCGAAGCCGGGCACCTCGAGGAGCGGCAGCCGGAGCGCCTCGAAGACCCGCTTGACGAGCGCGATCTGGCTGCGGAGATCGTCCGGCATGCCGGGGCGGGTCTCCTTGTAGGACGGCAGCCTCTCCTCCCGGAACGTCGGCCCGGGTGGGTCCCATGCCACGGCCGCGTACGTCGGATTTTCCTCCCGGAGGAGCTTCAGGAGCATGGTCGACACACCCCGCACGGCATGGGTCGCCTGGCCCTTGGAGTTGGAGAGATACGGCAGGGCGTGATAGGCGCGGTAGAGAAAGCCCGGCCCGTCCACCACGAAGAAGCGGTCGCTCATGCCGGCACCACGCGATCATAGAGGGCGCGCACCCACGCCGTGCGGCGCTTGTAGTCCTCGAGGAAGTCCTTCCGCGATGGATACTCGAGACTCTTCGCCAGTCGCGCGGGTATGGGCCCCGCCAGCTCGAGCGTATCGGTGGGCCGGGCTCCGAAGAGGCGCAGGTCCGCAGAGACGCGGCGGAGGAAGCGGTAGTGCGCCGCGAGCGTCTCCGCCTCGTCCGCCGGCAAGAGACCCGCGCGGCCGATCGCCTCGAGCGCGGTCACGGTGTGCGGGCTCCTGATCGTCGGATGCCGCCGGCCATGGGTCATCTGGATGGCCTGGGTGATGAACTCGACATCGACCAATCCTCCTCGCCCGAACTTGACGTGCAATCGCCCGGGAGTCTCCTTCCCGAGCTCCTTTTGCATGCGCCCGCGCAGCTCCCGCATCTCCTTGAGGTCGGGCGGCGCCGCCTCCGGACCATACACGAGAGCACGAATCTCCCGCCGCACGGCGCGGCCGAGCCGCGGGTCACCGCAGACGAGGCGCGCGCGGGTCAGCGTCTGTCGCTCCCACGGATCGGCCCACTCGCGGTAGTACTGCCCGAGCGCGCCGAGGCTCGAGGCGAATCCGCTCCCCTTGGAGCCCGGACGCAGCCGGAGATCCACCGGCACCACGACTCCCGCCGCGGTCACGTCGCCCAGGATGGAGGAGAGCGTCTCCACCGCCCGATCGTAGAACACATGGGCCTCGGCGCGCTCGGCTCCGTCGGTCTCCCCTGCCGCGCCGTAGATCACGAAGAGGTCGAGGTCGGAGCCCGTCGAGAGCTCCCGTCCCCCGAACTTCCCCAGGCCGATGATGCAGGCGCCGATCAGGCCGCCCTTGGCGTCCCGCGGAACTCCGTGGCTCTCGGCGGTTTCACCGAGAGCCATGAGCCACGCGGCGGCCAGCGCCGCCTCGGCGAGCGCCGTCATCTCGCGGGAGAAGCGCTCGGCGTCCGTCACGCCCAGGAGCATGCGCCAGGTAATCGCGAGCTCCTCGGCCTGCTTGAGCCGCCGGAGGCGATCCATCCGCTCGGGCAGCGCCAGCCGCGGCCCCAGAGCGGGGGCCAGCGCCTGCCTGAAATGGGTGCGACGGCGGGGCGCGGCGAAGGTCGAGGGGTCGGCCAGCCCATTCAGCAGCTCGGGCTGGGTGACGAGGAGCTGGGTCAGGAGCTCGCCGCGGGCGCAGAGCTTGACGAGGTTCGCGAGGAGATCCGGGCGCTCGGCGAGCAGCTCGAGATAGGCGGTGCGCGGGCCCGCCGCGGCGAGAAAGCGCTCGAACTGGTTCAGCGCCTCATCGGGGTCGGGGCTCTGCCAGAGGGCCTCGAGGAGCACGGGGAACATGGCGTGGAGCGCCCTGCGCATCGGCTCCGCGTAGGGAACCAGCGGCCGGCCCTCGAGGACGAGGCGGAGATTCTGGCGCGCCCGGTCGGGATCGGTGAAGCCGGTGGCCTTGAGCGCCGTGTAGGTCGGGATGCGCGGCGCGGCCGCGGGGGCCACGGGCGGAGCGGCGAAGAACTCGGTGAAGGCCTGATGGACGCCACGGGTGACCCGGCGGTACGCGGCTTCGAAGCGGCGGCGCGCCTCGGCGGGCGGCAGAATCCAGCCGAGCCGCCGCGCCAGGCGCCCGAGCGCGGCCGCCTCCTCGGGCAGCGTGTGAGTCTGGAACTCGTCGAGGATCTGCAGCCGGTGCTCCACGGTTCTCAAGAACACCAGCGCTTCGCCGAGAAAGCGGCCGAGCGACTGCGACAGGTAGCCGCGCTCCGTCAGGCGAAAGATGGCGCGCAGGCTGTTGCGCTCACGAAGCCAGGGATCGTCACCCGAGTAAAGGAGCTGGAGCGCCTGCACGAGGAACTCGACCTCGCGGATGCCGCCCACGCCCAGCTTGACGTGACGCCGCTGCACGCCCTTGGCGCGCAGAGACTTGTCGATCTGCCCCTTCATGCCGCGCACCGCGGCGACGATGTCAGGGTCCACGCCGGGACGAAACACGAAGGGGCGCACGAGATCGAAGAAGCGCGCGGCGACGGCGGCGTCCCCCGCGCAGAAGCGCGCCTTGATGAGCGCCTGCCGCTCCCACAACTCGGCCCGCTCCTCGAGGTAGGCGCGGTAGCCGTGGAGCGAGAGGGCCACCCCGCCCATCCGTCCTTCGGGGCGAAGCCGCAGGTCCACGCGGAAGGCGTAGCCCTCGTCCGTCACGGACTCGAGGGCTTCCACGAGCGTCCGCGCCCCCTCCGCGAAATAATCCCCGTTCGCGACGCGCCCATCCTCTCCCCCCGAGGTCTCACCGTCGTCGCCGTAGACGAAAACGAGGTCGATGTCGGAGGAGTAGTTGAGCTCGTCGCCGCCGAGCTTGCCCATGCCGATCACCGCGAATCCCGTGGGCGTCCCGTCTTCTGCCCGCGGCGCGCCGTATCGCCGGTAGAGCGCCTCCTCCGTCCAGCGCCACGCCGCCGCCAGGCAGACATCGGCCAGATGAGACAGCTCTTCCGTCGTCACCGTCAGGTCTGCGTCGCCCAGGATGTCGCGGCAGCCGATGCGCAGCAGCTGCCGGTACTTGAATCGGCGCAGCGCATTCCACCGCGCCTCGGGTCGGTCGAAGGCGGAGGCACTCTGCTCGAGCTCGCCGGCGAGCTCGTCGGCAAGCCATTGCCGCAGGGTGCCGGGCTCGAGCAGCCACGACAAGAGCGTCGGGCGGCGCCTCAGCGTGTCGGCCAGGAACTGGCTCGTGCCGCCGAGCCGCGCGACGAGGTGGAGCGCGCCCGGGTGGCCGCCGAGCAGCCGGAAGAGCGCGGCGCGCTCCCCTTGGGCCGCCAGGCGCTCGAGATTGTTGAGCGCCATATCGGGATCTGGCGCCTCGGCCATCTCCTGAAGGAGCCGAGGCAGGAGCGGGGCGAGGAGCTTGGCGTCGTGCGGGTCGGGCGTCAACGCGTGGAGATTGGCCAGCGCCGTGCGTGGCTCGGCAAAGCCGAGGCGCTTGAGCTCCGCGAGCGCCGGCCTGTCGTTGGGGCGTGCCTTGAGGAGATCGATCATGTGGGTCTGCGACGGCGGGGGCTCTCACTCCTCACCCCGCCCGCTTCATTCGCCCCTCACCCTATCCTCTCCCCTGAGGGGGGAGAGGGAACCAACTAGATGGCGGATTCGCCTTTTTCTCCGGTGCGAATGCGGATGGCCTCACCCATGGGCAGGACGAAGACCTTGCCATCCCCGATGGACCCCGTGCGCGCCGCCGCGGCGACCGTGGCGACGATCTTCTCCACGAGCGCGTCCGGGACGACCAGCTCGATCTTGACCTTGGGCAGGAAGTCGATGGTGTACTCCGAGCCCCGGTAGAGCTCGGTGTGCCCCTTCTGACGTCCAAAGCCGCGCACCTCCGTCACGGTCATGCCGATGACGCCGAGCTCCGTCAGCGCCTCCTTGACATCGTCCAGCTTGAACGGCTTGATGATCGCTTCGATCTTCTTCATCGAGACCTCCGTGACGGCTTGGTGCCCGCGGGGCGGAGCGCCTTCTTGTAGAGAAGAGCGTACTCGCGAGCCGAGGCGTCCCACGAGAAATCTTCCGTCATGCCATTCCTGACCAGCGCGCTCCAGAACTCGGGCCGGCGGAAGGCGGTCACCGCCCGCCGGATCGCCTCGAGCATGGCGTCGGCCTCGAAGGCGTCGAAGAGGAAGCCCGTGCCGGAGCGGCGCGCGGCATCGAATTCGGTAACGGTGTCGGCGAGCCCGCCCGTCTTGCGCACGATGGGCACGGCGCCGTAGCGCAGCGCGATGAGCTGGCCGAGACCGCAGGGCTCGTACCGCGAGGGCATCAGGAAGCAGTCCGCGCCGCCGTAGATCCGGCTGGCCAGCGCGGTATCGTAGCCGAGACGCACCGCGACCCTCCCGGGATACCGCGCCGCCGCCTGCATCCAGGCCGACTCGAGATGCGTCTCGCCCGATCCGAGAAGCGCGATCTGGCAGCCCGCGTCCAGTATCGCGGGCAGGCCTTCGAGCGCCAGGTCGATCCCTTTCTGCCCCGCGAGCCGGGTCACCATGGCCACGATCGGCCCCGGCGTGTCCTCGAGACCGAGCTCGCGGCGCAGCGCCTCACGGCAGGCGGTCTTGCCTTCCGGCTCATCGGCCGAGTACGGGCGCGCCAGCGCGGCATCCTTGGCGGGATTCCACTGCTCGTAGTCGATGCCGTTGATCACGCCGTGGAGATCGGCGGCGCGCTCCTCGAGCACGCCGTCGAGCCCATTACCGAGCTCGGGAGTCCGGATCTCGGCCGCGTAGGTGCGGCTCACCGTCGAGAGCAGGTCCGAGAAGACGAGGCCGCCCTTGAGGAAATTGACCTTGCCGTAGAACTCGAGCCCGGCGGGCGTGAAGAGGTCCCAGCCCAGGCCGGTCATGGGCATGTCGTAGTGCCAGAAGGCGCCCTGGTAGGCGAGGTTGTGAATGGTCAGCAGGGTGGCGAGCGATCCCAGGACGGGATGGTCGCGGTAGAGCGTGCGCAGGTACACGGGGATCAGCGCGGTCTGCCAATCGTTCACGTGGATGATCTGCGGCCGCCAGAGTTCACTCAGCTCGATGAGTGACTCGAGTGCCCCGCGGCAGAAGAACACGAAGCGCTCGCAGTTGTCCCAGTAGTCGCCGTCGACGGTGCCGTAGAGCCCTTCCCTGTCGAAGTACTGGTCCTGGGCCAGGAAGTACACGGGCACGCCGGCGGCCGTCTCCGTCTCCTGCAACGCCCCCTCGACGATCCGGTCGCCGAGCGGCACGGCGAGGCGCGGGACGATGGTCCTGATCTCGGCGGCGTGTTGCTCGACGCCGCGGTGGCGTGGCATGAGGACGCGCACGTCGTGCCCCAGCGCGTGGAGTGCCCGCGGGAGCGCGCCGGCGACGTCGCCGAGCCCGCCCGTCTTGGCGAACGGCGAGGCCTCGGAGGTCACCAGCAGGATGCGGAGACGCGTAGCCATGCGCGGCCTCAGGAGTCTTCTTCGAGGATCGGGAACACCAGCTGGGAGACATGCGACGAGATGCGCTTGAGATTCGTCAGCACATCGAGGTGGATCTCCGAGGTCTCGAGCGACTCGGCGAGCCCCTGCCGCAGCCGCGCCAGGTGCGAGGCGCGCAGCTCGCGCTCTCGCTGGCGTATGGCCGGCCGCTGATCCAGGACTTCCTGCGCCAGCGACCGGTCATTGGCCGCGAAGCCCGCGATGCCGCGCTCGAGGTTCTTCGAGATCATGCCGTGGAACTCCAGCAGCTCCGCCTCCCCCGCCTCGGAGAAGCGCCGCCCCTGGTACAGCTTCTTGCGGGCCAGCTCCATCAGGTTCTTGTCGACGATGTCGCCGATATTCTCGAGGTTGCCGATGAAGGAGATGAGCGCGATCTCCTTGCGGGTGAGATCAGGCGACATGGTCTCCTGGCCCAGACGAGAGAGGAAGAGCTTGATCTCCCGCTCGAGGTAGTCGAGCTGGTCGTCGCGCCGCTCGACGTCCTCGAGCAGCTCCTGGTTGTCCGTGCGGAGCGCCGTCATCGCGTCCCGCAGCATGCCTTGGGCGACATCACCCATGCGGAGCGCCTCCCGCGTCGCCTGCCCGAGCGCCAGCGCCGGCTGGTCGAGATAGCGGTCATCCAGGTAGCGCGTCTTGAAAGGATTGTCGCCGCCCTTGATCTCCTCGGGCACGAGCGCCGTGATGGCGCGGGCGGCGAGAGGGGCGAAGGGCAGGAACACCGCGCTGATCGCCACGTTGAAGAGCGTGTGCGTGTTGGCGACCTGGCGTGCCGGCTCCTGCGCGGTGGTGGCCAGAAAGGCGGTCAGCTGATGGAGGAATGGCAGCGCCAGCGCCACGCCCAGGACCTTGAAGGCGATATGCGCCACCGCCACCCGGCGCGCGTCGGCGGAGGAGCGCAGACTTGCCGCCAGCGCCGTCGCGCAGGTACCGATATTGGCGCCCAGGACCACGGGGATGGCGCCGTCCAGCGGCAGGAGCCCCTGCTGCACGAGTGAGAGCATGAGGCCGATCGTGGCGACGGACGATGCCATGCCCGCGCTGAAGACGGCTCCGACCAGGAGGCCGAGGCCGGCGTTGCTCGACAATGCCACCAGCACCTGGCGCGCCAGCCCGTTCTCCGCGATGGGCGCCACCGCCTCCGTCATGACGCGCATGCCCAGAAACAGAAAGCCGAAGCCCAGCACCACCTGCCCCACGCTCTTGGCCAGACCACGACGCGCGAAGAACGTGAGCGCAAAGCCGAGACCGACCAGCAGCAGCGCCAGCTCCTGGACCTTGAAGGCCAGGAGCTGAACCGTGAATGTCGTGCCGATGTCGGCGCCCAGGATGACGCCGAGCGACTGGCGGAAGGTCAGGAGGCCTGCCGACACGAAACCGATCAGCATCAGTGTCGTGGCCGACGAGGACTGGATCAGGGCTGTGACCAGCGCCCCGGAGCAGACGGCGGTCAGGCGATTGCGGGTCATGCTCGTGAGCAGGTGGCGCAGGTGGCCGCCCGCTGCACGCTGCAGCCCCTCACCGCAGAGCTGCATGCCGTAGAGGAGCAGCGCCAGACCGCCGAACAGCCCGAGCAGGACCACGGCTAGGGCCCGAGCCTCGACGGGGCAAGCGCACCGCCGGCGGCGAGGCCGGCCAGGTGCCGCGTGCTATTGACCGAGCGCACGATCGGCGGCGCGATCTCCGTGATCGAGCCGTTCGACACCGTGAGCCGCCATATCGAGGACAGCGGAAGCCCCAGGCAATAGGCGAGATACGCGCTGATGACGCCGCCGTGGGAGACGACGAGCGCTTCCTGGCCGTGGGGATGGGCGGCGGCGATGTCCGACATGGCGCGCACGACCCGCGACTGGACCTCGCCCAGAGGCTCGGCGCCCGGAGGCAGGCAGCCGACAGGATCACGCACCCACTGTGTGTAGGGGTCGCCGGGCAGCGCGCTGATTTCTTCGACGGTCTGCCCCTCCCAATCGCCCAATGACAGCTCACGGAGCTCGTGCACTTGCGTCACGGCGAGGCCGAGACCCTCCACCGCGATCTCTGCCGTCCGGCGGGCGCGCTCGAGAGGGCTCGTGTACACAGCGGTGACACGGCGGTGGCGAAGGGCCTGCCCGAGCGCCGCGGCCTGGCGCGCGCCAAGCTCGGATAGTGCGACGTCCTGGATGCCCTGGAAGCGCCTCACGGCGTTCGATATCGACTGGCCATGGCGCGCGAGAAGGAGCCGGCTCATCTTCCTGCCGATTCGGGCTTGTGGGCCGCTGCCGCAGCCTTCTGCGCCGCTTTCAGACGCTCGATGGTCTCGGGCTTGCCGAGTATCGACCCCACCTGGAAGATCGGCGGGCTGGCGGCCCTGCCGGTCAGCGCGATTCGCGTGAGCTGCGCCAGGTCCACCAGCTTGAGTCCCATCTCGGCAGCCAGTCCCCGGTATAGCCCCTCGAGACTCTGGGCGTCGAAGGCTTCCTGGACTTCGATACGCTTGATCAACGCGTTGTAGCGCTGGGGCGCCTCGGGGCCCCAGAACTTGGCCGTCGCCTGGGGATCGTAGGCCGCGGGCGGCCGGAAATAGAATGCGGCCTGCTCGACCATCTCGACCAGAGTATGCGAGCGCTCCTTGAGGCTCTCCGCAATCCTCGCCAGGCGCACGGGATCCGTGGCCACCGGATAGCCCGCGCGCTCGAGGAAGGGCGGCCACAGGGCGGCAAGGCGCTCGGGCGCGGCGACCTTGATCCACTCGAGCGACAGCCACAGGAGCTTCTCCCGATCGAAGACCGCGCCGGCCTTGCCCACGTGCGAGAGGTCGAAGTGCTCCGCGATGTCCGCGGGCGAAAAGACCTCCTGGTCGCCGTGCGACCAGCCGAGCCGCGCAAGATAGTTGACGAGGGCCTCGGGCAGGATTCCCTGGTCGCGGAACTCCTCCACCGTCGTCGCGCCGTGGCGCTTGGACATCTTGCTCCGGTCGGGCGCCAGGATCATGGGGATGTGGGCGAAGATCGGCATCGCGTAGCCCAGGGCCGCGTAGCAGGCGATCTGCTTCGGCGTATTGCTCAGGTGGTCGTTGCCCCGGATCACGTGCGTGATCTTCATCGTCACATCGTCGACGACGACGCAGAAGTTGTAGGTCGGCGTGCCGTCGCTGCGCACCAGGATCCAGTCGTCGAGGGTCGCGTTGTCGAAGCTCACGGTGCCGAGGATGGCGTCTTCCACGATGGTCTGGCCCTGGGCCGGCACCTTGAGCCTCAGGGCATGCGGCTCCGCGGCCGGCACATTGGCATCGCGGCACGTGCCCGGATACCGGAACTGCTCCTTGCGGGCCTTGGCGACCTCGCGCAGGGCATCGAGCGTCTCGGGGGTGCAGCGGCAACGGTACGCGCGCCCTTCCGCCACCAGGCGCTCGGCGTGCGCCCGGTAGATGTCGGAGCGTTCGGTCTGGCGGTAGCCGGGTGCAGGCGGGCCCTCGTCCCAGTCGAGCCCGAGCCATCGCATCGCCTCCACGATCTGTCCGATGTGCGCCTCGGTGGAGCGGGAGCTGTCCGTGTCCTCGATGCGAAGGATGAAGACGCCCTTGTGATGCCGCGCGAAGGCCCAATTGAACAGTGCGGTGCGCGCGCTGCCGACATGGAAGGAGCCGGTGGGGCTGGGAGCAAAGCGAACCCTGACAGTCTCAAGCATGGGCATTCATTCTACTCCGACGCGCCCGCGTGGGTGTGCGTCCTGCTCTTCGTCCGACGCCCGTTGGTCAACGCCGGGCGGGCCGGGGGGTCCTCCCCGCAGACCACGCTGAGCCGCAATCCCCGTGGCCACTCTCGCCCGCCACGAGATCCCGGTTTGCCGCTTCGAAGAATCTCCCCAGAAGACACGGGTCTGCGGGGAGGCCCCCCCGGCCCACCCGGCTCTCCACGTGGCAAATCGCAGAACCGAAAATCCGCGCTTGTTACGATCGTTGATCAAGGAGAGCGGCCGATGGCTCGTCAAAATCTCGAGTGACCGAGACGACGCTTGTTGGCCACCACGGGAAGGGCGGGGCTGGGGGGGCTGCCCTCCCGGGACCCGTATCCTCTGGGGAGCTTCTCCGAAGCCCCCAACCTGAATCTCGTGGCGGGCCAGAGTGGCCACGGGGATTGCGGCTCAGCGTGGTCCCGGGAGGGCAGCCCCCCCAGCCCCGCCCGCGGACACCACCGCCAAGCTAGAACCGCACGCGCCGCATGACAAAGCGGGGCAGCATGCGTATGGCGAGCATGATGAGCCGCCAGATTGGGGGCGCGTAGACGACCGGCGTCCCGCGATCCATGGCGCGAAGGACGACACGAGCCACCGTGTCGGGCTCGCCGGCAAAAGGAGGCACGGGCAGTCCCGCCGTCATCGCCGTCTTCACGAAGCCCGGCCGCACGCAGACGACGCGCACGTGACGATCGCCATACGCGAGGCCCAGGCCTTCGAGAAAGACGGACAGCCCTGCCTTGGAAGAGCCGTAGAGGTAGTTGGTGCGCCGGGCACGGTCGCCGGCAACCGAGCTGAACACGCAGATGGTCCCGCCGCCACGCGCGGCGAGCCGCTCCGCCGCCTGCTGGCAGAGCACCGCCGTCCCCGTGAAGTTGGCGTCCAGCAAGCGGCGGAGGCGAGCCGGATCCCGTTCGAGGTCTTTCTGGGCCGCGAAGTCAGCCGCCGTCACCACCAGCGCATCGAGCCCGCCCATTGCGTGGTCGGCCGCGTCCAGTCCGGCCCCGAACCCATCCGGCTCGGCCAGGTCGAGATGCCCCGTCGCGACGGGACCGCGCGCTCCGCGGGCCGTCAGGTCGCGGGCCGATAGCTCGAGCTCCGCCGCGTCGCGGCCGAGGAGGGTCACGGCATCGCCTCGTTCGGCCAGCAGGCGGGCGAGCGCGCGTCCCATGCCGCGCGTGCCGCCGACGACAGCCGCCTTCACGCGGGATCTCCCAGCACGCGCACGGACTGGGCGGACCGGAAGCGGCGCTCGGGGTCCCACTTCTCCCGAACCCGGCGCCACTCTGCGAGACGGGGCACCATCCGTGCGAAGTCCTCGGCGCGCGTGACGGCGTCCTTGGCGAGATAGACGCGCCCGCCCACGGCGATCACGATGGCGTTGAGCTCGTGGACCAGCTCCTCGGTAGCCGCGCCGCGATACGGCAGGTCGAGCGCCAGGGTCGGGCCCTCGAGCGGGAAGGACAGATACGCGTCGGACTCCGGCCCGCAGTCCTTGATGACGGCGAGGAAGGACGCCGCGCCGGCGGCGCCGAGCCGCTCGAGCAGCCGGCCGACGGCGGCCGCTCCGGCGGCGCGCGGGACCACGCACTGGTACTGGAGGAACCCGCGGCGGCCATAGAGACGATTCCAGCCGCCGATGGCGTCGAGCGGGTAGAAGAAACCCTGATAGGGAACGATGCGCGCCGAGCCGCCCGGACGCCGCGCGTGCATTCGGTAGTACCCGGTATTGAACGCGCGCATCAGCCCCGGGTTCAGGAGCCACTCGGGAGCATCCAGCGGCACCGCGAGGCGTTTGGGCTCGGGAGCCGGGCCAGCGGGCGCCTCTCCACGCGTCGCGTGGCGGCCGCGCATGAGTATTCCGCGGCCGAGCGTGGCGCCGCGCGCGAGACAGTCGATCCAGCCGACCGTGTATTGCCAGTCCTTGGCGGCGTCACGAAGACCGTCCAGCATCGCGCCCAGACCGGCAAGCGGCTCGGTCTCCACGAGCATCCATCCGCTCTCGGCCGGCTGGAGCCGTAGCGTCACCTCCGTGATGAGCCCGGTCAGGCCCATGCCTCCGACCGTGGCGAGAAAGAGCTCGCGCTCGCGCGCCGGGCCGCACTCGACCATGCGACCATCGGCTACCTGAACCACCAGTCTCTCGACAAAGGCGCCGAAGGTGCCGTCGCGGTGGTGGTTCTTGCCGTGCACATCGCATGCGACGCAGCCGCCGACCGTCACGAATCTGGTCCCCGGGGTCACCGGCGGAAACCAGCCGCGAGGGAGGAAAATGCGCAGCACCTCGGCGAGCGAAAGGCCGGCCTCGCAGGTGAGCCGGCCGGAGCCCTGGTCGAAGGCCAGCACACGGTCGGCGCGCACGGTCTCGAGGACCCGGGCGCCGGGCGTTGCCGGCATCGCCGCATCGCCATAGGCGCGGCCGAGCCCGCGCGCCACGACGGGGCGGCCGTCCCGCGGGAGCAGGAGATGCTCGGGCCGCTCCACCGCGGCCCGCGCAACGGGACGGCGGCCCCAGCCCGAGACGGACTCGATGCTCAGCCCGCCCATCGCGAGCCGTAAATGATGGTGAATGTCGCCAGCATCCACAGGAGCGCATCGAAGAGCAGCGCCTTGTCGGTGACCAGGAGGTCCGAGGGGCTGCCGCCCAGGTCGCGGCGGTAGAGGAGATAGAGGTAGCGAAAGATGCCGTACAGCACGAAGGGCAGGGTGAGCGGCAGCAGACGCGTGTGAAACTTGGCGACCGTCTCCGGCGACATCGTGTAGAGCGCGTAGGCGGTCACCGTGGACGCCGTCACGACCGAGATCATCTGGTCGAGAAAGCTCTCGCTGTACTCGGCCAGGATGGGCCGGTGGGCCGCGGCGTCCCGGGAGAGCGAGCGGTACTCGTGGCGGCGTTTGCCGAGGGCGAGGAAGAGCGCGATCAGAATGGTGCAGATCAGGAGCCACCCCGAGATCTCGACGTCCACCGCCACCGCGCCCGCCACCGCCCGCAGGACGAAGCCCGCGGCCACCGTCAGCACGTCGAGGATCACGATGTGCTTGAGCCACACGGAGTACGCAGTGAGCAGCGCACCGTAGCCCAAGGCCACGAGGCCGAAGGCGACTCCGATCCTGAAGCTGGCGGCGAGGCAGCCGGCGAGCAGGAGCGCGCCGAAGATCGACGCGGTGGTGCGGGACAGCTCGCCGGACGCGATGGGACGCAGGCGCTTGGACGGATGCAGGCGGTCCCTCTCGGCGTCCGCCACGTCGTTGAAGAGGTAGATCGCTCCGGAGAGGCCGCAGAAGATCGCGAAGGCGCCCAGCGCGGTCCACACGAGCGGGGTGAGCATTTGCTGGGAGAAGATGACGCCTGCGAAGACGAAGAGATTCTTGACCCACTGGCGCGGGCGGAGCGAGGCAAGGAGAGCCAGAGCCGGGCCCACGCCGCCGCGCCCTATAACCGGATCACATGCGGCTGGGCGCCGAGCGGCCCCGTCAGGTTGCGCGTATCGAGCACGAGGCGCGCTTCGCGAATGAGCCGCGCCGGATCGAACTCACGATGGGCCGTGAGCACCGTCACGAGGTCGTAGGAGGGCAGATCGACGGCGATCCAGTCCACCGCCTCGAGCCGGCAGTCACCCACGGCCAGACTCGGCACGTGCGGGTCGGCGTAGTCCACGTGGGCGCCGCGCCGCAGGAGCGCGTCGATGATCTCGATGGCGGGCGAGTCCCGCACGTCTCCGACCCCGGGCTTGTACGCGACGCCGAGGGCCAGAATGCGCGAGCCCCGGATGGGCTTGGCGTGGTCGTTGAGCGCATCGGCCGCGAGCTGCACGGTATACGCGGGCATGCCGCCATTAATCTCGTCGGCAAAGGCGATGAAGCGCGCCTCGTACCCCTTCATCCGCGCGCGCCAGGCGAGATAGTAGGGGTCGCTGGGCAGGCAGTGGCCGCCGATACCGGGCCCCGGGTAGAAGGGCATGAAGCCGAAAGGCTTGGTCGCCGCCGCGTCGATGATCTCCCACACCGAGAGGCCAAGCTGCCGGCACATGATGGCGAGCTCGTTGACGAGCGCTATATTGACGCTGCGGAAGATATTCTCGAAGAGCTTGACGAGCTCGGCCGCCTGCGGCGACGTCACCGGCACCACGTGCGAGACGACGAGCCCGTAGAGCGCGCAGGCGAGATCCCGGCAGGCGGGCGTGAGGCCCCCCACGATCTTCGGAATGCTCTCGAGCCGCCATGTGCGATTGCCCGGGTCGATGCGCTCCGGCGAGAAGGCGAGGAAGAACTGCTCGCCCGCGGCCAGCCCTGAGCCCCTGAAGCGGGGCAGCAGCACTTCCTCCGTCGTGCCCGGATAGGTCGTGGACTCGAGGACGACGAGCTGGCCCGGCCGGAGTGTTCTCGCCACCTCGTCGGCCGCGGCCACGATGTGGGAGATGTCCGGCTCCTTGGATTTCCCGAGCGGCGTCGGCACACAGATGATGATGGCATCGGCCGCGGCGAGGGCGGTGGTCTCCCGGGTGACGGTGAGACGTCCGGTCCGGACGAGCGGGGCGAGCTCGTCGTTCGGCACATCCTCGACGGGACTCTGCCCCCGCCCGATCCGCTCGACGCGACCGGCGTCGGCGTCCACCCCGATGACGGGCAGCCCGGCCTTCGCGAAGGCGACAGCGAGCGGGAGCCCGACGTAGCCGAGCCCTACGACACCAACGGTAGCGTCCCGGCGCTCGAGCCGCTGCCGGAGCTCGGCGGCGGCTCCGGTCACGCGAGCCTCTGGAGCGCGGCCCTCACCGCGGCGGCGACCGTCCGGATCTCCTCGTCGCTCAGCTCCGGGAAGCAGGGCAGCGACAGGACCTCGGCGGCGGCGCGCGTCGCGTGCGGGAAAGCACGATCGGCGTCCGGCATGGCGAACATGGGCTGGGCGGGAATGGGGATCGGGTAGTGCACGGCGGTGCCGATGCCGGCCTCGGCGAGCGCCGTCACCAGGGCGTCGCGCTTCGGCGTGCGCACCGTGAACTGGTGGTAGATGTGGCGCGCCGGCGGCACTTCCTCGGCGAGGCCCAGCGGCGCGCCCCGCAGCAGCTCCCGGTAACGCGCGGCGATGGACCGGCGCGCCTCGTTCCAGGCCGGTAGATGGGGGAGCTTCACCCGAAGGAGCGCCGCCTGCATCTCGTCGAGGCGGCTCGAGTAACCCAGCTCCACGTGCTCGTACTTCCGCGGCGAGCCGTGGTCGCGCAGCCGCCTCACCGCCTGTGCGATATCGTCCCGCGACGTCAACACCATGCCGCCGTCGCCGCAGCCGCCGAGGTTCTTGGTCGGGTAGAAGGACAGACACGCGACGTCGCTCCACGACCCGGCGGGCCGGCCCGCGTACGTGGCGCCCACCGCCTGCGCCGCGTCCTCGACCACCGCGATTCCCCGGGAGCGCGCAATGTCGCCGATCGCGTCCATGGCGGCGGGCTGCCCGTACAGGTGCACCGCCAGAATGGCCCGCGTCCGCGGCGTCACCGCCTTTTCGACGAGCGCGGGGTCCAGATTGTACGTCGACGGGACGATGTCGACGAAGACCGGCCGGGCGCCGACCATCAGCACGGCACTGGCGGAGGCGACGAACGAGAAGGACGACGTGATGACCTCGTCCCCCGGCCCGACGCCCACCGCCTTGAGGGCCAGGACGAGCGCGTCGGTGCCGGAATTGACGCCGATGCCGTGCGAGACACCGCAGACCTCGGCCAGCTCCGCTTCGAGCGCTGCGCCCTCGGGCCCGAGGATGAACCGGCAGGAGGCCAGGACGCGCGCGGCGGCCGCCTCGAGATCCGCGCCGAGCGCTCTATGCTGACGCTTGAGATCGATTTGCGGGATCAGAAGCCCAGCCCCTTCGCCGCCGTCGTCGCCTGCCCGACCCCCAGGAGGTTGATCGAAAGCCGGAACTCGTTGTCCTGGCCGTACCGGTAGATGTACTCGCCCAGAATCGTCCAGCAATCGAAGTGGATATCCAGTCCTCCTCTGACTTCCGTCGCCCGCCCCGCCGTCACGTCCCAGGCGCTGCTCGTCCTCGCGTCCACGAATCGCGACAGCCGCGCCGTCGCCGCCGCCTGGAGAAAGCGGAATCCCTGCTGCTCGTTGAAGCGGGGCCCGACGCTCGCGGAGAAGTCAGGGAACACGGCGCTAAAGGCTCCGTTCGCGTCCCGGAGCCCCAGATTGTAGACATTGTACCGGGCATTCGCGCTGATGCGGAAGTGCTCGTTGGGCTGCACACCGACATCGCCTATGAGGTCCTTGAACGGCTGCGGGACCGACAGGAAGTTGTAGGTCTGGCTCAGCGTCATCCTCGCCAGCTCCCAGCGCACAGCCTCCTCGTTCGCCCCGGAGGTGGTCCGGGCGTTGAGACGGTTGGTGATCGAGTACGTCACCTCGTTCGCCTTGTTGAGGGCGTCGATGCCCGTCCGCGCCTCGTAGCCCGGGTCGAGACCGACGGTTGGGCCGCCGCCGGGCTCGAATTGCGGATTGCCCTTCTGGTTGATGCCGCGGATCTCGATGACGTTGGCGCGAGGCTCGATGACGTGCTGGAGCGCCGCGATGCTGCCGCCAGGGGCGAGATTGTAAACGCGCGAGGCCCGTGTCTCGAGAAGC
>Ga0335070_10003009_pt1 | contig 19654 bp, 18 predicted proteins | sample Lox_Sample_13_FD_206722 | JGI IMG/M metagenome (GOLD analysis project Ga0335070, IMG submission 206722) | Soil microbial communities from Loxahatchee National Wildlife Refuge, Florida, United States - Lox_Sample_1.3 | ecosystem: Environmental > Terrestrial > Soil > Wetlands | place: USA... | reverse complement strand
CGAAATGGGGAGGTAAGTAAGTGCTTCATCGTCATCTCGATCTCTAGTTAGACTAGAACCATGGCCGCTGTCATGGAATCGCCTAAGCCTGCTTCCCGCCTGTTGCGCGGCGCGCTCGATCTGCTGTTTCCGCCGCTGTGCGTGGCGTGCCGGGCGCATGTGGCGGATCCGGGGAGTTTGTGTCCGGAATGCTGGCGGCAGATTTCGTTCATTGAAGGACCCGCGTGCTCGGCTTGTGGCTTGCCGTTCGATCTCGATCCCGGCGGGGAGACGGTTTGCGCAGCGTGTCACGCCAAGCCGCCGCGTTTCGATCATGCGCGTTCGGTAATGCGGTATGACGATGCAAGCAAGCGGTTGGTGCTGGCCTTGAAATGGGCCGACCGGCTGGATTTGTCGCCCGCGTTTGCGCGCTGGATGGAACGCACCGGGCGGCCGCTTCTCGAAGAAGCCGATCTCATCGTGCCGGTGCCGTTGCATCGTTTCCGGCTGTGGCGGCGGCGTTACAATCAGGCGGCCGTGATCGCGCAGGGGCTCGCGCGGACATCCGGCAAACCCTACGAGCCGAGCCTGCTGCAACGCCTGCGCGCCACGCCCAGCCAGGGCAAGATGCCGTCCGCCAAGGCCCGGCGGCGAAACATGCTGGGGGCCTTCGCGGTCCCCAAGCCGCGCCGGGCAGAGGTCAAGGGGCGGACGGTGCTGCTGGTGGACGACGTTTTGACAACGGGCGCCACGCTGGATGCCTGTGCCCGGAGCCTGAAAAGGGCAGGCGCCACAAGGGTTTTGGCCCTGACACTGGCGCGCGTTGTCCGTGCGGCGCCCGGCGGGATATGATTGGTCAAGACTCGTGTTTTAGAGTTTTGAACATGTCCGCGCCGATCAAGATCTACACCACCCCCATCTGCCCCTATTGCTACCGGGCCAAAGCCCTGTTGAAGCAAAAGGGCGCGCGGTACGACGAAGTCGACGTGTTCATGGACGCGAAAGCCCGCTCCGAAATGGAAGAGAAATCGGGCCGTTATACCGTTCCGCAAATCTTCATTGGCGAGCAGCACGTCGGCGGCTGCGACGACCTGATGGAACTGGATGCGGAAGGCAAGCTCGATCCGCTGCTGGCGGCGGGATGAGCACGTTTCGCGCCGCCTGCGTGCAGCTTCGTTCGACCGACGACGTGTCGGAGAACATCAAGACCACCTGCGATCTGATCCGCGAAGCGAAAGGCAAGGGCGCGCAGTTCATCGCGACTCCGGAAAACACCACGCTGATGGCGCCCGATGGCGGCGCGAAATTGGAAAACAGCTATTCCGAAGATCGCGATCCCGCGCTGCCGAAATTCTGCGCGCTGGCGGAAGAACTGGGCGTGTGGGTGCTGATCGGTTCGCTTGCGATCAAGGTGAGCGATACCAAAACCGCCAACCGTTCGTTTCTGATCGGGCCCAAGGGCAATATCGTCAAACGCTACGACAAGATTTTTCTGTTCGATGTCGAATTGCCGTCGGGCGAAAAGTATCGCGAGTCCAACACGGTGGCGGGTGGAGATAGTGCCGCGCTTGTCGATCTGCCGTGGGGCAAGCTCGGCATGACGATCTGTTACGACTTGCGCTTCCCGCAGCTCTATCGCGCGCTCGCAAAAGCCGGTGCGTTCCTGTTCACGATCCCCTCGGCGTTCACCGAGACGACCGGCAAGGCGCATTGGCACACACTGATCCGCGCGCGCGCCATCGAGAATGGTGCGTTTGTGGTGGCGCCCGCTCAAGGCGGGCTGCACGCCAACGGACGGCACACCTATGGCCACAGCCTGATCGTCGCCCCATGGGGCGAGATACTGGCCGAGGCCGGCACGGAACCCGGCGTCATTACCGCCGATATCAATCCCGGTGCCGCGGCGGTGGCTCGTTCGCGCGTGCCTAACCTTCAGCACGACCGCGATTTTTCGGGGCCTTAGCACCCCTGTGACCGCATTGCTTGCGGAACGTCACATTTACCCGCATGTTCTACCCTCGCGAGGATGTAAATCGGGCCAGCAGAGGTTCGGGTGATCGTTTATAGTTTGAGTTGCAACAACGGCCACGCTTTCGAGGGCTGGTTCCGTGACAGCACGGCCTTCGAAGAACAGGCGAAGGGCGGCAAGCTGTTTTGCCCGGTTTGCGACACGCACAAGGTCTCCAAGGCCCCCATGGCGCCGTCGGTGCGCGGCACCAAGGCCGACGTGAAATCTTCCGGACCGAACGAAGTGCGCAAGATGCAGCAGTTCATGACGGGCCTGCGCAAATACGTCACCGAGAACGCCGAATATGTGGGCCCGCGTTTCGCCGAGGAAGCGCGCAAGATCCATTACGGCGAAACCGAAGACCGCCACATCTACGGCGAGGCGACCGTCACGGAAGCCAAGGAACTCGTGGAAGAGGGCGTGGACGTGGCGCCCCTGCCGCCGGATCTCAACGACGCGAATTAATTTTCGCCCGCTTGTCACAGCAGACCGCTCCGTTTCGTCTTATGCTCAAGACGAAAGGAGACCGTCATGTCTGCACGACTGGATTTCTACAAAGCCGCTCCCCAGGGGCTGAAGCCGATGATGGCGCTGGAAGCCTATTTCAAGGAATGCGGCCTCGATCACACGATCATCGAACTGGTGAAGACACGCGCCTCGCAGATCAACGGCTGTGCCTTCTGCATCGACATGCACACCGCCGATGCGCGCAAACAGGGCGAGAGCGAGATCAGGCTCTACATGCTGTCCGCCTGGCACGAATCTTCGCGCTTCACGCCGAAAGAGCGCGCGGCGCTTGCATGGACGGAAGCGCTGACGAAGGTTTCCGAAACCCACGCGCCGGACGATGTTTATGAGGAGTTGATGAAGCACTTCTCGGAAAAGGAAGCCGCGGACCTCACGCTTCTCATCGGCACGATCAATTCGTGGAACCGCATTGCCATCGGCTTCAGGGCTGTGCCGTTGAGCGAGCGCAAGCAACAAGCGGCGTAACTCATCTCACCTCAGCTTGTCATCCCGGACGCGCGTCAGCGCGATCCGGGACCCATCGAGAAGCGGCACGATAGGTCCCGGCTCTGCGCGATGCGTACGCATCGCTTGGCCGGGATGACAGTGCGGATTAAATCTGCAACGGCTTCGCCGCCACCAGCATGTAGTTGACGTCCATGTCGGACGCGAGGCGCCAGTTCCATCCGAGCGGATCGAACGCGACGCCCTGCTTTTTCAGGATGTTGAGGTGGGTTTCTTCAAGTAGCGATTGAAGTGTGTTGGGCGGGATGAAGCGGTTCCAGTCATGCGTGCCGCGCGGCAGCCAGCCCAGCACATACTCCGCGCCGATCTTGGCGAGCGCGAGCGACTTCAGCGTCTTGTTGAGTGTGGCGACGAACATGAGGCCGCCGGGTTTCAGCATGGAGGCACATGCCGCGAGGAAGCCGGGCAGATCGGCCACGTGTTCCACGACTTCCATATTGAGGATCACGTCGAAGTTTTGACCTTCCGCTGCCAGCGCTTCGGCGGTGGTCGCGCGATAGGTGATGGGCAGGCCGCTTTCGGCGGCGTGGGCTTTCGCCGTGCCGATGTTCTTTTCGGAGGCATCGGCACCGGTGACCGTGAACCCCAGCCGGGCCATGGGCTCGGACAACAAGCCGCCGCCGCAGCCGATGTCGAGCAGGGTAAGCCCTTCGAACGGTTTCAGCGATTTCGGGTCCCGGCGGAAATAGGCGGCGGCTGTCTCGCGGATGAAGCCCAGCCGGACGGGATTGAACTTGTGCAGCGGCGCGAACTTGCCGGTCGGGTCCCACCATTCCGCCGCCATGGCGGAGAACTTGGCGATTTCGCCGGGATCGACGGAGGGCTTGTTGGCGGCTTCGGACATGGTGTCTGTTTAACCCGCACAGACCACCGATTGGAAATCCATTCCGCCAAGCCAATTCCTTACCTCCCCCACGCGGGGAGGTCGACGGCGCGCGTTAGCGCGACGGCGGGTGGGGGCCCCGCGGTGGCTTAATCTGAAACATCACCATCGTTGCGGCAGCCCCCCGCCCGCCATCGCTTCGCGATGTCGACCGCCCCGCGTGGGGGGGCGGTAAGGAAACGGGCTGCTCCACAGAAATTGCGGCGCTTTAAACACGCGGCAAAGGCGGCATTGAGCACTCAGGGCTACATGGTATGTAGGCGGCTATGCGTGTGGGTGGGCGTCCAGTAGGCGCTTACCTGAAAACAGGGGCTTATTGGCAGGTTATGGCCAAGATTGTGATGAAATTCGGCGGCACGTCGGTTGCCGATCTCGACCGCATCCGCCACGTCGCCGAACTGGTGAAGGGCGAGGTCGACCGGGGCAACCAGGTGGCCGTGGTCGTCTCCGCCATGGCGGGGGAGACGAACAAGCTCGTCGGCTGGGTGCGCGATCTCTCGCCGCTGCATGACGCGCGGGAATATGACGTGGTGGTCGCCGCGGGCGAACAGATCACGGCGGGTCTCACGGCGGTCGCTCTAGGGGCCATCGGCGTCAGCGCACGCTCGTGGCTCGGCTGGCAGATCCCGATGAAGACGTCGGCGATGCACGGCTCGGCCCGCATCGAAGCGGTCGATGCCGAAGCGATGATCGAATCCTTCAAGCCGCGCCAGATCAACGAACGGCTCGAACAGGGCCAGGTGGCCGTGGTCGCAGGTTTTCAGGGCGTGGCCCCGGACAACCGCATAACGACCCTGGGACGCGGCGGTTCGGATACCAGTGCCGTTGCGGTTGCCGCCGCGCTGAAAGCCGATCGTTGCGACATCTACACCGACGTCGACGGCGTTTACACGACCGACCCGCGCATCGTCCCCAAGGCGCGTCGTCTGGAAAAGATCGCGTTCGAGGAAATGCTGGAGATGGCATCGCTCGGCGCCAAGGTTCTGCAAACGCGTTCGGTGGAAATCGCGATGCTGCATCGCGTGCCCGTGCGCGTGCTTTCGACATTCGATGCCGCAAGAGGCGGCACCCTTCTCTGTGACGAGGACGACATCGTGGAAAAGAAACCGGTCACCGGCATCGCCTATAGCCGAGACGAGGCCAAGATCACGCTTCACCGCATTTCCGATCAGCCGGGCGTGGCGGCGGCGATCTTCGGGCCGCTGGCGGACGCGGGCATCAATGTGGACATGATCGTGCAGAACGTCTCGCCCGACGGCCGCAAGACGGACCTCACCTTCACCTGCTCGCGCAGCGAATTTCCGCGTGCGATGGCGGCCATCGAAGCCGCGGCACCCACCATCGGTTACAAGGAAGTCACTTCGGATGCGACGGTCGCCAAAGTGTCGATCATCGGCATCGGCATGCGCGCCCATCCCGGCGTGGCGCAGACCATGTTCCGCACGCTGTCGGAAAAAGGCATCAACATTCAGGTAATTTCGACCTCCGAAATCAAAGTCAGCGTGCTGATCGACGAGGAATATGTTGAACTGGCGGTGCGTGCATTGCATTCGGCCTATGAACTGGATGCCGCTTAAGATGAGAACCGACTGATGGCTCCTCTCTCCGCCGGTGGTCCGCGCATTCTTCTGCGCCGCCTGCGCGAGATCATGGCCGAACGCGCCAGCGCGCAAACGCGTCTCGACAAGCTGGTGGGTCTGATCGCGGCCAACATGGTCGCGGAAGTGTGTTCGATCTATTTGCGGCGTGCTGGCGGCGTCCTCGAGCTTTTCGCAACTGAAGGTCTGAACCCCGAAGCCGTTCACCGCACGCGGTTGAAGGAAGGCGAAGGTCTCGTCGGTTGGGTGGCCGAAACGGGCGAAGCGGTGAACCTTTCCGATGCGCCGGCCGATCCGCATTTCTCCTACCGCCCGGAAACCGGCGAAGATCCTTACAGGGCGTTCCTCGGCGTGCCCGTGGTGCGCGGCGGGCAGGTGTTCGGCGTGCTCACGGTGCAGAACAAGGCCGCGCGTCTTTACGCCGAAGAAGAAGTCGAAGCGCTGCAAACCGTGGCCATGGTGCTGGCCGAAGTCGTGGCGCAGGGCGGCTTGTTCGACATCGCCGAACTCGACGAACCCGAACTGCGCGTCGACCGCCCGCTGGTGTTCCGCGGCGAGGGATTGTCGGAAGGTGTCGCGGTCGGTCACGTCGTGCTGCACGAGCCGCGCGTGAAGATCGAAAAGATGATCGCGGAAAATCCGGCGGCCGAACTGGTGCGGCTGGAAGCCGCCATCGGTTCGTTGCGCGATTCCGTCGATCACATGCTGGATTCCAGCGAACTCGATCTGACGGGCGAGGGCCGCGAGGTCATCGAAGCCTATCGGCTGTTCGCCTACGATCAGGGCTGGCGACAGCGCATGCGTGACGCGATCAACACCGGCCTCACTGCCGAAGCTGCCGTCGAACGCGTGCAGGACGATATGCGTCTGCGCGTGGCGCGTTTGGGCGACCCGATCCTGCGCGAACGCGCACACGATCTGGACGATCTTGCGCGCCGCCTGTTGCGGCATCTGACGGGCGACGGCGAATCCACAACGGCAGACCTGCCCGAAAACGCGGTGCTGGTGGCGCGTGCGCTCGGGCCCGCAGATCTTGTCGATTACGGACGCGGGCGCCTTGTGGCGCTGGTGCTGGAAGAAGCTGCTTCCACATCGCATGTCGCCATCGTCGCGCGGTCGCTTGGTGTGCCGCTGGTCGGTTCGGCGGAAGGTGCGACGGACGCGGCGCGCAACGGCGATCTCATCGCGGTCGATGGCGATGCGGGCGAGGTCTATCTGCGTCCCATGCCCAATGTCGTCTCGTCGTTCGAAGCCAAACGGGCATTGCGCGCCAACCGCGTGGCACAGTTCGCGCAGTTGCGCGAATTGCCCGCCATTACCAAGGATGGCGTAACCATCAAGCTGATGATGAACGCCGGGCTGATGCTCGACATGCCGCATCTGCAGGAATCCGGCGCGGACGGCATCGGCCTGTTCCGCACCGAGCTGCAATTCATGATCGGCGAAACGATGCCGCGCCTTTCCGATCAGATCGCTTTTTACAAACAAGTGCTGGAAGCGGCCGACACCAAACCGGTGACATTCCGCACCCTCGATCTCGGCGGCGACAAGGTGTTGCCTTACGCGCGGTGGGAGCGGGAGGAAAATCCCGCGCTCGGCTGGCGCGCATTGCGCATCGCGCTCGATAGGCCCGCGCTGTTGCGCTATCAGATTCGCGCGCTGCTTACCGCCGCTGCCGGTCAGGTGTTGCGTGTGCTGTTGCCTCTGGTCAGCGACGTGGCGGAGTTCAATCAGGCGCGCGCATTGATCGATCGCGAGATCGAACGGGCGCGTCTGCTCGCACGTCCGCAGCCGCGCCAGGTTCTGGTGGGCGCAATGCTGGAAGTGCCGGCGCTTGCCTTCATGCTGCCGCAGATCATGCGGTCGGCGGATTTCGTTTCCATCGGGTCTAACGATCTTTTCCAGTTTGTCTTTGCCATGGACCGCACCAACCCGCGCGTGTCGCGCCGTTACGATCCGCTCAATCCGGCGGCGCTGACGCTCATCCGGCTGATCGTGAAGAGCGCGGCCGAAGCAGGCGGGGGCGGGGAGCTTTCGCTGTGCGGGGAGATGGCAGGCAAGCCGTTGGATGCGATGGCACTGATCGGCTCTGGCCTGCGCACGCTTTCCATGCAGCCGAGCCAGATCGGCCAGATCAAGGCGATGATCCGCTCCATGCATTGCGGCGAGGTTTCGGAGTTTGTGGAAAAGCTGTGCGGCCGCACCGACCACAGCCTGCGTACGCGGCTTTCTGCCTACGCCGCCGAACGCGGAATCGTGCTGAAATAACGCCTTCTCGACGCTGGAAAGCCGCTGGCGAAGCGGCTATTGCTTGCCCATGACGAAAGTAACGCGTTTTACGATGGACGATGGCGCCGGTGGCGACAAACGCCGCCTGCACCTGCGGGAAATTTCCGGTGACAGCGATGCCCCTCTGGGCACGGTGGGGCAGGACCTGCGCGCCGCCCGGCTGCGCCTCGGCGACGACCTGGCCACGGTTTCGAGTTCGCTGAAAATCCGCAAAGACCATCTCGAAGCGCTGGAAGAAGACCGGCTGGAAAACCTTCCGGGCCGCACCTACGCCATCGGTTTCGTGCGCTCCTACGCGACCTATCTGGGGCTCGACGCCAACGAATTCCTGGAACGCTTCAAACAGGAAATCGCGGGCCGCGCCGAAGGTTCGCACCTCGCACCCTATATCGACCCGGGCGAGCGCAAGCTGCCGCAAGGCTGGCAACTGATTGCGGTCGCCTTCGTGGCGCTGCTGATTTTCGGCATCTATCTGGTGGTGAAGGCCGTCGGCTCCGATTCGCCGCCGCCTGTCGCCCCGGTCCCGGCCGAGATCGCCAATACCGCCCAACCCGCTGCGGTACCGACACCTGTCCCGGTTCAGCCCAAGCCGCAGACCCAGGCTGCCATCACTATGCCGACCCCGGCCACGCCCGGCACGCCGGCCCCCATCGCGGGCTCGGTTCAGCCGCAAGCGGCCACTCCGGCCCCGGAAAAGACTGCGGATGCCCTGCCCAAAGGCAAGCAATATGGTCTGGCCAATGCCGGTTCCCGCCTGCTGATACGGGTCCACAAAGCGACTTACATCACCATCAAAGGCGATGATGACACCACCTACATCAGCCGGCTGCTCCAGCCGGGGGATACCTATCGCGTCCCCGACCGGTCAGGCCTTATATTGAGTGCGGCTGACGGCAGCGCGGTGGAACTCGTGCTGGACGGTTCGTCGGTCGGGGCTATCGGCTCTGCGTCGAAGCCCGCCAACAATGTGTCCCTGGACCCGCAAGCCGTCGCGGACCGGCGCAATGGTGCGTCGGCGGAATAAGGCAGAGCCATGAGCATTCGCGCGTATCGCGACATTCACCGCCGCAAGTCCCGCAAGATCAAAGTCGGCAATGTGGAAGTGGGCGGCGACGCCCCCATCAGCGTGCAGACGATGACCAACACGGTCACCTCGGACGCGCGCGCCACCATCGACCAGATCAGGGCGATCGAGGAAGCGGGCGCGGACATCGTGCGCGTGTCGTGCCCGGACGAAGAATCCACCGCGGCGATGAAGGCCATTACCAAGGCCGCGAATATCCCCGTCGTCGCCGACATTCACTTTCACTACAAGCGCGCCATCGAAGCGGCGAAGAACGGTGCGGCGTGCCTGCGCATCAATCCCGGCAACATCGGCAGTGCGGCGCGCGTGAAGGAAGTGGTGCAGGCCGCGAAAGACCACGGCTGCTCCATGCGGATCGGCGTGAACGCCGGCTCGCTCGAAAAGGAATTGCTGGAGCGTTACGGCGAGCCTTGCCCCGAAGCGATGGTGGAAAGCGCGCTCAACCACGCGAAGATTCTGGAAGACAACGACTTCTTCGAATTCAAGATCAGCGTGAAAGCATCCGACGCGTTTCTTGCCGTGGCCGCCTATCAGGGTCTGGCTGAAGCCGTCGATTATCCGATCCACCTCGGTATCACCGAAGCGGGCGGCATGATCTCCGGCACGGTGAAATCGTCCATCGGCATGGGAATGCTGCTGTGGTCGGGCATCGGCGACACGATCCGCGTTTCGCTTTCCGCCGATCCGGTGGAAGAAGTGCGTGTCGGTTTCGACATTCTGAAATCGCTGAACCTGCGCCATCGCGGCGTGAACATCGTCTCGTGCCCGTCCTGTGCGCGGCAGGGTTTCAACGTCATCGAAACGGTGCGCCAACTCGAAGACCGGCTGAAACACATCTCCACGCCCATGTCGCTGTCGATCATCGGCTGCGTGGTGAACGGCCCGGGCGAAGCGCGCGAAACCGATCTGGCCTTCACCGGCGGCGGCGCGGGCAAGGGCCACGGCCAGATTTACCTGAACGGCAAACCTGCCTATCGCCTCGACAACGATAAACTCCTCGAGCACGTCGTCGAACTTTGCGAAAAGAAAGCCGCCGAAATCGAAGCCGAACGCGGCAACACGCCGAAACTCGAAGCCGCTCAGTAGCGACCTACATAGTTGAACACGGCCGCGAGCGATCGCGGCCGCTCTTTTGTTTGCGAGGGTCCAATGCCTCATCTGGCCTTGTTTCTCACAGCTGCACTCGTGCTGGCGATCACACCGGGTCCCGGCATGTTTTACGTGGCGGGCCGTACATGGGCCGCCGGCCGCGTGGACGGATTGGCCTCATCGCTCGGCACCATGCTCGGTGGTTTTGTGCATGTCACTGCCTGCGTGATTGGTGTCTCGGCGCTCGTAATGGCAAGCGCCACAGCTTTCACTGTGCTGAAACTCTGCGGCGGACTCTATCTGGTATGGCTGGGCATCCAGACGTGGCGTTCGGCCTCGCGCGAGGAATTGCATATGCGAGACGAAGGCAGAACCGGAGCGTTGCGGGCGTTCCGTCAAGGCGTAGTTGTAGAAGCGACCAATCCCAAGACTGCCGCATTTTTTCTGGCATTCATTCCTCAATTCATCGCTATTGGTTCCGGGCATGTCGCCTTTCAATTTTTGATGCTGGGTATGATCTCGGTGTTGATGAATACCGCAGCGGATCTGATAGCCGTGCTCGGCGCGTCTCATTTGCACCAACGATTTTTGCACCGGCCATCACTGTTTCGCCGATTGCGCCAGGGCTCCGGCGTGTTGATGGCATCGCTCGGTGTCGGCCTTTTGGTGAGCAGGCGGGCTGTCTGACACCATGATCCCCGCAACCAAACTCGACCGCCTGTCCGATCGCTTTCGGCAGATCGAAGCTGAACTTGCGTCCGGTTCGGCAGGGGCAAGTTTCGTCAAATTGTCGAAAGAACATGCCGAACTCGCGCCGGTGATCGCGGCTGTGGATGCCTATCGTACCGCAAACAGGCAATTGGCCGATGCCGAAGCGTTGATCGCCGATCCGTCCAGCGATTCCGAAATGCGCGCGCTCGCCGAAGAAGAACGCGCCGAATTGAAAGAGCGCGTGGCGAAACTCGAACACGATCTGCAAATCCAGTTGTTGCCGAAAGACGCCGCCGACGATTCCTCCGCCATCCTCGAAATCCGCGCCGGTACCGGTGGCGATGAAGCCGCGCTATTCGCGGGCGATCTTTTGAAGATGTACACGCGCTACGCTCAGCTTCAAGGTTGGAAGGCCGAATTGATGAGCTTGAGCGAAAGCGATCTCGGCGGCGTGAAGGAAGCGGTGCTGGAGGTGGCCGGGCAGGGCGCTTTCGCCAAGCTGAAATTCGAATCCGGCGGTCATCGCGTGCAGCGCGTGCCGGAAACCGAAGCGGGCGGGCGCATTCACACCTCTGCTGCAACCGTTGCGGTCTTGCCGGAAGCCGAAGACGTGGACATCAACATCGACGAGAAGGATTTGCGCATCGACGTCTATCGGGCCTCCGGCGCGGGCGGGCAGCATGTCAACAAGACGGAAAGTGCGGTGCGCATCACCCACTTGCCGACCGGCCTTGCGGTGGCGATGCAGGAAGAAAAATCGCAGCACAAGAACAAGGCCAAGGCGATGAAGCTGCTGAAGGCCCGCCTTTACGATGCCGAGCGCGAACGGGTGGACAGCGCGCGCGCAGCGGAACGTAAAGGTCTGATCGGCTCCGGCGACCGCAGCGAACGCATCCGCACCTACAATTTCCCGCAAGGCCGCGTGACAGATCACCGTATCAACCTGACGCTCTACAAGCTGGACCGCATCATCACCGGCGATGAACTCTCCGATGTGATCGACGCGCTGGTCGCCGAAGATCAGGCCAGCCGCCTGGCGGCGCTGGAAGCGGAAGGGTGAACCGTTCGGTCACCCCCTCCTCCTTGGGGGAGAGGGCAGGGTGAGGGGGCGATGCTTCAACGATTACAAATCTCGAAAACATGGCACTCACGTTAAACACCACCCCCTCACCCCAACCCTCTCCCCCCTGAGGGGGAGAGGGAGATGTTTGAGAGTTTTGTTTGACCCGAACGCTGATCAACAAAGCAGCCGAACAACTCGCCGCCGCGGGCATCGACAACCCGCGGCTCGATGCGCGTGTGCTGCTGGCGCATGTGCTCAATCGCCCTTCCGGCGAAGTTGCGCTTTCGGATTTCGAGATTACCGAAGAAGCAGCGCAGCGTTTTGAATCCTCCGTCACCCGCCGCGCGAACCGCGAACCGCTCGCTTACATCACTGGACACAAGGAATTCTGGAGCCTGCCGTTTGCGGTGGGGCCGGGCGTTCTGATCCCACGGCCGGAAACGGAGACGGTGATCGAGGAAGCGCAGAAGCTTTTCCCCGACACCAAAGCGCCCGTCCACATTCTCGATCTCGGAACGGGAAGTGGCATTCTTCTGCTTACGCTTCTGCATCTCTATCCGAACGCGCGGGGTTTCGGCATCGATGCGTCCGGGGATGCACTGCGTTGGGCGAGGGCGAACGCCGCCGCTCTTGGCCTCGAATCGCGCGCGATGTTGGAACAGCGAAATTGGGACAAAGGCATCGAAGGCACCTTCGATCTGATCGTATCGAACCCGCCTTACATCGCCCGCGACGTTCTGGCCGGATTGGAACCGGAGCTCTCTTTCGAACCGCGCGCAGCACTCGATGGCGGGGCGGATGGTCTCGATGCCTATCGGGCTCTGGCGCCCATTTTGGTGCGCCGGGCGGCCCTTGGCGGCACTATCCTGCTGGAGATCGGCGCCGACCAAGGGGAAGCCGTTCCAGCCATCCTAAGGGCCACAGGGCTCCAAATCCTCCATGTCGCCAATGATCTTGCCGGCCATAGCCGGGTGGTTGTGGCGAAAAAATCCTTGGAAACCGGGCAATGAGGGGCTAGCTTCCCGGCCCGTGGGGAGCAGGACTTCCGGCCGATTGGGCCGCCGGGCGTAAAACGCCCAGAAACCCTGCCAGCGAGAGACGAGCCAATAACAGTAAAGCCGGCCAATGGGGCCAGCGCCTCGTCGCGCGAGAACCGAATGTTTGATGTAGCGAAGCCCAAGGCGAACAGCCAAGGCATAGAACTCTCGAAGGGGATTCCGTGAAGCGTTCCAGACGTGGCGGCCGCAGACCGCAGCATGGTGGCCATAACCAGGGTGGTGGTGGCGGCGGCGGTGGCAGCAATAACAATGGCGGCGGCGGTTTCAACCCGAACCGCTCTTACGATTCGACCGGCCCGGAAGTGAAAATCCGCGGCACGGCGGCCCATATCTATGAGAAGTATCTGCAGCTGGCGCGCGACGCCAACACGTCCGGTGATCGCGTGATGGCGGAGAACTATCTCCAGCACGCCGAGCACTACTATCGCATTCTCGCCCAGCACCAGCAGCAGATGCAGCAGTATCAGGCGCAGCGCGACGCGCAGTTCCAGGCAAGCCAGGCCGCGCGTGCGGCACAGCAGCCGGGCGGCGAGCAGCCCCACTATCAGGGTAACAACGGTTCCAGCGGCGCGTCCTTCAACCTGAACGAAGGCGGGGCCGGTGCCGAAATGGTCGAAGCCGATGGCAATCAGGCCGAGGACGAAGAGGCCATGCCGGAGAACGAGGGGTTCTGACCTCGCCGCGCTAGGCCCTTCTTGAAAAAGGGGAACTTCACTCCCACCTCTCGAAAGGATATCGTGCCCATACGGGGCGTTATCCAAATTCACGGACTGGGCTCAAGCGCGCCTTCGGGCGGCAAATCCCGGTGCCACGAGAGGATGACATGGACGCCGAGAAATTCACCGAGCGGTCGCGCGGATTCATTCAATCCGCCCAGGGGCTGGCCCTGCGCTCCAACAACCAGCAATTCACCACCGAACATCTCTTGAAGGTTCTCCTCGACGACGAGGAAGGCCTCGCGGCGCGATTGATTCGCGCGAGCGGCGGTCGCCCGGAGGAGGCCCTTCGCCAGACGGAACTCGCTCTTGCCAAGCTGCCGAAAGTCGAAGGCGGCAACGGACAGGTTTACCTGAGCCCGCAGGCCGCACGCATGCTCGACAATGCCGAGCAGCTTGCGAAGAAGGCGGGCGACAGCTTCGTCACCGCCGAATACATGCTACTCGGGCTTGTGATGGCGCAAGGAACCGATGCTGCGCGCATCCTGAAAGACGCGGGCGTCACCGCGCAAAACCTCAACGCCGCGATCAACGACCTGCGCAAGGGCCGCACCGCCGACAGTGCGACAGCCGAGAACCAATATGACGCGCTGAAGAAATATGCCCGCGACCTGACCGATGCGGCGCGTAGCGGCAAGCTCGATCCCGTGATCGGACGCGACGAGGAAATCCGCCGCACGATCCAGGTGCTGTCGCGGCGCACCAAGAACAACCCCGTGCTGATCGGCGAACCCGGCGTCGGCAAGACGGCCATCGCCGAAGGCCTGGCGCTGCGCATCGTCAACGGCGATGTGCCTGAGAGCCTGCGCGACAAGCAGTTGATGGCGCTCGACATGGGCGCGCTGATTGCCGGCGCAAAGTTCCGCGGCGAGTTCGAGGAACGGTTGAAGGCCGTTCTCAACGAAATCACCTCTGCGCAGGGCAAGATCGTTCTTTTCATCGACGAACTGCATGTGCTGGTCGGGGCAGGCAAGGCGGAAGGCGCGATGGATGCCTCCAATCTGCTCAAGCCCGCACTCGCGCGCGGCGAACTGCATTGCGTCGGCGCCACCACGCTCGACGAATACCGCAAGTACATCGAGAAGGATGCGGCGCTCGCGCGGCGCTTCCAGCCGGTGTTCGTCACCGAGCCAACGGTCGAGGACACGATCTCGATCCTGCGCGGTATCAAGGAGAAATACGAACTCCACCACGGCGTGCGCATCACCGATGCGGCCATTGTCGCCGCGGCTACGTTGTCGAACCGCTACATCACCGACCGCTTTCTGCCCGACAAGGCCATCGACCTGATGGACGAAGCGGCGAGCCGTCTGCGCATGCAGGTGGATTCCAAGCCGGAAGAATTGGACGAATTGGATCGCCGCGTCATCCAGCTCAAGATCGAGCGCGAGGCGCTGAAGAAGGAAACCGACAAGGCGTCGAAAGACCGGCTTGAGGCGCTGGAACACGAGCTTGCCGACCTGGAAGAAGAGTCGGCTTCGCTGACCGCCAAATGGCAGGAAGAGAAGAAGTCGGTTCAGGACACCCAGTCGATCAAGGAAAAGCTCGATGCGGCGCGCCAGGAAGTGGAGATCGCACAACGCAAAGGCGATTTCGGCCGCGCGGGCGAACTGACCTATGGCGTGATCCCCGGCCTCGAAAAGCAGCTTCGCGATATAGAAGAGAAGGAAGGCTCGGCTCTCGTCAACGAAGCCGTGACGCCGGAGAACATCGCCCAGATCGTCTCCCGCTGGACCGGCATTCCCGTCGACAAGATGCTCGAAGGCGAGCGCGAGAAACTTCTGCGCATGGAAGAAGGTTTGGAGAAACGCGTCATCGGCCAGCACGAGGCCGTCCGCGCCGTATCCAATGCCGTGCGCCGCGCGCGTGCGGGCCTGCAAGATCCCAACCGTCCCATCGGTTCGTTCCTGTTCCTTGGTCCCACCGGCGTCGGCAAGACCGAACTCACCAAGGCGCTCGCCGCGTTCCTGTTTGACGATGACAGCGCGATGGTGCGTATCGACATGAGCGAGTTCATGGAGAAACATTCCGTGGCCCGCCTGATTGGCGCACCTCCGGGTTACGTCGGCTATGAAGAAGGTGGCGTGCTGACGGAAGCCGTTCGCCGCCGCCCCTATCAGGTGATCCTGTTCGACGAAGTCGAGAAGGCGCACAGCGACGTATTCAATGTCCTGCTGCAGGTGCTCGACGACGGACGTTTGACCGACGGGCAGGGCCGCACGGTCGACTTCCGCAACACGGTGATCATCCTCACCTCCAACCTCGGCGCCGAATTCATGGCGGCGCAGGCGGGCGAGGATTCATCGGCGGTGCGCGGGCAGGTAATGGAAGCGGTGCGGGCGCATTTCCGCCCCGAATTCCTCAACCGGCTCGACGAGATCATCCTGTTCCACCGCCTCACCCGCGCGAACATGGACAAGATCGTCGATATCCAGGTCGCGCATCTCAAGCGCCTGCTCGCCGATCGCAAGATCGATATCGAACTCGATGCGAAGGCGCGCGAATGGCTCGCCAATGCGGGTTACGATCCGGTCTATGGCGCGCGGCCCTTGAAGCGTGTGATCCAACGTCGCCTGCAAGACCCGCTCGCGCAACTGCTGCTCGAAGGCAAGATCGCGGACGGTGCCAAGGTGAAGGTGAGCGTCGGCAAAGCGGGCCTGACCATCGACGGCCAGGAATTCGCATCATCCGATGACGACATTGTAACCGAACGGGCACCTTCACGCGCGGTGCATTGACGCCGCTTCTTACCTCCCCCAACGCGGGGAGGTCGACGGCGCGCGTGAGCGCGACGGCGGGTGGGGCCTTCGTGCATCGTATTCGTTGAAGCAGCCCCCACCAGCCGTGCTGTTGCGCGTCGACCGCCCCGCGAGGGCGCGGTGAGAAATCGCGTTATTTGGGTGCTTACTTCCCCTGCCGCAAATCGCCGGTGGCATCCGCCACTTTGGATTCCAGCGGAAGGTTGGCCAGTTCCATGTCGGCGTGCAGGCGTTCGTTCTGGAAGATGCGCAGTTCGCTGCCGTCCAGCTTGCGACCTGACGCGACCTTCACGTCTTTCGGGTTGACCTGATGATTGTTGATGCGGATTTCGTAGTGCAGGTGCGGACCCGTGGCGAGGCCGGTGTGGCCGCTATAGGCAACCACTTGTCCCTGACGCACGCGCGAGCCGGTGTGAATGCCGGCTGCGAAGCGGGAAAGGTGGCCATAGGCGGTTGAATAGCCGTTGCCGTGATTGATCAGCACGAAGTTGCCGTAACCGTTCACCTTGCCCGCGATCTGCACCGTGCCTGAACCGGCTGCCATGACCGGCGTGCCATCCGGCACCGCGAAGTCGATGCCCTTGTGCATGCGGCTGTAACCGAGCACCGGATGGAAGCGCATGCCGAAGCCGGAAGAGATACGTGCGCCGTCCACCGGCGTCTTCATCAGCATGCTTCTGGCGCTCTGGCCGCGGGAGTCGAAGTAATCCGCAGGCTGGCCGTTCAACTGGTGGCGATAGAGCGCGATGGTGCGGCCATTGATATGAAGCGCGGCATAGGTGATGTCGCCCTGTTTCGCGGGCTGGCCGTCGGCTGTGTAGTAGTAATTGTAGAGCACCTCGAAGGAGTCGCCCGGCTGCAGGTCGCGCTGGAAGTCGACTTCATACGAGAACATGCGGATCATCTCGACCACGACCTCGGCGGGAATTCCCGCGCGCATTGCCGAGAGATAAAGGCTGGAGTCGATCTTCGCACCGGCGTGATGCAGCTTGGCGTGCAGTTCCTTCTGCACGTTGCTGACAGTGAAGGTGTTGGAGGCCGTGCGCGTCACCGTGATGTCGTGGTCCACCGACGGCGAGAACAGCATGGAAAGCAGTTTGCCCGGCGCTTCGGCAACCGGTTCGACCTGGCTTTCATCGACATCCGGCATGTCGTTGGCGCTGACAGAGTCATTCGGCTCGGTGATGGTGATGACCGATTGCGACTGCGGTTCCGGCGCTGCTTGCGGCACGGAGAACGTCAAATCGAAACTCTGGCCCGAATGGATCGCGCGGGGATCGTAGGCTTTCGACAGCGCGAGGATGACCTGTTGCGCTTCCGCCGGCGTGATGCCCGCGTCGGTCAGCGCACCCATCAAAGTGTCGCCCTGTTCGAGCGTGATGGTGTGGGTTTCGACACCTGCCGACGTGCCGTCTTCTTCCGCTGTCAGAGCCGCATCGGTGGGCGTGGCGGGCTTGGAGATTCTGGTGCTGCCCGGAACGAAGGTTGGCGAGATGGACGCGTAAGATACGTCACCCGAATGGGCGAGCTGGAGAAACAGTTGGTAAGGCATTAGCGCGCGGTCGCGGCTGGTGTCGCGCATCAGGCCCGGCGGCATCGCGCCTGCTGCAAGCCAGGCAACGGCGCCGGCAACCAGCGCGGTGACGGATGTGGAGACGAGCGCCCAGCGCGCATCCGGCGAAGACAACGCGGCAACGGCACCGCCCGCCTGGCGGCGCAGCCCATCAATCCGTGCAGTCAGATTCGTCGAAACGGTGCGTCGAAGCACGCTTGCTCCCTAAGCGTTTCGGCGCCAACGGAACCCCCGTCGACCCCAGCCCTGTGCGAGTGCCGCCGAAGCAGCGGACGCAATAAGGCCAACTCATAGGTGCGCCGTCAACCTTTTAGATCGAATTAACGCTGGAAGCCCTTGGTCTGAAAGGACGAATCCGACCGCCCCTGTTAACATTTGGTTCAGTAAAAGAGCGGCCGCGGGCCATTTCCAGCCCGCGGCCGACAGCGTCGTTCTGCCTCAGCGTCCCTTCTAGAGGCGAACGAGCAGGACCTCGGCCAGCTTGCCGTGCAGGTAGCCGATCATCTTGGCCAGGTGCAGCACCACGAAGAACAGCAGCACCCCGATCAACGCGAACACGATCAAACCCGGTGCAGTTTGCAGGATGTGCTCCAACACGGGCGCTGCATCGATCTGCACGTGGGATTGGTTGGTGATGAGCGAAAAGAGGGAGACGGCCGTGATGCCCAGCGAGCACGAAACACCCACGACCGCGATCACGAAATAGATGACGCCGAGCGGCAGCATCAGCAGCAGATAGAACATCGACGACCACGTGCGCACATCCACCAGCGCATCGCCGATGCGTCCGAGGAAACTGCGATAGGCGGGATATTCCTGCGGCAGCCGGCGCGGCATGCGCACGCCGAGCAGCGTTTCGACAATGCGCCCCTCCACGTGGGAGATCACGCGTTCCGAAGCGATGAAGAGAATGGCGAACGGCACGCCGATGATGAGCACGAAAAGGCCCACGGAAAGCGCGAGCCCCGTCACCGTCCAGACGAAATAGAAGATGCCCGTGGCAAGCGATAAAAGCATGTAAACAAGGGCGCTATACGCACGCGGGTCCGATACGATCGAAAAGAATCCGCCCCGTTTGACCGGCGGTTCTTCGGATTTGGGGAATGGTCCCGACCAGGCTGCTTCCATCGTCTGATAAGTCTCTGCGACTTCCTCCGGCGTTCCGTATGTTTCGATGACGTCCATCAGCACTTCGCGCTCGTTCATCGCGGGGTGCTGGATCATTTCGTTGCGCAAATGCTCTTCGGCGTCCGTCTGCGCGTCGCGGATGAGGGCAGGGGGACAGCCCTTCAGCGCGGCTTGCAGCGCGTCGAGATATTCGCGGACAGTTTCAGGCTGTCGGCCTGTGCTCATAACCGGCTCCCTGAGCGACGAGGGCTTCGTCAACGAATTCGCGCATGTCGCGCCAGGCGCCCTGCCAATCGGCCAATGCTTTGCGGCCTTCGTCCGTAATCGCGTAGTAGCGCCGCGGCGGACCGAAGGCCGAGGCTTCGACCCGGCTATCCAGAAGGCCCAGCGTGTTGAGAGATCTGAGAACGGGGTAGATCGCCCCCTGCTTGAAGATCAGCCCGCCTTCGCCTTCCGCTTTCACGGCTTTGGCGATTTCGTACCCGTACATTTCCCGTCCAGCGCGGGCGAGCACCGCCAGCAGGACGAGCGAGGATAGCCCGGCCATAAGTTCCTTACGGAATTTGCGCGTATAGACAGTCTCTTCCACGCGCGGCTCCCGTCTCCCTTGCTATTACGAACTTCAATCTAGCGTGGACTTCGTAATATGCAAGAGTGCCCTATACACAAGTTGAAAATATTTCG
>Ga0335070_10003008_pt1 | contig 19655 bp, 17 predicted proteins | sample Lox_Sample_13_FD_206722 | JGI IMG/M metagenome (GOLD analysis project Ga0335070, IMG submission 206722) | Soil microbial communities from Loxahatchee National Wildlife Refuge, Florida, United States - Lox_Sample_1.3 | ecosystem: Environmental > Terrestrial > Soil > Wetlands | place: USA... | reverse complement strand
AGAGCAGGTAGGTGCGCCGTCCCGCCCGCCGCCGAAGTCGTGGTTCCCTTTGGCCGTCCTGCCTCCAAAAGGAACCACGGGATGGAAGATCGCCGGAATCCGCATCGTGCGGTTCCTTCCGGACGCGATGCGTCCATAAGGAACCGCACGAATCGTGGGCCTGGGAGGGGAGGGGGCCGGCCGCCCTACCTGCCCGGAGAGGGTGGTCGGCACCCTCCCTGCACGGGATGCGTTTGCGACATCGACCACACCCTGGGCGGGTCAATGTCGCGAACGGCAAGGGCCGCTAGCCGCCGCCCGCGGTGTCAGCCGGCATGTGGAAGCTGAACATGCGCTCGGCGTCGATCCGCCAGTAGGCGACTCCGGAGTCGAGGAAGTCCTCCCACTCCTCGCCGTAGCGGGGGGCGTAGATCTCGAGCAGGACCTCGCGCAGCTCGGCGCCCTCCGCGGCCTGGACGTCGACCGGGACAGCGCGGCCGTGGACCGTGACCGCCAGCTCCTCGCCAGGCAGGTGGGTGGCGCTGACCTGTGGGCGGCGGGCGATGTGACGGGCGCGGGCCGAGCTCGTCGCCGAGCCGAAGTGGAAGCTGCCGTGGAGGAAGATCCCGTCGACCGGGCCGACGCGCGGCTCGCCACCGGCGGTTACCGTCGCCAGGGCCAGCAGCCGCATTCCGGTTAGCCGCTCGGCAACCGCTGCGGCGCCGAGCCGCCGCTCGGGGGTGTGGATGCTGAGCAGGTGCGTTCCGGCGGCGGCGAAGCTGCGGTCGAGCAGCTCCTGCAGGCGGGCGAGCTCGGCCTCGGTCTCGCGCACCGCGCCGGCCCCTTACAGCGGCTGGCTCGTCGGCCGGATCAGGATCTCGTTGACGTCGACGTCGGGTCCCTGGTCGAGCGCGTACATCACCGCCTTGGCGATGTCGGTGTCGCGCAGTGCCGCGTCGCCGGGGCTGTTGTCGAAGAAGGGCGTGTCGGTCATCCCTGGCTCGATGATCGTCACCTTGATCGCCGTGTTGTCGTGGATCTGACGCAGCTCAGCGCGCAGGCTCTCGCCGATCGCCGCAGCGGCGAACTTGGTCGCCGAGTAGAGCGAGCCGGGCAGCGCCCGGCGGCCGGCGATCGAGCTGGTGATCAGGAAGTGGCCGTCGCCGCGCTCAAGGATGTGGGGGAGGGTGGCGCGGATCGTCAGCGCCGCGCCGTAGACGTTGGTGAGGACCATCGACTTCCAGAACTCGGGAGACTCCTCGAGGAAGCCGCGCTTGGCGCCGAAGCCGGCGTTGGCGAAGACGGCGTCGATGCGGCCGAAGTGATCCAGCGCCCGGGCGGCCATCGCCTCGACCTGGTCCCACTCGGTGACGTCGCAGCGGACCGGCAGCGCCCGCTCGGTCCCGCCCAGTTCCCCGGATACGACGTCGAGCTCCTTGATCCGTCGCGCCGCCAGCACCAGCCGGTACTTGTCGGCCGCGGCGCGGGCGGTTGCGGCGCCGATGCCGCTGCTGGCACCGGTGATGAGGAGCACGGGATCGTCGGCCACCGGGCGATTCTGGCAGACGCCGGAACTCAGCCGAGGAGCTGGATTGCGATAATCCGGGGCGAACGTGGACCCTTCACGCAAGCGCACGATCCGCCTGGTTGTGGCGCTCAGCGTGGCCGTGCTGCTCTCGGTCGCTCTGATCTACACCTCCTTCGCGGCATCGAACGAGGCCAAGGAACCGTCCCAGCTGATCGGGGCGGCGTCGGGAACGACCTACGACATGACCGGCAAGGTCGTCCGCCACTCGATCGAGAAGGACGGCAACGGCATCGCCTTCCGCGTCGAAGACCGCGAAGGGGGCGGGGGGAGCCTCCCGGTCACCTACCACGGCACCGTCCCGGATCCCTTCCGGGCCGGGCGCGAGATCGTCCTCACCGGCGCGATGGAGAACGGGACCTTCGTCGGCGAACCGGAAACCCTGATCACCAAGTGCCCGTCGAAGTTCACCACCACGCCCAGCAATGGCTAGCCTCGGCAGCGTCCTGCTGGGGCTTGCGTTCCTTGCCGCGATAGTCGCCGCGGTCCTCGCCCTGCTCGGCACCCGCCCGGGAGACGAGCGCCGGGTCCTGCTCTCGCGCCGCACCGTCTACGCCTTCTGCGCCCTGCTCACCGCGTGCGTGGCGATCATCGAGATCGCCTTCGCCGGCAACGACTTCTCGTTCAACATCGTCCAGCAGCACTCCTCGATCGAGACGCCGACCTTCTACAAGCTGGCGGCGATGTGGTCGAGCCAGGAAGGCTCGCTGCTGCTCTGGGCCTGGGTGCTCTCGATCGCCTCCAGCATCGCCCTCTACGTGACCCGCAACAGGCTGCGCGAGATCGTTCCCTGGGCGACCGCGGTGATGATGGGCGTCGCCGCCTTCTTCACCGGGCTGATGCTGTTCGCTCCCGACGTCAACCCGTTCGCGGCGTCCCCCGGCTCGCCGGCCGACGGCGTCGGCCTCAACCCGCTGCTGCAGCACCCGAGCATGATGATCCACCCGCCGATGCTGTACTCGGGGTACGTCTCCTTCACGATCCCCTTCGCCTTCGCGATCGGCGCCCTGATCACGCGCAAGCTCGACGCCGAGTGGATCCGCGCCACCCGCAAGTTCGCCCTCGTCGCCTGGACCTTCCTCGGCTTCGGCCTCCTGCTCGGCGCCCGCTGGTCCTACACCGAGCTCGGCTGGGGCGGCTACTGGGCTTGGGATCCGGTCGAGAACGCGGCGCTGATGCCGTGGCTGCTCGCCACCGCCTTCCTCCACTCGATCATGGTCCAGGAGAAGCGCGGGATGCTGAAAGTCTGGAACGCCTGCCTCGTCGTCGGCACCTTTTCGATGGCGCTGCTCGGCACCTTCCTCGTCCGCTCCGGCGTGCTGCAGTCGATCCACGCCTTCGGCGACAACACCGTCGGGCCCTACATCCTCGCCCTGATCGGGGTCGTCGTCGTCGGCTCGACCCTGCTGATCGTCTCCCGCCTCGACGACCTGCGCTCGCCGAAGCGGATCGACTCCCTGTTCTCGCGCGAGGCGGTCTTCCTGATCAACAACCTGCTCTTGGTCGGGCTGACCGCGGTGATCGCCTGGGGCACCTTCTTCCCGCTGATCTCCGAATTGTTCACCGGGACCAAGGCCTCGCTCGCCGCCCCCTGGTTCGACCGCTACACGACGCCGCTGGCGATCCTGCTCGTGCTCTTCACCGGGATCGGCCCGCTGCTCGCCTGGCGCCGGGTCAGTTGGGCCTCGGCGAAGCGCGTCTTCCGCCTGCCGCTGGCGGTCGCGGCAGTAGCCCTCGTCGTGCTGCTCGCCTTCACCGATGCCGGGCACAAGCCCTGGGCGTTGGGCCTCTTCGTCTTTGCCGCCTTCGCCCTCGCCGGCCTCGCCCAGGAGTTCTGGAACGGCGCCGCGGCCCGTCGCAAGATCTCTGGCGACTCGATGCCGGCGGCCCTCGGTGCGGTCGTCAGCCGCAACCGCCGCCGTTACGGCGGCTACATCGTCCACGCCGGCGTCGCCGTGATCCTGATCGGGATCGCTGCCTCCTCGAGCTTCCAGACCAACCGCCAGGTTGAGCTCAAGCCCGGCCAGAGCGCCGAGATCGACGGCCGCACGGTGACCTACGTGCGGCCGACCGCAAGCGTCGACCGGCTCGCTTTCAGCGCCGGCTCGGTCCTCCGCGTGAGCGAAGGAGGGTCGTCGTTCACGCTCCACCCGGTACGTCATTTCTACCGACGCACCGGCGGGACCGAAGGGAGCGGCACGATCAGCGCCTATTTCGGCGGCGAAGCCGACAGCGACATCGGGCTCAAGGCCGGGCTGACCGAAGACTTCTGGACCGCCAGCCAGCCGGACATCAATGCGGTCGAGAGGCGCGCCCGGCTTGCCGACGAAGGCTTCGAAAACTGCCTCCGGGGCGGGCCCGGGACGCCGCCGCAGTGCAAAGCGGTGGGGGCGATGATGCAGGCGGCCCTGGCCCGGCCGGCGTTGCGCCCCGTGGCGCTGAAGCAGATCGAAGATCTGCAGGAGGCGACGGCGAAGCGGATCGCCGCCGGCTACGTCGCCGAAGGCTCGGTCACGACCTTCAAGGTGATCGTCAACCCGCTCGTCACCTGGATCTGGATCGGCGGGCTTATCGCCCTCGCCGGCGCCCTGATCGCGCTTTGGCCGAGTCGCGGGCGGCGCCGCGGCGCCGTCGTTCGCACCGAGGCCGATGCGCTCAAGGAAGCCAAGTACCGCGAGATCCGCGATGCCGAGCTCGACCACGCCGCCGGCAAGCTCTCCGACGAGGACTACGCGATCCTCGACGCCGAGCTGCGCCGCGAGGCGGTCGAGATCCTCGACGAGACCGAGGCCGCGCAGGCGGGGGCGAACGGCAACGGCGCGGCGGCGAACGGTCACGGGGCGGGGGAGACGCGCGAGCCCGCCGAGCGCCGCTAGACTCTTCGACCGATGTACACGTTCCTCAGCGTCATCCAGGTCATCATCGCCGTCGTCCTCATCTTCCTCGTGCTCCTGCACTCGGGGAAAGACGCGGGGCTCTCAGGCGCCTTCGGCATCGGCGGCGGTGGCAGCTCGATCGGCGGCGGCTCGATGGTCGAGCGCAACCTCGACCGCGCCACCGTCTTCTTCGCAATCCTGTTCGCGGTCAACACGATCGTCCTGCTGAAGATCTGACCCGGCCGGCGGTCGCGACGCGGCGCGCTGCAGCTGCCGGAACCGCGCTGTCGCGAACAGCTCAAGACCCGGCATCGCGGATCCGTTTCAGTTCGCGGTCTTTCTCTTCGGCGAGGGCAGCGAGCTCGGCGTGCGGCACGCCGAGAGCCCGTGCGATGCTCTTGGTCGAGGCCCAGGTCGGGTTGACTCCACCGTTGCTCTCCAGGCGCCCGATCCAGGTCAAGTGCATGCCGGCTGCGGCCGCGAGCTCTTCCTGAGTCATCTCCATCTCGGTCCGCTTCTTCCTGACTGCCCAGGCAAGGCCGAGCTGCGGTTCCGATTTGGGCATGCCGCCGTACTCAAATCACCCGCCCCGGCTCGGTCTATAGCGGTACCGCTGTATCGCGCTGGGACCTCGCCAGGGAACGGAGTTCTCGGTGCTTGGCGGGGTCCAGCTGTGCCGATCGCAGAACACGAACGTATGTTCGCATTGGCGGTCGCGCTCCGGCAAACCTGAGACACAGATCCAATCTATGTTCGAGTGATTGACAAATAGGGCCTATTTGTCTACATTGCGTACTGCAACGGGTAATCTGACAAGGGAGGCGGTATGGAGGCCCACGCCGAAGCGCATTCGCACCACCATCACCACGACCACGACGAGGTCGAGCTCAACCCCGCGGCCTGGACCGACGGCAAGCGCTACGCCTGGCTGCTCGGAATCCTGATCCCGCTGGCGCCGTTCATGGCCTGGGGGCTGGTCGAGCTGACCGGGTTCGGCGGCTTCTGGCTGCTGGCTCCGGTGCTCGTATTCATCGGCTTCCCGCTGCTCGACGTCGTCGTCGGCAGCGATCCCTCCAATCCGCCCGACAGCGTCCTCAAGTGGCTCGAGCAGGATCGCTACTACCGCTGGTGCACCTACCTCTTCATCCCGATCCAGTACGCCGGCCTCGTCTTCGCCTGCTGGATGTGGGGGAGTGGCGACCTCTCGGTGCTCGAATCGATCTTCCTCGCGCTCAGCGTCGGCGTCGTCGGCGGGATCGCGATCAACACCGCGCACGAGCTCGGCCACAAGCGCGCCAGCTCGGAGAAGTGGCTGAGCCGGGTCGCCCTCGCCCAGACCGGTTACGGCCACTTCTTCATCGAGCACAACCGCGGCCACCACGTTCGCGTTGCGACCCCGGAGGACCCGGCCAGCTCCCGTCTCGGCGAGAGCTTCTGGGCCTTCCTGCCGCGCACCGTCGCCGGCAGCCTGCGCTCGGCCTGGGGGATCGAGGCGGCGCGGCTCGACCGCCTCGGCAAATCCCACTGGGGCCCTGGCAACGACATCATCACCGCCTGGGCGATGACGGTTGCGCTCTTCGCCGCCCTAGCAGTCGCCTTCGGCCCGGTCGTCCTGCCCTACCTGGTGTTGCAGGCGCTGCTCGGCTTCTCGTTGCTCGAGGTCGTCAACTACCTAGAGCACTACGGCCTGCTGCGGCAGAGGAGAGAGGACGGGCGCTACGAGCGTTGCCGCCCCGAGCACAGCTGGAACAGCAACAACGTCGCCTCCAACGTCCTCCTCTACCACCTGCAGCGCCACTCCGATCACCACGCCAACCCGACCCGCCGCTACCAGGCGCTGCGTCACGTCGACGAGGCGCCGCAACTGCCGACCGGCTACGCGGGGATGATCGTCCTCGCCTGGGTGCCGCCGCTGTGGCGGCGGGTGATGGACCAGCGCCTGATCGACCACTACGGCGGCGACGTCAGCCGCGCCAACATCCAGCCGCGGCAGCGGCCGCGGATCCTGGCCCGGTACGGGACTGCGCCGGCCGGCTCAGCCCGATGAGCCGCTGGCTCTGCCCCAGCTGCGGCTACCTCTACGACGAGGAGGCCGGCCACCCGCGCGAGGGCTTCCCGCCGGGGACCGCCTGGAGCGAGGTCCCCGACGACTGGGCCTGTCCGGACTGCGGCGTCCGCGACAAGGTCGACTTCGAGCCCGCCGACGACGCTTGACCGGCGGCGCTGCGACGATGCGGGCGATGGCGAGCGCTCGCACCCCCTACCAGGAGGCGGCTCGGGAGCTGCTGCGGCAGACCCTGTTCGCCGCCGCTCGCGACCAGCTCGAGCAGCGACCGTGGTCGGAGGTGACGATGGCAGACATCGCCAGCGCCGCCGGCGTCAGCCGCCAGACCCTCTACAAGGAGTTCGGCAACCGCAACGAGTTCGGCCTCGCCTTCGTGATCAACGTCGGCGAGCGCTTCCTCGACGAGGTCGAGGCAGCGATCCGCGAGCACCTCGACGACCCCGACGCGGCGATCGGCGCCGCCCTCGAGCTCTTCCTCCGCAACGCCGGCGAGGACCCGCTGATCCGGATGCTGCTCAGCGACGACGGCACCGGCGGCATGCTGCCGTTCGTCACCACCCAGGGCCTGCCGGTCGTCGCCTGGGCGACGGCGCGGTTGGTAGCGGTGATCGAAGACGGCTGGCCGCAGGCGGCGGCGGCGGACGTCGTCCTGCTCTCCGAGTCGCTGGTGCGGCTGGCGATCAGCCACATCACGGCGCCGGCGGGGCCGCCGGAGCGGACCGCCGCCGCGGTCGCCGACCTGCTCGGGCCGTTCGTCGAGAAGGCGCTCGGCTAGGAGGGTCGGGCTAGGCGCTGGGTGGCTCGGTGGGCGCCGCGCCACCGGCGTCGTCGAAGAGCTTGCCGGCCCCGATCCGGGCCGCCATCGCCTTCGACTCCTCGCGGTAGACGCTGCCGTCCTCGAACTCGATCACCGGGTATTTGGGCTGCCCGGAGAGCTCCTTCATCTCGCTGCGGTCGCGCAGCGGCCCCTTGACGAGCTCGTACTCGACCCCTTGCTCGTCGAGTGCCTTCTGCACGGTCCAGCAGGGATGGCCGCCGAACTTGACCCACATCAGCCTGCAACGGTGGAATTTGACTGGCATGTAGACGACCCTAACCGGGCCCTGCACCGGGGCGCAACCCTGGGGACTCGGCGTAGGCTTCGCCGATGCACGCTGCCGAGCGACTAGCCGCCTGGTCGGCTGGCTTGCACCTCGAGCAGATCCCGCCCGAGGTGGCCGCGGCGGCGAAGCTGCACCTGCTCGACGCGGTGGGGACGGGGCTGGCGGCGCTGGCACTCGAGGAGATGCCGGCGGCGCGGGCGGTGGCGGCGGAGATCGGCGGCGAGGGGGAGGCGACGGCGCTCGGCCTCTCTCACCGGGTCGGCAGCGCCGCTGCGGCGCTCGCCAACGGCGCGATGATGCACGCGCTCGACTTCGACGACACGCACGAGCTGGCGATAGTTCACCCCAGCGTCGTCGTCGCCCCGGCCCTGCTCGCGGTCGGCGAGGCGACTGGCGCCGGCGGCGAGGAACTGCTGACGGCCGCCGTCGCCGGCTATGAGATATCGGCCCGGATCGGGCTCGCGGCGCCCGGGGCGCTGCACGTCCGCGGCTTCCACCCGACCTCGGTCTGCGGCGTCTTCGCCGCCGCCGCGGTGGCGGCGCGCTTGCGCGGCCTCGGCGCCGAGCAAACCGCGAACGCGCTCGGGATCGCCGGCAGCCAGGCGTCGGGGCTGATGGAGTACCTCGGCGACGGCTCGCAGACGAAGCCGCTGCACGCCGGCTGGGCCGCTCACGCCGGGATCCTTGCCGCGGCGCTGGCGGCGCACGGCGCGACCGGGCCCGCCAGTGTGCTCGAGGGCCGCTTCGGGTTGCTCGCCTCGCACGTCGGCGAGTTCGACGCGACGGCGCTGACCGACGGCCTCGGCAGCCGCTGGGAGACGCCCGAGATCGCCTTCAAGGCCTACCCCTGCTGCCATGCCGGTCACGCCGTCCTCAACGCGGTCGAAGCGAGCGGCCTGCTCGAGGTGGAGCCGGAGGAGGTCGAAGAGGTGATCGCCCTCGTCGCCGGCGACGTCGCGATCGGCCTCGTGCTCGAGCCGGCCGAGCGCAAGCTGCGCCCGGCGACCCCCTACGAGGCCAAGTTCAGCCTTCCTTACGGAATCGGCGCCCTGCTCAGCCGCGGCTCGCTCGGCGTCGACGCCTTCACCGCCGAGGCGATCGCCGACGAGCGCGCCCTCGCGGTCGCCGCCAAGGTCGGCTACGAGGTGGCCGAGTTCGAGCACGGCAACGAGTTCTCCGGCGGCATCCGCGCCCGCGCCGGGGGTCGTACCTACGAGGCCCGCGTTGCCCGCCCCCGCGGCGGCCCGGCCAAACCGCTCAGCAGCGACGAGATCCACGCCAAGTTCCTGCGCAACGCCGAGCTGGCGCTGGGGGAGGGCGAGGCCCAGCGCCTGCTCGAGGTGCTCGGCGACCTCGAGCGCCATACCGCGGCCGAGGTGACCGCCGTCTTCCCCGGCTGAGAACGCACTTCTACCCGCATACCGAGAACAACTGCGTTCTCAATCTCGGATCAGGCCGGGGAGGTCGGCCATCGAGTCGAAGACCGCGTCGGCGGCGGCGAGCCGCTCGGGCGGCGCCAGCGCCGCGAACCCCAGTGACCTCATCCCGGCAGCGCGCGCCGCCTCGATCCCGAAAGGGCTGTCCTCGACCACGACACAGTTCGCGGGGGCCACCCCCATGGCTGCGGCGGCGTGGAGGAAGAGGTCCGGCGCCGGCTTCCCCCGCCGCACTTCGTCGGCCGAGAAGATCCGGCCGCTGAAGCGCTCGTAGAGGCCGGTCAGTCCCAGCGTCAGCCGCATCTTCTCCTGGCTGCCGCTGGAGGCGACGCAGGTCGGCAGGTCGATCCGATCCAGCGCCGCGTCGATCCCCGGCACAGCCTCCAGTTCCTGCTCGAACGCCTCGGCGACCGCCGCTTCGAGCTCGGTGACCCAGGCTTCCGGCACGGTGTGGCCAAGTCGCTCTCCAAGGATCTCCAGCGTTCGCTCCATGCCGATGCCGAGGTACTCATGGACGCAGTCCTCGAAGCCGATCCGCAGCCCGAGCCCGGAGAAGATCCTCTCCGCCTGGACCCGCAGTGAGATCCGGTCGCTGTCGACGAGGACGCCATCACAGTCGAAGATCACGAGACCCAGAGCCACAGTGCGACGGGAAGCTAGCGCCTGAGCGCTCCAAGATCCTTCAATGCGCTCGGGCGTGGTGGTTATTGGGAATTGCCTAGTATTCCGCCGTCGTGTCGAGCGGGTCGGATAACTAGGAATTATCGTTGGCCGACCTCTGGACTCTGCTGGGCTACGACGCGGTTGCAGCCGAGATCGCCGGGGCGATGCACGAAGGGGACGAGGTCTGCCTCATCGAGGGGCCTCCGGGGGTTGGTAAGTCGTGGCTGGCGAAGGGGATCGGCGCTCTGTGGCAGGAGGGCGGCGGGGCAACCGTAGTTGTCGAAGGCGATCCTCTTCGCACCGATGTTTCGCTCTACCCCTTCTCCTTCGCCATGACGGGGCTCGGGAAAGGGTGGGGAGCCATGGTGCCAGCAATCGCAAACGTGGCGAAGGCCGGCGAGGTTCTTCTGGGAACCGCCGGCCTGATCACGAACACCGTCGAACTGCTTGACGGCGTTCGCCGTCGGCGTCGTGGTTCGCGCGCCGTCCTGCTCGACGATCAGGAGCAGCAGGTTCTCCATGAGCTGGGGTACCTCGCCCGTAAGCGACCCCTCCTGTTGATCGCGGACAACCTTCATTGGTGGGATGAGGCATCCCTTGCGCTTCTCGCACAACTTCGAGCGCCTCGGATGGTCGAGGCGTTTTCGTTCCTCGCCGAGCTGCGCGTGCTCGCAGTCGAGACGCCAGAGCCCTATCAGGCGATCGCACACCCGGAGGCCCACGCGGCCGCCTTGCGGGCGGATGTCGCGCGGCGTTTTTCGGTTGACCGAATCTCGGAAGACCAGTTTCCCGAGGTCCTGGATGCCCTGGGCGCCGGCGGGGCTCCCGACCGCCAGGTCTCCAAGGTCGTCTACGCGCTTTCGGGAGGCCATCTCGCGCTTGCGAGCCGATTCGCCCAGCGGCTGGCGAGCGACGATGCCGACTCCTTCTTGGTGGCAGCGGACACCGACGAGTTCGTCACCCGGATCCTGACGGAGCGACTCGAATCTCTGGGACAGGAGGGGCGAATGGCGGTTCAGCTTCTGGAAATCGGGGCCGCCTTGGGGCTGAGGTTCGGAACGCAGGAGATCGTCTGCGCTTCCGAGCTCGAGGCGAGCGAGACGCGGCGCCTGCTACGAGCCTGCCGCGACGAGCGGCTTCTGGAGTCATCGCGAGACAGTCATGTCTTTGTCCACGAGCTCTACCGGCGGCACCTGATCGAACAGGCCTTGAGTGACCGCGTGGGAATCCACGAGCGGCTCGCAGACTGCCTCCGGCTGCTCAGGCCAGGCGACTACGAGTTACGCTGCGCGAACGCGATCGCTGCCGAACGGCTCGACGCCGCCGGGGCACTTGCCGTCCATGCCGGCCTGCAAAGGGAGCGCGAGGGGGGATTGTGGACGGATTCACCCGCGACGATCAGGGCAGCGATCGAGAATTCGGGCTTGGTGGACGTCATGGAACGCCTTGCGCGCGCTCTTCGCTACGCGGCCCGCTACGAATGCAGAGAGGGTCTCGCCCAGCTCGACGGGTTGCGCAGCGACATCCCAGGCAGCTTGATGGCCGAAGCGGAGTACCTGCGTGCGCTGTGCCTGATGTCGACCCGTGGCGAGGATGACCGCGCCGCCGGCCGCGCGATCCTCGATGGCTGGCTTGGCTTCGAGGACGAGGAGCCGGAGCTCGGCACCCGTATCTGCTTGCTCCGAATTCTCGGATACGCGCGAACCCCGAGCAAGGAGCGAGGTCGGGCCCTGGAGGTGGATCTCAAACGATTCCTGGCAGATCGGGCCGCATACGATCCCTCGGCAACGGATGCCCTCTACATGCTGGATCGCTCCTCGGCAAGCCTGTTCGAAACGGATATCGCACTGATCCGAACGAAGAAGGCCGCGGAATTCCATCGCCCGCGCACCACCGACGACATCCCTCGCCGACCAGTCGAGTACTACCGCGCACTGAACAATTTCTGCGCTGAGCTGATCTCGAACGCGGAGTACGAGAAGGCAGTTGACGCATGCACCGAGGTCGACGCCTTCACCGCAAAATATCCGCCGGGAACCTTCCCTCGTCTCGACTTTCCCGCCATGAATGGACTGCTGGCCATGTATCGATCGGGAAAGCTCACCGCGGCGGACGCCGTCGGCCGCCAAGAAGCCATCGTCCAAGAGCTCGCACCGCCACCGGACCGCTTCTATGCCGAGAATGGCCTGGCTGTCTATCTGGCTCTCGCCGGCCGATATGACGAGTCGATTACGCTTTTTCGCCAGATCGATGAAGCGTTGCACCGCACTCGGGCAACGCCGGACCCGAGCATGGTCTACATGATTCGCGCCAACCTCTGTGTTACTCGGTTCCTGAGCGGGGACACGGAGAGACGCCAGGAGGATTGGACCGACCTGGCACCCGTTGTCAACTCCATCACCTACATGTTGCGGCGGTATCTCGTACGACGCCATGACCTCCTGCGTCCGTTCTTACAGGGTCCCGTTACGACGAGTGCGGAGGAGTTCGACCAGTGTGTAGTCCGAGCTCATCCGGAGGAGTTCGGCAGGCTATGGGACAACCACGGTCGGGCTCTGAGGGTCGCGGTGGTGGAGTTTTGGAAGGAGAACTAGATCAGCCCTTCGGAGGCCAGCGTCGCTCCCGCGACAAGGCGGAGAAATTCCGGATGGTCGAATCCAAGGTGCAGAAGCGAGCGGTAGCAAGCACTCCGTGATCCGATACCCGGTGACACGGCAACGTCGAAGAGCCAAGGCACGCCGCTGGAGTCCACCTTGAAGTCCAGGCGCGCGAAGCATTCGAACTCGAGCGCGTCAAACGCGGCGACGGCCTGCTGGCGCAGTCGATCCGTCGTTTCCGCGTCCCCATCGAATAGCGGGTGCGAGACGCCGTTCTCGGTCAGTATGTCCTCAATCGTCAGGATGGCTTTGGGGTCACCAGACGCCCGCGCCACCAGGGCTTGGACCGGCGGCGCAATCACGACCTCGGGACAGCCAAACAGCGGTACGTTGACCTCGTGGCCGGCCACGAACTCCTGAACGGTTACCGGTTGTCCGATCCGCTCCGAGATCTCACGGACTCGTTCCTCATAGTTGTCGTCGACGACAAAGACCGAGTCCTCCGAGACGCCGACGGACCATGACTCGAAGGTTGACTTGACGATCACCCGAAGACCCGGTTCGGGTTCGGCACCGAGCACCCAGCCCCGCCGCGGTCGAAAGCACCAGGTCCTGGGACATCGAATACCCATGGATCGCAGGAGCGTCGAATAGTGGTACTTGTGCCGGCCGATGGCGCACGCGTAGGCACTCGAGTTTGCGCAGATCACGCCATAAGAGTTCGCGACCAGGGGGACTAGCGACTTTCTTCCGGGCTTCCGGCCCCCTGGACCCACGCCGCTTTCGCTGCCGTCGTAGGCAAGCTTGACGGGGCGGCGGATCGAATCGATATGTCCTCCGGTAAGGGCTTCGATGAATGGCTTCTCGCCCTCGAAGAGCTCGACGTACGCACCCACCGATCGGTATGCGTCGATCATCTGGTCGAGCTGCTCGTCCGAGACGCAGCGCTCAGCGAAGAAGCTGCGTGCGAGCTCCGGGCGCTCGTTGATGCGATCGGGACGGTCGTAGACGAGGAAGATCGCGAGGTCTCTGGCTCGCGTCACGAACCGCTGCTCGACTTCGTGGAGGCGAGCGCTGGCTTGGCCAGGCGGTAGCGCCAACGATAATTCCTAGTTATCGCGCCCCCGAGAGCCTCCCGAGTACGTCGGCCTCCGAGATCACGCGCTTGAGCGCTCGGTCCGAGACGTGGGTGTAGATCTCTGTCGTGCTTAGGCTCGCGTGGCCAAGCAAGCGCTGGATGTAGCGAATGTCGACGCCAGCTTCGATCAGCTGGGTAGCCGCGGTGTGGCGCAGCATGTGCGGCGTGACGCGCTGCTCGATGCCGGCGGCCTTAGCTGCCTTGACGAGCCTTGCCCGCATCGCGGCTGTCGTCAGCGGCTCGAACTGGAGGTTGAAGAGAAGACGGGAGTGGGGGAGTTCGTAGCTGCCGCGGACCGCGAGGTACGCCTCGGTGAGTGTGGCGATCCAGTCGTTTGTCAGGAAGACTTGCCGCTCGCGTCGACCCTTCCCGATGAGTCGAATCGCGCGGCTTGTCAGGTCGATGTCCCGGCAGTTGAAGCTGACTACCTCGTGGACTCTGACCCCGGTCGAAACCATCAGCGCCACGGCTAAGAGGGTGGTGGACTCGTGCGGTTTCTCGCGGACATCGTCGGGCCGGGCGGCGACGGATACGCCCGCAGCCCGTTGCAATAAAGCCAGAAGACGATCCAGGTCTGTGGCGGGGACGATCCGAGGTAGCTGCCTCCCGCGCCGAGTCGCGATCCGTGTGCCGAGCCAGGGGTCGCTCGCGATCAGCCCCTGCGCAAAGAGCCAACGTGAGAATCCTCGGAGGGAAGAGGCGCGTCGCCTCAGCGATGCGGGGGAGAGCTCTGAATCTTTTTGGCTCTCGAGGAAATCGATGAGGTCTGGCTCGTCCAGCTTCCCAACGTCCGTCTCGGCGCCAACAAATCCCTCGAAGCTCCCGAGGTCGCCTCGATAAGCGCGGAGTGTGTGCGGGGACAAATCCCTAGTCGCGAGTAGCCAGCGGACGTATTCCTCCTTCGCCTGGCTGAGATGCAATTCGCCGTCCTTAATGTCCGATGGTCTAGAAAACTCGGCTGTCTATCGGCCGGTAGTTCTTGGCTTGGACTTTCGGGAGACCGCCTGCAGTGCACCGAGTTTCCAGAGTGCGAGAGCAGGAGAGTGCCACAAATGATGCGCTACCATGATGCATATGACCCGCACCACTGTTGATGTAGACGACCTCGCGCTCGACGCCGCGCGCCGAGAGCTCGGTACCAAGGGTCTCAGCGAGACCGTCAACGCCGCGCTGCGCGATGCGGCGCGCCGCCGGACGCTGAAGGGCTTCGACGTAGTCCGCGACGTCGACGGAACGCCGCAAGAAGTCGCCGCCGGTCGCGAGCGCGACTAAGCGTCGTGCCCGACTTGGAGCTGCCGCAGCTCGATCGATCGGCTCTCTTCGACACGGGCGCGTGGACCTGGGTCCGCGATCGCCGCTTCCCCGAGCTCGCGACCTGGTTCAACGCCGCCGTCGAAGCGGGGCAGGTCCTCGTCTGCGACCTGGTCATCCTCGAGCTGACCCGCCTTGCCCCCAACGAGGCCCGCGCCCGCGAAGTCGCCGAGCGCCTCGCCGTCTTCGAGTCGATACCGATGCCCACCGAGCTCTGGGGCCGTGCCCGAAGGACGCAGCTGGCGCTCGCGGCCAGCGGCGATCACCGTCGGGTTCCATCCGCCGATCTCCTTCTGTCCGGCGCGGCAGAAGAGGCGGGCGTCACTCTCGTTCACTACGACCGCGACTACGAGCGGATCGCAGGCGTTGCCGAACTTCGCCACCAATGGCTCGTTCCGGATGGCGCCCTCGCCTGAGGCTCCGGCCTGGTACCCAAATGCGAAAAGCCCCGTCTTGCGGGGATTTCTCATGCGGCTGAAAGGACTCGAACCATCACGGGTGTTTCCGCCGGGTGGGTGGCGCCTCCTCACTCGCCAGCCGAATGCGTCGCAGCTTCGCCTCGGCTTCTGCGACCCGGTTCCGTAGATGCGGCGCTGTTTTGGCCTTTGATGGCCCCTACACGCGCTTCAGATCAACGGCGCCACCCCCGCTTGCGGAGCCATTCTACCGCCCCAAAAATGGTCCGAATTGTTCCGAAATCTGGCAGCCAAAAGGTTTCCGGACCCGGCGCCGCTGAAACGCGAAAGCCCCCGCTTTGCGGGGGCTTTCTCATGCGGCTGAATGGAGTCGAACCATCACGGGTGTTTCCACCCACAAGGCCCTCAACTCTTGAGTTGGGGGCGTATTCAGTGATGTAGGGCTCCTCAGCTCACCTGAAGTGCTCTGAGGCGACGCATGGTAGCGACAGGACGGTCCGATGACGGTCCGAGGGGACGCGCCGGATTCCCGCTCTTGGCGATTCACGGGCCGGAGGTGGCCCGAACTAGCTGACGCACCGTCCTAACGAACTGGCGTGGCCGCTACGCCCGGCGGACAAGAAGCGACCCGCCCCCCGCGCTCTGCGGTAACAAGGCATTAACAGTCGGACTGCTTCCCGCCAAATAGAAATCCCCATTCAATCGATACCTTGCGTAGGGGAGAACCTTGAAGCCCGGTCGGCCGGCGGCGTGCGTATTTTTTTTCGTGCTTCTCTTGATTCTTTGCTTTGCCACCCCGGCCGGGTTGGCGGACCCTCCGGAAGAACCTCCCGCCGAAGTGCCGGCTCCTAGTCAGGCTGCCATCGAAGCGATCGAACTCGAAGAAGAGGAACGCGTCGAATGGCTGGCCGGCCCCGAAGCGAAAAGCCAGCGCGAAGCCTCCCTCGACGCCTACACCGATCTGACCGCCAGCGAAGCTCGCGAACTCCTGACCGAAGCCTTTCCGGGCTCGCTTGGGCAGCTAAACGAAGATCCTGGCCGTGTTCTCAGCGAGCTGGAAATCGAAGAATCCCTTGGGACCTATGGCGCGCTCGTCTCGGATGGCGGGGGCGAAACCTCCATCGTCGAATCGACCGTTCCCGTCGAAAGCGACCTAGGGGGAGATGGCGAGCAGCCGGTCGACCTCTCTCTCGAATCATCCGGCGAAGGATTCGTGCCCCAAAACCCGCTGGTCGAAACCGAACTGCCGGACTCGGCCGAAGATCCGGTTCGGCTGCAGGGCGGCCTCGAGATCCAGCTGCCGGCGAGCGATGATCATGCGGCATCGGCGCTCGGCGACAAGAACTTGTTCTATCCCGAGACCGCGGTAGACACCGACACGCTCGTCTCGCCGCTCGCTGGCGGAGTCGAGGTCTTCGAGCAGTTGCGCTCCCCGGCTAGCCCGCAGCAGTTCTCCTTCACGCTCGGCGTTCCCGAAGGCGCAAGCGTTCAAGCGACCGAATTCGGCGGTGCTGAGGTGACGTCGGGACCCGAAGACGTCGTCGCTCAGATACCTCCCCCGACGGCGGTTGACGCCCAGGGGGTCGAAGTGCCGGTGACGATGAGCGTCGAAGGCAATTCGCTGGTTGTCGCCATCCCCCACGCGTCGGGCGAATACGCCTACCCGATTCTCCTCGACCCCAAAGCATTCCTCGACGAGGGGTTTCTCGGCTTCGGCTCTTCTTGGGTTTCTGGTTGGACCGGGAGCACCGCCTACAACTTCGGCGGTTCGAGTCTCTCGGTCACGGCGAAAGGCAACACCAGCTACGCCGCGGAAACCCACGGGCAGTGGGTCTACACCGCCCCCGGCACGAGCGGCTATGTCATGGCGGCAACCTTTTACTCGCCGCACCTCACGTTCGGCAGCAGCAAATGCAAAGAAGAAGCGCCGAAAAATCAGCCGCACGGCTACGTCGAGATCTGGAACCCGAGCCCCACGCCGAATGGCACCCCATACGGCCTAGAAACCTATGCGGGCAACGGAAAGTTGAGCGAGAGCGCACACGAAACCGGCTGGGTCGGCGGCGTCGGCGTGCGGAATGCCGTCGTCGGTCTCGGCACCTCCCCGGAACTGGGCGCTAAACATACCTGCGCGATCGAATTTTCCGTCAGCGGGGCGACCATCCAGGAGAACGACGGAGAGAGCCCGAGTGTTTCGGTCAGCGGTGCGCCGCCGAGCAGCTGGATCAGCGCGGCGACGGCAAGCAGCTCCTCGATCAACGTCAAAGCGACCGATCAGGGCTTCGGCGTGAGCTCGATCTCGGTCTCCGATGGCAACGGAACCACCACTAGCGGCTCGGGGTGCTCGGGGCTCGCATCGAGCAGATGTCCCTCAGAACGCAACTGGTCCATCGTCCCGCCCTACTTCCAGGGCGTACAAGAACTGAAAGTCGTCGCCGAAGACCCGCTCGAAAAGACCAGCAGCCCCTGGACGCAGACGACCCGGGTCGACCCCGAAGCACCTCTGATCGACCTCGGCGGCCAGCTTGCCTATGCGACCGAAGAAGAAGGCGTCGAAGGCGAAGAAAACGCGGCTAGCGAAAACCAGCTTCGCCTGCCCTACTACGGCCTCGGCATCGACGTCACCGACGGCAGTAACGGGGAAGCGAAAACCAAGCAGTCCGGGGTGAAGAAGGTGGAACTCTTCCTTGACAAAGAACTGCAGGAAGAATGGAAACCTTCCCCGCAGTGCTCCGAAGACAGCAAGGCCCTGCATGAGACCTACCCGCTGAAGCTGACCGGCCTAAGCGAGGGCATCCACCATCTGAAGATCATCGCCACCGACTGCACCAACCAGACGCGCCCTCGCGAAATCGACTTCGAATACATCCCTGCTACGGGCGAAGACAGCGACTTCGTGCTGCAGCGCTTCCCTCTCTCTGAAGCCGAAGAAGGGGAAGCAGAAGCAGGCGGTGGCCCCGAACTCGCCGTCAACGTAATGAACGGCAACCTCGTCTACCACGAACGCGACGTCGACCTCAATACTCCCAGTACCGAGGTCGAAGTCGAACGCGTCTACAACTCAGAGCTCCCGGAAGAGGAATCCAGCGAATGGGGGACCGGCTGGACGCTGGCGCAGACGCCCACGCTCGACCCTGAAGAACCGACCAGTGGCGAAAAAGAAGAAGAAAAACCGCCGACCCGAGCGATCCATCGCACCTCGGGGCTGATCACCAGGGAAGTCGCGCTGCCGACGCTGATCGGCGGCGAACATTTCGACGCGCGTCTGCATTCGACGGTCAGGAAGCGGGCGAACGGCACCTTTTCCACGACCGACGAAAGCGGACAGGCCACCTCCTATGACTCCCATGGTATGCCGACCCGGGTCACGACGGGAGAATTTTCGTCGATCGAATACGACTACAAAAGCGGCGACCTCTCCGAAATCGCCGTCGCCGATCCCGCCGCGACGACGACCCTGCCCGAAGAAGTCGCCGAACGAGAAGGAGGCAAGACGGAAGGCCAGCCTGCCTTTGAGTCCTCCTTCGGCGGTCGCGGCCTTGCGGGTGGCCAGCTCCTCGGCCCAGGGGGCATGGCGCTCGACGCCAGCGGCAACCTCTGGGTCGCTGACATCGGCAACGACCGCATACAGGAGTTCGATTCCGACGGCGAATACGTCCGTCAATTCGGCGAACGCGGAAGCACCGACGGCAAGCTGCGCGAACCGGTCGCCGTGGCCATCGATTCCAGCGGCAATATCTGGGTCGCCGATGCCGGCAACCGCCGCGTGCAGGAGTTCAGCAAAGAAGGCGCATTCATCCGCAAGTTCGGCGCAGAAGGCACCGGTGAAGGGCAGTTCTCCGGCGCCGGTCCCCAGGGCATCGCGATCGACGGATCCGGCAACGTCCTTGTCGCCGACGCCGGCGGGCACCGGATCGAGAAGTTCAGCTCGAGCGGCGGTTTCATCGAAGCCTTCGGCACCGCCCAGCTAAGCGAACCACGAGGCATCGCGGTCGGAACCGGCGGGACGATCTGGGTTGCCGATGCGGGGCAAGACAAAGTCGTTGCTCTCAAATCGAGCGGCCTGCTCCTACGCGAGTTCGGCAAAGAAGGCGAAGGGGAAGGGGAACTGAAGGGGCCGACCGCCGTGGCCCTGGACGGCGAAGGCGAGGTCTTCGTTGCCGACCACGGCAACGGGCGCGTCCAGGAATTCAGCGAAGCGGGCGTCTTCCTTCACGAATTCGGTTCGCGCGAAGGTATCAAGGGCCGCTTCCGGGCCCCGATGGGCGTCGCGGCGAACGGTGAAGGCGACATCTGGGTCGCCGGGGTCGGCAACCCCCCCGAATCTGTGAGCGGAGAAGAAGATGAAGCAGCGGAAGAACCGCCAGTCGAAGAAGCACCAGGCCTGGTCGCCGCCTACAACTTCGACGAGGGCACCGGCTCAACCGCCCACGACGACACCGGCAACGGCCACGACGGCACCGTCGAAGGCGCCACCTGGAGCGGC
>Ga0335070_10003007_pt1 | contig 19659 bp, 19 predicted proteins | sample Lox_Sample_13_FD_206722 | JGI IMG/M metagenome (GOLD analysis project Ga0335070, IMG submission 206722) | Soil microbial communities from Loxahatchee National Wildlife Refuge, Florida, United States - Lox_Sample_1.3 | ecosystem: Environmental > Terrestrial > Soil > Wetlands | place: USA... | reverse complement strand
CTGGCGCTCCAGCGTCTTCTTCACGACCGCCACGCCCTGCGAAATAGGCTACCCCTCTCCCCCACCGGGAGAGAGGGCAGGGTGAGGGGGCGGCGCGTCAGCGCGCCCGCCGGGCCGCCCCCGGAGCGTACACCTCCGGGTTCACCACGTTGATGGGCCGCTGCCCCGTGAGCACGCGCGCCACCTCCTCGCCGCAGCGGCGGGGTACCTTGGCCACCGCGGGGGACGAGAAATACGCGGCGTGCGGCGTGGCGATCACGTTGTCCATGCGCAGGAGCGGGTTGTCCCTGGCCACGGGCTCCTGCTCCCACACGTCGAGGGCGGCTCCGGCGAGCCGCTTCTCCTCGAGAGCCTTCGTGAGCGCCTTCTCGTCGACCACCGGGCCGCGCGCGGTGTTGATGAGCACGGCGGTGGGCTTCATGCGCCGGAAGAAGGCCTCGCCGATCAGGTGATGCGTGCCGGCGTTGAGCAGCGTGTGCACGGAGACATAGTCGGAGCGGGCCGCCAGGTCCTCCAGCGAGACGCGCTCGACGCCCAGCGCCTTGAAGCGCGCGTCGTCCACGTAGGGATCGTGGGCGATGACCGTCGTCTCGAATGCGGCCACGCGCTTCGCGAAGGCGCTGCCGATGTTGCCGAGCCCCACGATGCCCACGGTCTCGCCGTGGAGCGAGCCCGTCCACGGTCCCGGCACGCCGCCGCCCCAGCTCCCGGCATGCACGTTCCGGTCGAGCGTGATGATCTTGCGGTTCCACGCGAGGAGGAGGCCGAGGGCGTGGTTGGCCACCTCGCGCACCCAGATATCGGGAATGTTCACGACGATCACGCCGAGCTCCGTCGCCGCGGGCACGTCGATCACGTCGTAGCCCACCCCGGTTCGCACCACGACCTTGAGCCCTTCGAGGGCGCTCATGACGCCCCGGGTGACGTGCGTGGCCGCGACCACGAGGGCATCGGCGTCGCGGCAGCGCGCGATCACCTCGTCCTCCTTGTCCGTGAAGGGCAGCGTGGTCATGCGCGCGGGCACGTGCGCCACCGCGGCCTGGCAATCTGAGTAGTCGCGCTCGGCGCGGCTCTGGATCACGTAGACGTGCTGGGTCCGGTCGGTCATGAGATCTCCTATGACGGTGGGTTCAGCTGATGCCGAAGATGCGGGCGGCGTTGGCGTAGAGCCACTTCTCCTTGACGGTGTCCTTGAGCGGCAGGTCCAGGTATTCCTTGATCAAGGTCTCGTGCGACTGGCCGACCAGCCCCGCCGAGAGGCCGACCAGCACCTTGTCCTGGATGAGCGTGTTGCCGAACTGGAGCAGCATCTCCCAGCCCGAGCCGCGCTGGCCCAGGTACTTGCCGCGATGGGCGGAGGTGTCGAGATGCAGCTTGGGGTGCCGCCGCACGAGGGCCACCATCTCGTTCACCCACGGCCAGCCTCCGAGACCGCCGATGAGGGTCAGCTCGGGGAAGTCGATGGCCACCTGGTCGAGATGGCGCGGGTGGCCGAGATCGTAGGGCCGGTCGGTCGCATAGTTCATGGAGGAGTAGATGCGCACGGGGATCTCGAGCTCGGCGGCCTTGCCGTAGAGCGGGTAGTAGCGGCGGTCGCTGGCGGGAATGCCGTCGACGAGGGCGGAGACGCCGAGGGCCTGGAAGCCCTCGTCGCGCACGCGGCGCTCCAGCTCGCGCACGCCCTTCATGCCGATGAGCCCGCTGATGCGGGCCAGGCCGATGAAGCGGCCCGGATACTCGCGCAGGAGCTGGGACAGCTCGTCGTTGGTCACGCCGAACGGCACGGACCGCACGATGCCCGCGCGCTCCAGCGTCTGCATGTACGCCGAGAGCTCGGTGTCCGGGCGGTCGTCCGCGCCCTCCTGGCGGGAGCGGAAGATGCGCCCATAGTTGGCCATGCCGTAGCCGGGGCCGCGCTCGACCATGGCCGGGGTGGTCCGTGACGGTGCGGCCTCCGCATCGGCGCGCTTCGGAATGCTGCACTCCATGTCGATCACTCTCATCGGGGTCTCCTCATGTGGGATGCCGTGGCCCCGTGATTCTAGCCTCAAACGATGCTATGGTGGCGTCCACCATGGACGCCGCCCTGACCGGACAGACCGTCGAGCTCCTGCAGCAGATGATCCGCAACCAGTGTGTGAACGACGGCAGCGTGGCGTCGGGGCAGGAAGGCCGCACCACCGATCTCCTGAAAGCGTATCTGCAGGGCAGCGGCGTCGATCTGGAGGTCTACGAGCCCGACGGCGCGCCCGGGCGGAAGAGCCTGGTGGCGCGCATCGAGGGCACGGATCCCGCCGCGCCCACGCTGTGTTTGATGGGCCACACCGACGTCGTGCCCGTGACGCCCGCGCACTGGACGCGCGATCCCTTCGGCGGAGAGCTCGTGAACGGCGAGGTGTGGGGACGCGGCGCCGTCGACATGCTGAACCTCACGGCGTCGCAGGCGGTGGCCCTCAAGGCGCTGGCCCGGCGCGGCTGGCGGCCGCGCGGCACGCTCGTGTATCTGGCCTGCGCCGACGAGGAGGCCGGCGGCGTCCACGGCGCGGGCTTCGTGTGCAAGCGGCACTGGGACGCGCTCCGCGCCGACTATCTCCTCACCGAGAACGGCGGCATCGTGTCCTCGCACGGCAACGAGCTGAACGTCACCGTGCACGTGGGCGAGAAGGGCGTGGCATGGCGCCGGCTACGCGTGCAGGGCACGCCGGGGCACGGGTCCATGCCGTACGGCGCGGACAATGCGCTCGTCAAGGCGGCCCACATCGTGAGCCGGCTCGCCGACTATCGTCCCGCGCCCTACGTGGACGATCTCTGGCAGGCCTTCGTGAACACGCTCGCCGTCGATCCCGCCGTGAAGGATGCGCTCCGCGATCCTGCGCGAGTCGACGACGCCATCGCCCGGCTGCCCGCGGGCCTCGCGAAGTTCGCGTGGTCGGCCACCCACACCACGTTCTCGCCGAACATGTGCCGCGCCGGCGTGAAGACCAACGTCATCCCCGACGTGGTCGACATCGAGGTGGACATCCGGACCATCCCCGGGGACAACGAGGACGAGGTGCGCCGGCACATCGACAAGGCGCTGGGCGATCTGTCCGAAGAGGTGCAGGTCGAGAAGCTTTTCTCCAAGCAGGCCTCCGCCTCTCCCACGGGCACCCCGCTGTGGGACGTGCTGGCGCGCGTGGTCGACGGACACTATCCGGGCGCGAAGCTCCTGCCGCGTATGATCGTGGGCTTCACCGACGCGCCGTACTTCCGCGAGCGCGGCGCCGTCGCGTACGGGTTTGGGCTCTTCTCGCGCGCGCTCACCGCCGAGGCCATGTCGGGCCGCTTCCACGGCAACGACGAGCGCGTCGACGTGGAGTCGCTCGCTCTCACCACGCAGGCCTGGCTGGATACCTGCGAGCTGTTCCTCGAGTAGTGTCTCGTCGCACCCGATCGATCGGGCGACCGGGCCATCGGGGCAACCGCATGCCCAGGATCAGCCCGGCCCCGCGATGCTGTGCCATCGCAGACAGGCGGAAATCTCCCGCGGGCTACTTGGTAGCGGCCGTCTTGAGGAGGGCCGCCGCACAGGCCTCGGCCACATTGCGATTGGGGTCGGCGGCCCCCGGGAAGGTCGCCCAGCCGGCTTTGATCACGAAGTCCGTCTGCTCGTAGGAGGACGAGATGGCCCTGAGCTCGCCGAGCCGCTTACCCTTCGTCGCGTCCAGCTTCTCCTGGGCGACACAGATCGGCACGAGCGCCGTCGTCACGGCGGTGTCGGCGCGAGTCATGGCCAGCTGATTCGACGTGGTGCTCGTCGACCAGCCTCCCCAGCTGAACCCTACGATCATGGTGAGAATGCTGCCGATGATGACACCCCAGACCCCTGGCTTGATCCACGTGAAGCGTTGCATAGGACACCCCCTGGTGCTTCCGACGAGTGTGAGTTCGTATCGCTTGAGCGAAGTCTATGCGGCCGGCCGGCCGTTTGGATAGTGGACCAAAGTCCACTACCGCACCGGGCACCATTGCGTCAGTATCCGGGTGACCGTTGTTTCCGGGGCCCACTTTCGAGGAGGAAGCGCCATCACCGTTGACCAGCTCTTGCGCGAATTGCAGGCATCGAAGACCGATCTGGCTCGCGTGATCGAAGCCGTGCTTCGTGATCGTCCCCCCTACATCTTGCTGCCCACCCAAGCGGTCAGGGCCTGGGAGCGGCGGGCGCCCGAGGATTGGGCAAAGGTCACTGGATGGCTGGCCTCACGGAACGTGGCGGTCGTGCAGGTATAGCACCTTCGGACTAGGCGGTACCCGTCGGCTCGTGATCGAGCCCGAGGGCGTGCCGGATGGCGCTCAGCACCGCGTGCTCGTCGAACGGCTTCCACAGGTGGCCGGCCGCCCCGGACTTCTCGATGCGCAAGCGCGTCGTGGCATCGTCACGACCTGTGATGAAGACCACGGGGACCACGAGCCGCTCCTGAAGCTCGAACCCGCTCATCTCCCCCATGTGGGCGTCGAGAAGGAGGCACGCGGCCCGCCCGTCGGGAAGCCACGCGAGGAACTCCCGGGCGGAGGCGAACGTCTCCACGGCGTGGCCCGCCGATTGCACGAGTCGCTGGAGCGACCGCCGAACCGAGGCATCGTCGTCCACGATGGCAATGATCGGCACGCTGGTCACGACGCGCGGTCCATGGACGGAACTCTACGAGGTCTCACTCGCGAGGGCTATTGGACCTTGGTCCGGGTGGGGCACGTCCGGGTTCAGGCCTGCGCCACGATCAGGCCGACCCGATCCGCGAGACGGACGAGCTCGGCGAGGGATCCGGCGCGCATCTTGTCCATGACGCGGGCGCGGTGCACCTTGACGGTTTTCTCCCCGATGCCGAGCTGGACCCCGATCTGCTTGTTCAGCATCCCCGTGACCACGAGGGCAGGGACCTCCGTCTCGCGGGGCGTCGAGCCCTGTGAGCCCGGGCATCCGCACGTCGAGGACAACGCAGGCCGGACCCACGAACGGCTCGCGGGCCATGAATTCGCGGGCGGACGCGAAGGCCTCTACCGCATGGCCCGCGGACGTGACCGCGCGGGTGAGGCTCGTCCGCACCGAGGGATCGTCGTCGACGATGAAGATTGCGGGCGGCGTCGCGTTCATCACGTGGCCACATTCTCTACGGGCAAGGTGAACTGGAAGGTCGCGCCGCCGTCCGGGTTGTTCTCGGCCCGGAGCCGGCCGCCGTGCGCCCCCACGATGGTGCGCGATTCCGTGCGCCGGCGCTCGAGGGCGTTCGCGAAGGCTTCGCTCAGGAGCCGCAGCCGCGCCACGACCGCGTTCGACCAGGCGTGCTCGCCCTGCCCGGTGTCGATGGAGAGCACGCCGAGCGCGGGACCGCCCGCTCGCAGCGGGAGGGAGAGGTGAGCGCGGGTGCCCGCGCGCTCCTAGCGGGCCGGATCCGGCGCCGCCGCCTCCGGCAGCTCAGCCGGCCGCGAGAATCTGACGACGGCGTTGTCCGTCAGCCTCGCAACCGTCCAGGGGCACTCGCCGGCCTCCAGGATCCGCGGCAGGTCCTCGACGCCGGCGACGTCCACGAGATGCGGGCTCGCGGACCGATATCCACGTATTCGTCGAGCGCACCCCGGTCTCCGCCGAGGACGCCGACCACCTCACCGGGACCGTGGCGGAAGCCGTGTCTACTCTGGCGGCTGGCACATGGATCAGCCCGGCGGAGAGCTGCGAGATGAGCGTCTCGAATCGCAAACGCTCTTCGAGCTGCCTCCGCGCTCGCTGGGGCGCGCCACGGCACCGGAGCAGCCGCGCGATGACCAGCGCCTGGATGCCGATGGCGAGGGTCGCGACCGCGAGGGACCACGACCACGGAAGCGGTGGGAGGGGAGGTATAGCGAGTCTCCTTTCCTCCACCGGAAGGAGGATGCGGTCCGGCAGGGTGCCTCAAATGTAGCGCACCGTGCCGCTCGTATTGGACCAAAGCCTATGAGACCAAGGTCCCATAGGCAGCCGGGGCGGGAGCACGTACCCTCACATGCCTCTGAGGTCGGTGTGACCTCCACGCTTCTGCTCCCTTCAACTCAGGGTCGACGCAGTCACGCTCGGCCACGGCGAACCAGATGGAACGCCGCAGGCCCTATCGACGATCGGCAGGTTGACGATCTTCCACACGCCCAGCCGGGCAGGTGCCACAGTGATCAGACAGGCCGGAGTCATCGGAGCGGGCATCCTCGCGGTCGCGTTCACGCTGGTCGCCCACGCGCGCGCCGAGATGGGCACGCCGACCGAGACCCTGCGTGAGGTCTTCACCGGCGTGAACAAGGCACTCGCCGGGCCCATGGAAGGAGACCAGATGGCTCGGCGCGTCCTCGACGTGCGCGCCCTGCTGAATCGTGCCCTCGATTTCCGGGATGCTGCGGTGCGCGCTCTCGGGGACGAATGGCCTGCCCGCACCGCCACGGAGCAGGATGCGTTCATCGATCTCTTCGCCGATTTTCTCGAACGCTCCTGTGTCGCGCAGATGGCATCGGTGGCCGACCGGAAGAATGGCATCCGGATCCACTACCTCACTGAGGTGATCACCGGGGACAGAGCCATGGTCGGGACCAGCATCGAGACGAAGGGCGGAGGAGAAATGCTCTTCGACTTTGCCATGGTCCGGCATGAAGGGCAGTGGATGATCCGCGACGTGGTCATCGAGGATGTCAGTCTCATCGGGAACATCCGGTCACAGTTCAAGAGGGTCATGCGGGACTCGTCCTATTCGGGGCTGGTGATCCGAATGAAGGCCCGGACCGCCGAACCACCTCCCGCGCGGGCGGCGACCGCGGTGGTCTCGCCCCTGACGCCAGGGGTTCGGTCGCCGATGAAGGACAGCCCCTAGCGCGGGGCCTGGCTCACAGGACCGCCTCGATCAGACAAGGTCCGGAGGCGGCGAGGCCTGCGGCGAACTGCTGGTTGAACTCGTCGGCGGTGGTGGCGCGGGTGGCCGGGACGCCCATGCCACGCGCGAGCGCCACCCAGTCGAGATCCGGGCGGCCGATGTCGAGCATGTCGGCCGCGCGCTTTCCCGGCGTGCCCGCGCCCACGTTGGCGAGCTCGTGCCGCAGGATCGCGTAGGTCCGATTGGCGAAGACCACGGTGGTCACGTCGAGGCCCTCGCGCGCCTGCGTCCAGAGCGCCTGCACCGTGTACATGCCGCTGCCGTCGCCTTCGAGGCAGATCACCTTGCGGTCGGGACACGCCACGGCGGCGCCGGTGGCCAGCGGCATCCCGAGGCCGATCGAGCCGCCCATGTTGTTCATCCAGTCGTGCGGCGGCGCGCCGGCCGTCTGCTTGAAGAAGCCGCGCCCTGTCGTCACCGACTCGTCGGAGACGATGGCGCCTTCCGGCAGGAGCGCGCCGAGCGCCGCCGCCAGCGTGTCCGGCGTGAGCGGGCCCGACGGCAACGCCGGCCGGCCCGGCTGCTGAACGACCTCGCCGTTCTTCTTCGCTCCCACCGCCTCGGCCAGCGCTTCGAGCGCGCCGATCGAATCCTCGGCCAGCGTGGAGAGCTGGTGGATCTGGCAGCCGTCGGCCGTGAGCACGCTCGGCTTGTCCGGATACGCGAAGAAGGCGACGGGCGCCTTGGCGCCGACCAGGATCAGATGGCGCACGTCCTTCAGCACGGCGAGCGCCTGGTCGACGGGATAGGGAAGCCGCTCGATGGGCACGCGGCCGGCTCCGCGCTGGATGCGCGCGTTCGAGCCCTGCGCGATGAGCCGCGCGCCGGTGGCAGTGGCGATGCGTCCGGCCAGGGTCAGGCCGCGCTCGCGCACCGCGAGGCCGGTCAGCATGAGCATGGCGGGCTCGCCGGTGCGGAGCGCCTTCGCGCAGCGCTCGACGGCATCCGCGCTCACGACGGTGCGCGCAGGCATGGGCGGAACGGCGGCGATGCCGTCGGCCTCGTTCCACGCCGTATCGGCGGGCAGGATGAGCGTGGCGATCTGGCCCGGGGCCGTGCGCGCCGCCGCGATGGCCGCGGCGCCGTCGGTGGCCACGGTGCGCGCGCTCGGGGAGGTGCGCACCCACGCGGAGACGGGGCGCGCGATGCCTTCGATGTCGGAGGTGAGGGGGGCGTCGTGCTTGATGTGGTAGGTCGCGTGCTCGCCCACGATGTTGACGATGCCGGAGCTGGCCTTGCGCGCGTTGTGGAGGTTCGAGAGCCCGTTGCCGAGTCCCGGGCCCAGGTGCAGGAGCGTGGCCGCCGGCCTGTCCGCCATGCGCCAGTAGCCGTCGGCCGCGCCCGTGACCACGCCCTCGAAGAGGCCCAGCACGCAGCGGATGCCCGGCACCTTGTCGAGGGCCGCCACGAAGTGCATCTCCGACGTGCCGGGATTCGTGAAGCACACGTCGATCCCGCCCGCCACCAGCGTTCGCACCAGACTCTCAGCGCCGTTCATGCGTGTCTCCTGGTCAGGTCTGCAGATCGCCCACGGCGCCCGCGAGGGCTTCGAGCTCGGCGCGCCATGACGCCGGCGGCGCCACCGGCCGCACGACGAACTTGGAGAATCCCACCGTGAGGAACCGCTCGATGAGCTGTCTCAGCGCCGGCAGACCTATCGGGGTGAGCTCGAGGGAGCGGGGCCGTCGGGCCGCCATGACGCGCGCCGTGGCGGGATCGATGGGATCGCGGGAGTAGCCGATGCTCATGCCGAAGTGCTCCGGGCTGATGGAGCGCCCCGCGCGCGCGGCCGCCTCCTCGATGACGACGCGCCCGGCCGCTGCCTCTTCCGGCGTGCAGAGCGACGGCAGCCAGCCGTCCGAGAGCCGTCCGCAGCGCTCGAGCGCGGCCGGCACGTTGCCGCCCAGCCACACCTCGAGCGGCTGCTGCACGGGGAGCGGCGAGAGCTTCACGTCGCGGAGCGTGCCGGCGATGCCGTCGTAGCTCACGGTCTCGCCGGCCCACAGGCGGCGCAGGAGCGGGAGCGCCTCGTCGATGAACGCCCCGCGCTGCTTGGGCTCGACGCCGATGGCATCGCGCTCCGGCGCGTAGGTGAGCCCGGGCACGAGCGTCACGAGCAGGCGGCCCCGGCACAGCACATCCAGGCTCGCGAGCTGCTTGGCGAGCCGCAGCACGTGGCGGCCCGGGAGGAGCATGGTGGTGCCGAGCTTCACGCGCGGATTGCTGGCCGCCGCCCACGCCAGCCCCACCACGGGATCGACCACGGGACCCGTCAGCACCTCCGAGAGCCACAGCGAGTCGAACCCGAGATCGCCGAGTCCCGTCACCAGCTCCGCCAGCGCGTCGGGATTCGACGACGCGCCGGCGGCCCCCACGCCGATGCGAATTTTCATGCGGGGGATTCTAGCCTGTTTTCAGGAGCGCCGCCCGCGCGTGCGCCGGCGCCTCCGGGGCGCCTTCTTCCTTCGCCGAGCCGGCGCCTTCTGCTTCGCGGCCGGCGCGGGCGGAGCCGAGCCCGTCTTGGGATAGATCCGGGCCGCGAACGCATAGTCCGACGCGTCGATGTCGAGCCCGCCCACGATCGGCTTGCCGTTCTTCGTGATCGATCCGGGAATCTGGTAGCACATGATCGAGCGCGGATCCGCCTGGTCCGTGCCGACGAGCGATGACTCCTCGATCGGCGTGAGCACCTGCTGGCGCACCTCCTGCGGCGTCCAGCCCTGCGTCCGGCCGAAGAGGGCGATGGCCTTCTTGGGATCGATGAGCTTCACGAGCTGCCGGCGCATGTGCTCGTGGGGAAAGCCCAGGGTGTGGCCGGTCTCGTGGCGCACCACGCGGTGGAACTCGGAGTCCGGCGTGCTCGTCGAGAACCCCTCGAGGTTCATGGTCTGCTGCGCGCGCGGGATCGTGAGGATGTCCGTGCCGAGATAGGACCAGTAGCCGCCCTGGGCGCCGCCCACCCGCGCGATCCGCACGTTGGGGCTCGAGGACGACTGCATGAACTTGACGTTGGCGGTCTTCCCCCACGCATTCATGTGCAGGAGGATCTTCGTGCGCAGCGCCGCGGGGGGCGAGTCGAGGAAGCCCACGGTCAGGCGTATGCCCTTGTTGCCCCAGTACTTCGTGGTGAGCACGGCGATGCGGGCCAGGGACGGCGTGAAGCCCCGCATCACACGCGTGAGCCGCTCGATGGGCGGATGGTTGACCGGGTTGATGGTGCGCGCGATGCGGGCCGCCTCGATCATCATCGAGGCGGGCAGCCGCTTGGGCGTGCACACGAGTATCGGATAGGGCTTGTCTCCGCGCATGGCGTTCCCCCGTTTGGCACCGATGGTGCCGGTCGGCGTTCGCTGCTCTGCGTCGCGCACCGTGCGCGTGCATGGACGTTAGTCCGGGGCTCCACCCACGTCAAGGCGGGATGCCGATTCGTCAAAGGGCGTATGGCGCGGGCGCGCTATGATTGGCCCGAGGCCACCACGGATGACGGCGACGCGCAGCCCCCTCGACGGCGTCACGGTGCTCGATCTGAGCGGCTACATCGCCGGGCCCTACGGCTGCACCCTCCTCGGGGATCTCGGGGCGCGGGTCATCAAGGTCGAGCCGCCCGAAGGCGACAACCTCCGCAACTATCCCTCCACGCTCGCGAGCGAGAGCCGCGCGTTCCTCGGTGTCAACCGCCGCAAGCAGGGGATCGTGCTCGACCTGAAGCATCCGGAGGGCCTCGCGGTGCTGCGCCGGATGGCCGAGCATGCCGACGTGCTCGTCCACAACTTCCGCCCCGCGGTGCCCAAGCGGCTCGGCATCGACTACGAGAGCATGAAGGCCATCAACCCGCGCCTCATCTACTGCGGTCTCACCGGCTATGGCGAGACGGGCCCGCTGCGCGACCGAGCCGGATACGACCAGGTGCTCCAGAGCATGACGGGCATCTGCGTGGAGCAGGGCAAGCCCGGCGACCCGGCCATCGTCTACGGATCCGCCGTGGACTTCTATGCGGCCTCGATGCTGGCGTTCGCGGTGGCCTCGGCCCTCTATGAGCGCCAGCAGACCGGCGAGGGCCGCCAGGTGGGCGTGTCGCTGCTCCGGAGCGCTCTCGCCATGCAGTCGGCCCGCCTCGTGTGGGCGGACGGCGAAGGGCGCGACGTGGCCCGTGACATGCGCTCGGGCGGGATCACCGGACTGCATCCCACCAAGAGCGGGCATCTCTACCTCTCGGCCAACACGCCGCACTTCTGGCAGGCGCTCTGCGAGCTGACGCAGCTCCCGGAGCTGGCCGCCGATCCGCGCTACGACACGGTGAGGAAGCGCGCGGCGCACGCGCCCGAGCTCGTGCCGAAGCTCCGCGCCGTCCTCGCCACGCGCACCGCCGCCGAGTGGGAAGCGCTCTTCGGCGAGCGCGTTCCGTGCGCCGCCGCGCGTCCCGTGGAGGACATGTTCGACCATCCGCAGGTGGCGGCGGAGGGCATCGTCGCGAGCTTCGAGCACCCGCGCATCGGGCGGTATCGCGCCCTGGCGCGGCCGGTCCAGCTCGGGGACGGGGGACCCGCTCCCGCGGCCGCGCCCACGCTGGGGCAGCACGCGCACGAGATCCTGGCGAGCCTGGGCTACGCCGACTCGGAGATCGAGCGCCTGCGTCGCTCGGGCGCGCTGGGAGCGCCGGGCAAGGAGCACGACGCCTGATCGCCCCCGCGTTCCTGATGCGCAGCAAGCTCTTCGTGCCGGCATCGCGGCCCGAGCTCTACGCGAAAGCGCTCGCGGGCGAGGCCGACGCCATCTCCTTCGATCTGGAAGACGCGGTCGAGGAGAGCCGCAAGGGCACGGCGCGCGCCACCCTCGAAGCATTCCTGGCCGCCCGGTCCGGCGAGCAGGGCGGCAAGGTCATCATCGTGCGGGTGAACGGGCTCGGCACGCCGCACTTCGACGCGGACATCGCCGCGGTGAGCCGGCCCGGCGTGGACATGGTGAACGTGCCCAAGCCCGAGTCCGCGGACGACATCCGCGCCGTGGCGGCCGCGCTCGAGCGGCACGAGAAGCAGCGCGGGCTCGGGCGCCCCATCGGAATTCTCGCGAACATCGAGTCGCCGCGGGGAATCCGGCGCGCCGCCGAGATCGCGACGGCGCATCCGCGGGTGCTCGGCCTCCAGCTCGGGCTGGGCGATCTCTTCGAGCCGGCGGGCATAGACCGGAAGGACGCGCAGGCGGTGCACGGAATGCAGCTGGCAGTGCGGCTCGCGGCGGCCGAGGCCGGCCTGTGGGCGTGTGACACCGTCTGGGGCACCGTGAACGATCCGGATGGCTACACGCGGGAGGCCGAAGCCGCGCGCCGGCTGGGCTACATCGGCAAGTCCTGCATCCATCCCACCCAGGTTCCGCTGGCGAACGCCGTGTTCCGTCCGCGCGACGCCGAGATCGCGGCGGCGGCCCGCGTCGTCGAGGCCGCGCGATCCGCCACGGCTCGTGGCGTGGGCGCCTTCCTGGTGGACGGTCGCATGATCGACCTGCCCTTCATCGAGCGCGCGGAAGCGATCCTGGCGGCCGCGCGCCGGCTGGGTCTCTACCCCGTGTCCTGACGCTCAGCGGGGCTTGTCGGCGCGGACGAGGAGGAAGGTCGGCCTCCGATGCTCGTCCGCGAAGTCGGGGCGCCGCGCGAGCGTGGCGGCATCCGGGACGGGCTCGAGCACGCGTCTCACGGTGAGTCCGGCGTCGACGAGCCCGTTCACCAGCGTGGCCAGGGTGCGGTGGTACTTTCGCACGCCGTCGACGAACCACCGCTGCTCGCGCCACCCCTCGTCGGCGTAGCGGTCGAGGGCCCAGTGGAGTCGCTGGCCGTTCTCGCCGAGCGTCCAGCCCGTGGCGGGATCGATCGCCGTGTAGATCGGATGCTCCGTCGAGTAGACGAGGCTCCCGCCCGGGGCGAGCCACGCGGCGATGCGGCGGACGAGCCCCGCGTAGTCCTCGACGTAGTGAAAGGCCAGCGAGCTGACCACGAGGTCGAATCGCGCGGGCGGGAACGCCACCGTCTCGAGCGCATCCCGCTGATACGTGACGCGGAGATGCGCGTGCTCGGCCGCGGCGAGCGCCAGCATGCGCTCGGAGATGTCCACGCCGATCACCGCCGCGGCGCCCGCCGTCGCCAGGTGCCGGGCGAGCTGTCCCATGCCGCAGCCGAGATCGAGCACGCGCTTGCGCGCGACGTCGGGCAGGAGTCCCATGAAGTGAGCGTGCTCCGCGGCCTTGGTCCATCCGGACCCGAACCGTTCGAGCTGCGCGTATCCGGCGAGGAAGTCCGGATCGTCGTAGATGTTCTGAGGCGTCTCGTCCATGCTGTTGTTACGCTGAGTGTGCCACGCCGGCTCGACGACGGCCAGGCGCCGGTCGGGTCGGGGAGACTATAAATGAGCCCCCGCGGGGGCGAGTTTGGTATCAAGGAGGACAATGGCTATCGCACTTCCGAAGGCGCCGACGGCCGAGCCGAAGGCCTCCGTGTCTGCCGTCGAGATGGGCGCGCGGCAGCGGGAGATCTCCGTCTCGGAGTTCTTTACCAAGAATCGCCATCTCCTGGGCTTCGACAATCCGCGCAAGGCGCTCCTCACCTGCGTCAAGGAAGCGGTGGACAACGCCCTCGACGCGGCCGAGGAGGCCGGGATCCTGCCGGACGTCACCATCACGCTGGAGGTCGCGGCCACCAACGGATCGGCGCCGCCGCCGGCCAGCCAGGCCACGCGCTTCCGCGTCACCGTGATCGACAACGGGCCCGGCATCGTCCGCCACCAGATCCCGCCGATCTTCGCCAAGCTCCTTTATGGCTCGAAGTTCCACCGGCTGCGCATGAGCCGGGGACAGCAGGGCATCGGCATCTCCGCGGCGGGCATGTACGCGCAGCTCACCACGGGCAAGCCGGTGCAGATCACCTCGCGCACGGGGGCGCGGGCGGCCGCGCACTACTTCGAGGTCCAGATCGACACGAAGAAGAACGAGCCCCGGATCTTCGAGAGCAAGAAGATCGACTGGGAGCATCCGCGCGGCACGCAGGTGACGCTCGAGATCGAGGGGCGCTATCAGAAGGGCCGCGCCTCCGTGGACGAGTACCTCGAGCAGACGGCCATCGCCAATCCGCACGTGAGGGTCGTCTACCGCACCCCGGAAGGCGAGACGCGCGAGTATCCGCGCACCATCGAGACGCTGCCGCCGCCGCCCAAGGAGATCAAGCCGCATCCGTACGGGATCGAGTTCGGCATCCTCCTGCGCATGCTGCACGACACCAAGAGCCACTCGCTGTCCGGCTTCCTCGCGGGCGATTTCAGCCGCGTCTCCCCCGCGGTGGCCCACGAGATCTGCAGGACGGCCAGGCTCTCGCCCGACGCGCGGCCGCGCAATGTTCACGGCGAGGAGGCGGAGGCGCTCTACAAGGCCATCCAGGCGACCAAGATCATGGCGCCGCCCTCGAACTGCATCTCGCCCATCGGCGAGAAGGCCATCCTCCACGGCCTCTACAAGCAGATCAAAGGCGACTTCTACACGGCGGTGACGAGGCCGCCCTCCGTCTACCGCGGCAACCCGTTCATCATCGAGGCGGGGCTGGCCTTCGGGAAGGGGCCGGAGCACGCGGCGGCCGCGGCTCCGGAAGCGGTGGCGGAGCCCCTCGCCGAGGGCGAGCAGCGCGAGGGCGACAGCGAGCTGGCGCGGGTCATTCGCTACGCGAACCGCGTGCCGCTCCTCTATCAGCAGTCCGCCTGCGCCACCTTCAAGGCCGCCCTCGACACCGCGTGGCGGAACTACGGCGTGGCCCAGTCCCGCGGCGCGCTGCCCGCCGGGCCCATGGTGATCTTCGTGCACATGGCCTCGGTGTGGGTGCCCTTCACGTCTGAGTCCAAGGAAGCCATCGCCGACTACGACGAGATCCGCAAGGAGATCAAGCTCGCGCTGCAGGAGTGCGGGCGGCGGCTCGGCGTGTTCCTGAGGCGGCGCGAGCGCGCCAAGACCGAGTTCCGCCGGCGCAACATCTTCGAGCTCTACATCGAGGAGGTCGTCGAGGCCTGCGCCCGCCTCAAGGGCGGCAAGCTCCCCAAGGAGAAGCTGAAGGATCAGCTCCAGAGGATCGCGCTCAAGCGTACCGGTGGCGCCAAGACCGATCAGATCCTGGGTCACGACAGCGGCCCGGAGGGTCTCCCGCACTCGATCATCGTCACGGCCGAAGGCACCGAAGGCGAGGCGCCGGCCCTCCCGGACGATCAAGCGGGTGCCGTCGCGCCAGCCGAAACGTCTGAGCTCGAAGCGGCCGAGGCCGCGCCTGAGCGAGGGAAGAAGGGTCGGGCCAAGGCCAAGCCCGCCCGCGCCGGAAGGACGGCCCGGCCTGCCAAGGCAGCCAAGCGGGCCGCGAAGTCCGTGAAGCGCGCCGCGAAAGTCGTCAAGCGCCCGAAGACCGGCAAAAAGAGATAGCGATGGCTCAGGCCAAGAAGATCGGACCGGTCGAGAAGAAGCTGGTGAGCGTGGCGGACACCGTGGTGGTGGCCGCCGAACGTAGCAAGGACCCCACGCTGTCCATCCCCGTGCGCAGCCTCGCCAACGTCAACTTCAACGAGAAGCGCGGCATCATCGAGATGGGCAAGCGGAAGCAGGCGCGCACGTTCTTCAACGTGGGCATGGCGAAGAAGTTCATGCAGACGGTGCTGGTGGCCGATGCGCTCGCCGAGCTGCAGCGGGCGAATCTCACCACCTCCCTCCGTGAGATCTACTACCGCACCAAGCACACCATGAAGGGCTCGCACGAGAACACCTTCGACGGCCAGAACGAGAGCGATCCGCTCATCGAGGATCTCGAGGTCGCGCTGGCCGCCCTCCGCGAGGAGCTGCACGTGCGAGCGGAGAACGCGGGCAGCATCGTGGGGCCGGTGGTCTTCGGCGACGACGGCGATCGCGTGGACTGCGCGCGTCTGGGCAAGGGCGGCTACTCCGTGCCCTCCATCGTGGAGCCCGAGTACATCGAGATCCGCCGCTGCACGGCGGACTTCGTGCTCCTCGTCGAGAAGGGCACCCAGTGGAACCGCCTGTCCGAGGACAAGTTCTGGCGACGCTACAACTGCGTGCTCCTCACGGGCAACGGCCAGCCGCCGCGCGGCGTGCGCCGGCTCGCCCGCCGGCTCCACGAGGAGTACAAGCTGCCCGTGTACGTCCTCGTCGACAACGACCCGTGGGGCTACTACATCTACTCGGTCGTCAAGCAGGGTTCGATCAACCTGGCTTTCGAGAGCGAGCGGATGGCGATTCCCAAGGCCAAGTTCATCGGGCTCTCCAGCGCGGATCCCGACGCGTACGGGCTGCCGCGCAACGTCGGCATCAAGCTGAACGACAAGGACGTGAGCCGCGCCAAGGAGCTCCTCAAGTACCGCTGGTTCCAGAAGAAGCCCTGGCAGGAAGAGATCAAGCGCATGCTCGGCAGCGGGCTCAAGTACGAGCTCGACGCCCTCGCCAACAAGGACTTCCGTTACCTGACCAAGACGTACCTGCCCAAGAAGCTCAAGGACGAGGACTGGCTGGACTAGATCTCTCGGAGGGGGGCTCCCGCCCCCCTTCCGAACCTCCCCCGAAAGCGGATGGCGCGGGCGAAGCCCGCGCTCGAAGCGGAACAGTGGATGGTCTCCGTGCTAGCCTTGCCTGCATGCCCTCGTCCTGTCCGCTCCCGCAACGCAGACGTCGTCTCTCGCTTGTGCTGATCGCCGCCCTGAGCAGCGCTCTCATCGCGGTGTCGTGCGCTGGGCCTGGTGCGCGTCCGTCTGACAGGGCCGCGGAGCTGCCGCCCCCGGTTCGCTTCACGCTGCCGAACGGACTCAAGCTGATCGTCCAGGAGCACCGGGCCGCCGACATCCTGGCGATCTACATGTGGGTGGCCATCGGCGGGCGGGACGAGCAGCCGGAGCAGCTCGGCTACTCGCATTTCCAGGAGCACATGCTGTTCAAGGGGACGGACACGTGGGGCCCCGGGCACATCGACCGCTCCGTGGAGGGCGTGGGCGGGCGCGCCAACGCGGTGACGTCGTTCGACTACACGGCCTACTTCACGACGCTGCCCGCGGACCGGCTCGAGCCCGCCGTGCAGACGCTCTCCGAGATGGCCTTCCGCTCGATCTTCGATCCCGTCGAGGTCGATCGCGAGCGCAGGGTGATCTTCGAGGAGGCACGCATCGAGCAGGATACGCCCCGGACCGCCATGATCCGCCAGCTCTACGCGCTGGCGTTCGCGGGGACGGGATACGGCCACCCGCTCCTGGGCACGCCCGAGACGCTGAACGCGGCGACGCCCGACCGGCTGCGCGCGTACTACCGGAAGCACTACACGCCCAGCAACATGGTGCTCGTGGTCGTGGGGCCCGTGGAGCCCGCGCACGTCCGCGCCGTGGTCGAGCGCTGGTTCGGCGCGCAGCCGAACTCCGGCTTCACGCGGGGCCCCGCGCCGCCGGCCCCCGCGCGGTCGGGCCGGATCTCGCGCGACGTGGAGAGACCGGAGCAGCAGGCCATGCTCGGGATGGCGTGGCTCGCCCCCAAGGCCAGCGATCCCAACGGCTACGCCGTCGATCTCCTGACCAAGATCATCGGCGGCACCGAGAGCTCGCGCCTGGTGCAGTCGCTGCGGGATCGGGATCACCTCGTCCAGAGCCTGCGGATGAGCTACGGCGCGCTGGCCGGGGCGGGCATCGTCACGCTGTGGGCCACCATGGAGCCCAGGGACCTGGCCGCGGTCGAGGCCGCCGTGCTCGGCGAGATCACGCGTATCCAGGAGCACGGCGTGACCGAGGAAGAGCGACAGCTCGCCGTCACGCAGGCCGAGGCCCGCTACGCCTTCGACCGCGAGACCACCGAAGGCCTGGCCTTTGCCTACGGGATCGCGGAGCTGACCTGGTCGCTGGACGAGGAGCTGCGGTACATCGAGGCGCTCAACGCGATCACGCTGGAAGAGCTGCAGGAAGCCGCCCGCCGATGGCTCTCGACCACGAGCTTCGTGCGCGTCGCCTTCGCGCCGAGGAAGGCGGCGCCGTGAGGGCCGCGCTCGCTGCCGCGCTCCTGCTGGCCGCGAGCGTCGCCTCGGCGCCCGCCGCCGCGCAGCCGTCCGCACCACCCGTCGCGCGCGAGGTGCTCCCGAGCGGCCTCGTGGTGCTGGTGCGCGAGAGTCCCACCTCGCCCGTGGTTGCCGTGTCGCTGATGCTGCGGATGGGCGCGCTCGTCGAGACGCCCGAGACCGCGGGGATCTCGAACCTGCTCCAGACCATGCTGGTCCGCGGCACCGCCACCCGCAGCGGCAAGCAGATCGTCGAGGATGCCGACGGGCTCGGCGGCACCATCGACGGCTACGGCGACACCGATTACGGGGAGATCGCCGCCACCGCGCTGTCGCGCAACTGGAGGCCGATGCTGGCGCTGGTGGCGGAGGTCGCCCAGCGCCCCTCGTTTCCCGAGGGCACGCTGGCGGCGGTGAAGGACTTTCTCGTCCTGAAGATCAGGAACCGCGGCGACCGGCCGTTCGACGCGGGCCTCGACACGCTGCTGGCGCGCCTCTTCGGATCGAATCCCAACGCGTGGGATCCGCTGGGCCGCCGCGAGAGCCTGGAGCGGCTCGACCGGAGCCTCCTGCTCGACTATTACCGCCAGTACTACCGCGGCGGCGATCTGGTGCTGGCGGTGAGCGGGCGGGTGAAGGCGGCGGAGGTGATTCCGGAAGCGCGCCGGCTGTTCAGCGAGCTGCCGGGCGGGCGCGCGGCGGCACTCTCCGTGCCGGCGCCGCCGCCGCCTGCGGCGAGCCGGGAGGTGATCCGGGTGCCGGGCGGGCAGGCGCAGGTCTTCATGGGCGTGATGGGCGCAGCCTTCTCGGAAGCGGACCACGCGCCGCTCCGGGTGCTGGCCACCGTGCTGGGCGGCGGGTTCGCGAGCCGCTTCTTCGCCGAGATCCGCGACGCGCAGGGTCTCGCCTACACGGCGCTGGCCCGGTACCCGATGCGCGTCACGCCGGGGCCGTTCTACGCCTTCCTCGGCACCGCGCCGGAGAGCACCGAGCGCTCCGAGGCCGCGCTGCGCGGAGAGCTCGAGCGGGTCCAGCGCGAGCCCGTCACCGACAAGGAGCTCCGCGTGGCCAAGGCCTTCGTCCTCGGCACGCTCGCCATGGACCGCCGCACCAACGCGCGGCAGGCCTGGTATCTGGCGCGGTACGAGCTGGCCGGCGTGGGCCGCCACTACGCGGACCGCTATTCCGCGCAGATCGAGCAGGTCACGGCGGCGGACATCCAGCGCGTGGCCCGCCGCTACCTCGCGCAGATCGCCACGGTGATCGTCCGGCCCCCGGAGTAGCCGGGACGCGGGGGCGGGGCTACCCGCCCTGCACGATGACGCCGCACGCGATGCGCTTGCCGCTGTTGCCGGCCGGATCCGTGCGTCCGTCGTCAGGGCTTTCGTGCACGACGAGGGAGCTGCCGTTGTCGTCGATGATGGAGTTGGGTCCCGGCTTGAGCGTGATGCGGGTGTTGGTGAACTCGAGGTGGCCGGCCCCGTTGGCGTCTACTTCGATATTGGGGAGATCGCCCGCGTGCGGGCCCTTCGGATTGTCCATCCCGTGCATGGCCTTGGTCGGGTTGAAGTGCGGTCCCGCGGAGTCGAACGGCGGCACGCAGCGGCCCACGTCGTGGATGTGCACGCCCTTGACGCCTGGCGGCAGCCCCTTCACGTCGAGCAGGATCCGGACGCCGTC
>Ga0335070_10003006_pt1 | contig 19660 bp, 19 predicted proteins | sample Lox_Sample_13_FD_206722 | JGI IMG/M metagenome (GOLD analysis project Ga0335070, IMG submission 206722) | Soil microbial communities from Loxahatchee National Wildlife Refuge, Florida, United States - Lox_Sample_1.3 | ecosystem: Environmental > Terrestrial > Soil > Wetlands | place: USA... | reverse complement strand
TCGGTCAGCCTTCCGTCCATGTCGACGCGCCCAACATAGAGTTCAACCAAGACATCTCGCGGGTCTAGGCGCCCGAGCCGCACCTGCACGCTGACGCGCACCGGGTGGTTGACGGGCACCGCTCGGCTCGGACCATCCTCGACTCTTGCTACCGACACATCCCGCCATTCCTGGCGGATGCGCGCCAGTGTGCTGGCCAACTGGCGCGCACGACGGGCGTTGTCGGCTTCGAGCGTGTGGAACTGCGCGTGCGCCGGCGTGTAGTAGCCTTCCACGTAGTCCCGGACCATCCGGTGGGTGTTTACGAAGTGGCAAAGTGAGTTCACGCTGGCCTTCATCCGCTGGACCCACGCGCGTGGGATCCGGTCGGCACCCCTGTCGTAGAACGTCGGGATGACGTCTCGCTCCAGCAGGTCATACAGCGCCTCGGCCTCGACTTGGTCCTGGTAGTCCTGGTCGGAGTAGTCCTCGCCCTTGCCGATGGCCCAGCCCATCTGCCTGGAGTTGGTCGGGTCGTTCCAGACCTCATCCCACCAGCCGTCAGGCACGCTCAGGTTCAGCACAGCGTTGGCTGCGGCCTTCATGCCGCTCGTGCCGGAGGCCTCGTTCGGCCGGAGCGGCGTGTTCAACCACACATCTACCCCCTGGACAAGCGACCGGCTCACGGCCATGTCGTAGTCCTCGAGAAAGACGACGTGTCGGCCAAGCACAGGGTCCCGGCTCAGCGCGGTGATCTGGCGTATGAGTTCCTTTCCCGCGTGGTCCTGCGGGTGCGCCTTGCCGGCGAAGATCAGTTGGACCGGCCTCGCCGGGTCGGTGAGCAGCCGACGCAGCCTGTCCATGTCGCGCAAGATCAGCGTGGCTCGCTTGTAGGTGGCGAAGCGCCGCGCGAAACCGATCGTGAGCGCGTCCGGGTCCAATACCTCCGAGGCGGCGTCGACCTCGGCTGGCGGGGCGGCGCGCCTCAGGCGCTGCTCGCGCACTCGGCGCCGCGCCCATCCAACGAGCCGTTCGCGCCGGCGCTCGTGTGTGCGCCACAACTCCTCGGCCGGGATCGATTGCACGCGGCTCCACACGTCGCTGTTCGCCGGTTCATCGCGCCAGTGCGGTCCCAGATACCGGTCGTACAGCTGGTTGAATTCGGCCGAAACCCAGCTCCGAAAGTGCACTCCGTTGGTGACATGCCCGATCGGGATTTCCTCAACCGGAACACCGGGCCAGAGAGACTGCCACATCTTCCGGCTGACAGCGCCGTGAAGACGACTGACGCCGTTGGCGCGCGCCGCCAGTCGGAGCGCCAGCACGGTCATGCAGAATTCGCCGCCGCCCGCCGCCCGTCCAAGGTCGAGGAACTCCGCCATCGACAACCCGAGCTCGCGCGCGGTCTCGCCAAAGTACCGGGACATCAGGTCAGGGGGAAAGTAGTCGTGGCCAGCCTCGACAGGCGTGTGCGTGGTGAATACCAGGCTGGCAGATGCCAGCTCGCGAGCGGCGCTCAGGTCGAGGCCACGTGTCCGCATCAGCCACCGGATGTGCTCCAACCCGAGGAATGCCGAGTGCCCCTCGTTCATGTGGTAGACGGTCGGCTGCAGACCGAGTTGCTGCAACGCCCGGTACCCGCCGACGCCCAGCAGGATCTCTTGCCGGATCCGCACCTCGCGGTCCCCGCCGTACAACTGGTCGGTCAGGCCGCGGTCCCCGGAGCGATCGTTCAGCGACGTGTTGGTGTCGAGGAGGTAGAGGGAGACCCGACCAACCTGGGCATTCCACACCTGTGCGTACACACTCTGGCCCGCGAGCTCCACATCGACGACGACAGGGCGCCCGTCCTGATGCAGGGCAAGGCGCACGGGCAGCGTGTGGAAGTCGTTGTCGACGTGCGCCTCTTGCTGCCAGCCCGACTGGCTGAGGTACTGACGGAAGTAGCCCTGCTGGTAGAGCAGCCCGACGCCGATAAGCGGTACACCCAGATCGCTCGCGGATTTCAGGTGGTCTCCAGCCAGGATCCCCAGGCCACCGGCGAAGATCGAGAGACACTCGGTCAGGCCGAATTCCGCCGAGAAGTACGCGATCAGCGGCGCGTCGCCCGCCTCTCCGTAGGTCCGCGTGAACCAGGTCGCACCGGCCGCGACATAGCCGGCGAGGTTGGCTTGGACCCGCTGCAGGTGCGCCAGGAACGCGTCATCGCGCGCCGCTTCCGCGAGCTTCGCCTGTTCGATCGTGCCGAGCAGCAGGACCGGGTTGTGCCCGGTCCGCTCCCAGAGATCGCGATCCAGACGCCTGAAGAGCTCAACCGACTCGTGGCTCCAGCACCACCGGAGGTTGTACGCGATGGTTCGCAGAGGCTCGATCTCCGGTGGCAGCGACGGTACGACGCTGAATGTGTGGACCGGCTTCATCATGGTCGGCTCCGTGCGAGGCGTGCAGTACGTTCCCTCCGGTCGGCACCCGGGCTAGTCTCCGTACGGGCGGCGACAATCAAGCTCCCACACGGCTCTCCACAGGGTGTCGCGGGAGGCTCCCCATGGCCGTTGGCCCGGTTCTGTCGCGGCTGGCTCACCAACACAACGCCAGGGTCTGGCCGCACAACCCCGAGTGAAAACGATGCCACACGCGTATGAAGCGTCGGTGAAGGAAACAACCGGACCGGATTCCCGGCTCGGTCAGCGTGCCGCGACACCAGTCCGCTGGCTGGATGGAAAGTCACCAGCCGCGCCGGCTGCACAGAACCGGGACCTGGCCGACACCCGGTCCCGGGTCGCCTCAGGGTGACGCGAGACAGGAGCCAGGCCATTGGGGTTGCAACTGGCGCTTCGCTAAGCTGCCCCTGCCGGATCCACGGAAGCCCAGGGAAAGCCCGATGGCTCGGGTCATTGCCATGATCTTGGGAGAAGACCAGATAGAGGCCACGACCAGGACAACCTCTGGCCTCGAGACGGGCTCGTTGACGAGGCCAGAACGTGTGCTGGCAGCGCGGCAACCCGGCCAAGCCCACCGGTGATCGCGGTCCGGGCAACGGACCTGCCGGATCCCGCATGTGCCGGCAGCCATCGCGCTCGCGGAGGGTGGCGCACTGAGACCGGTTCGGCCCGGGAGAACCGCCACCGGTGCCTCACCGAACGCTTGCAGCGGTGGCCGGCGATCCGGTTGCGAACGGCCGCGCGAGCAGATCGGCACCGCGGACACCGTGCGTGGCCGCCTCCTGCCGCCAGTGTCTCCCACCCATAAAGGCGAAGAACCGACGCCAAACCGGGAACGGCAGGATCGGCATCGGCACGCGTGCTATCAGCGCTGCGGTGCTCGGTGATAGCGGCCGATTCTCCGCGAGTTCGGCGGCCGCGCCATCGAGCGCGGCGATCACGTGGCCGACCGGAGGACGGGATCCCGCTGCCTGGTCGGTCAACGGAACGCCGCTCGACAGGGCCTCTCCGGCCCCCATCGCCAGGCCGCCGACCCACGTCATTCGTGCAACCGCCGCGAAGCGCGCGCAGATGGCGAGAGCGGGAAGACTGTGTTGCGCCTCTGGGAATCCGCTGTTGACGACCGCGGCGATCCGCTGCGGTCTGGGTCCCCCCTGTCCGATCCTTCGCTCGACGATGGCCTCGAGAGCGCGCGTGAGGAGCGTGGGTAGCGCGTCGATGTAGAGCGGGAAGGCAAGGACGAGCAGATCGGCGGCGTCCACCGCGTCGAGCATCCGCTCGCGCCACGCCTGGTCACGGATCGCCGCGGTGATGGTCAGGACGTCCCCCTGCCAGCCACGTGCCTCCAATCGCGCGAGCAGATGGCGCCCGAGCACACCCGACGTGCTGGGCTTCTTGGTCTTCGGACTGCCGACGAGCACGAGGGCCTTCCGTGTGCCGGCTGGGAAGTCGGCATGAGGTGGCGCGGCTGGTTCGGGAAGGAGGTGTTGAATGGCCGTCAACGACGGCACGGCGTCGCGTCGGGAGAGCGCACCGGCAAGGCGTGCCCGAAGCTCGTCCTCTGTTTCGCTTCCGGCGACCACCTCGGCCGCATAGCTGGGCGGGCGGAAGTTGAGAGCGTTCCGCGCCACCAGCGCGCGAAAGAGCTCTGCCTCCGCCTCGTCGGGGTTCGGCTGAACGCCCACGGCCACAAGACGGGGGAAGCGGCCGTAGCGCAGCGGATGATGCAGTTCGCCCTTGTAGTTTTGGAAAAACGGCAGCGCAAGCTGAACCCAATGGTCCACCAGCCTCTTCAGTGTTGACGAGTAACCGCCGAATGTCACTGGCGTGACCAGCAGGACAGTGTCGGCGTGGACCATGGCGGCGATGACGTCCTGTCCGCGGTCGGCGGAGCGGCACAGGCCGGGGGTCTCGAGCCAGCATCCGAAGCAGCCGATACATTGCGCGATGCGCTCATCCCGCAGGACGAACGTCTGAACTGTGCCGCCCGTGCCACGGATGATCTCGTGCAATGTCGCCACCACACGCGCGTGTTCCTCGTTGAATGCCGCCGTTCCGTCCAGGACCACGACCCGTTCGCCAGTCATCGATGTCCTCCTCTTCTCCCCGTCCGGTTACTTGTTCCGCGGGACAGAGGTTTGAGCCTGTTCTCCTCGGCTCGTCCGACGCGGCCGCGGCGGGCTGCCACGCGCCGCTTCTTTTCCCCTCTTCCAAGCGCTGCCAGCCTGCGCAGCTGCTCCACGGCACTGTCGCACCAGTCGGTATAGGCCTTGCCGACTCGCAAGCCGCAGTCCACGGTGAGCAACCAGAACGGCAGGCGAGGGTCGTCCGCGAACTCACGCACCAAGCGCTGCCGGATCGCTCGGTAGCGCGCCACGAGTGCCTCGTGCTCGGCGCGGTATCGCGCGATGTGGGCGAGGCTCGACTCAAGCGGGACCTGCTCACCGAAGAACAGCTTGATCAGCACCTCGACCCGGTAGATGTGCGCATCGCAGGGTCGCCCTAGCCAGCGGCGCAGTTCGCTGCGGCCCGCGTCCGTAATGGTGTACACGTGACGTTCCGGCTTGCCGGGGCTGCGCTCGACGCTGCGCTTTGCGAGGCCCTCGCGCTCGATTTCGCGCAGCGCCGGATAGATCTGTCCATAGCTCTCGCTCCAGAAGTTGCCGATGCTTCCCGAGATCGCGCGTCGAATGTCGTACCCTGACGCCGGACGCCAGCTGAGGACCCCCAGGACCGCATACCGTGACTTGTTGTGGCGTGCCATGTAGCCTCCTGGGTCATACCACTCTGTTAGATATATATCTTCTAGCTGGTACTGTCAAGACCCCCGCGATATCCGCGTGCGGAGCGTGCAAGTGCCTGACAGTCCAAAGCCTGACCCAGGTCCCAAGAGCAAAAAGCAACTCTTCAGCGCACCTCGCCCTCTCGCTCGAAACCCCTCGCGTCAAGGTCCGTATGCTGCCCAGGAGGTGGAAGGTGCGCGCTCTCCTCAGCCCCGGTCGTGACCTGACCTGGCTCCATGCCGTCGCCACTCTGAGTCTCTGCGTTTCCCTCGTCACCGGACGGTACCAGGGCCACACAACGGACTTCATCTCGGGATTCTTCCTTGGTCTCTCCCTCGCGCTCTGCGTCTTCTACCTGGTTGTACTGGCGGTGCGGCCAAGACGCGCCCCGCCGTGAAGGCGGCGCGAGCGGCACCTCCTTGCGGCGGTGCGTTCGCCGTTCGCAGCTGCCACACGATGGGTGCCTTCCCGCCTTGTGGAGGGCGGGGTTGTCCCTAGTTAGGTGCCTGAGTCGCAGTCACTGGGCCGCGGGTACGGAGTGCAATCAGCAGGATCGCGAGGTACAGTCCTCCAACGGCCACGCAAGCGCCGAAGATCAGGGGCGTGAACTGAAACAGGAAGAACTCCTCTGCGGCGCGGCTCAGGTAGAGCGTTGCGACCAGGCCCAGCGTCACCTCGCCCAGCCGAGTGTTCAGCAGGTCGTCGCGCAGAAACAACGACACGACCACGAAAAACACGATGAACAGTGTCCCTGCCGCGTTGAACGCGTGCATCAGGCCTTTGGCCGAAGGGCTCAGCGCTGCTGACGCCTGGATGCCCCGGAACAGGCCGATGTGAAATGCGGCGAACGCCAGGTTCAGGATCCCACCCACCAGAAGAAGTGCACGCGCCATCCTCCGCCTCCCTCGGCCGCCCATGCGCGGCTAGCGCCCGTTGGTGGGGCGAAGCCTCACCGGGCCACCGGTCGCTTCTGCCCGGTTCAGGCAGTCTTCTGCCTCCGCCGCCCGCGCAACTGCGATTCTACCTGGCGACGCGAATGGCAGTGAGCCTGCGCGCAGCCCACCTTCTGCCTACGGCCGCAGCTCCATGTCCCATTTCAACCGCCCCCGGTGGGCCTTGAAATCCGGCAGAAGACGCTGGTAGGAGGACAACATCAGGGGCGAGGAGATCATGAAGTCGGCTGAGGCACGGTTGCACGCAACCGGGACGTTCCAGACGACCGCGACGCGGAGGAGGGCCTTCACGTCATGGTCGTGCGGCTGTGGTTCGAGCGGGTCCCAGAAGAAGATGACGAAGTCGATCGTTCCCTCGGTGATCTTCGCGCCGATTTGCTGGTCGCCGCCGAGGGGACCGCTCTGCAGCTTGACGATCGGAACCCCCAAGCTCTCCTCCAGCAGAAGGCCGGTCGTGCCCGTTGCGAATAGGTCGTGCTGTGCCAACAGGTCCCGGTTGAATGCGGCCCACTCAAGCAGGTCCGTCTTCTTGTTGTCATGCGCTACGAGGGCGATTCGCTTCCTCGGCGTGAAGGCGCCGGGTCCGTGGGTCATTGTGCGTCTCTCCTGCTTGTACCGCTACTCGTGTCCGTGTTGATCGACGTGGCGCTTCGAAGCTTCTGCGGCGTGGTGGGTCGCGTGGTGCATGTGCCCTGTGGCCAGATGCGCATGGTGGGCGGCCGTCTTGTGGTCGCCTGCTTCGTGATGCTCCGCGGCTTGCCGGTGGTGATGGGCGGCCCTCTCGTGGTGCTCGGCTGCCGTGCGATGGTGGGCGGCTGCTTGCTCTGACATGGTGATCTCCTTTCGTTTATCCCGCAATGTCCGCCCCCGCCATGACCGCGGCGTGAAGCCGCTCCGAAGGGCGGGCAGAAGGCCGCATCTTTGAGGAAGCCGGGTTCGAAGCGCGGAGTCCTTGCGCGTCTCCAACCGGAGGTCGGAGAGCGGTGTCCCTGGCGGGGCAGTGTCGCGCGGGACGGCTCCGGGATAACGTCGCCTTGCCGCGCGGCTCGTACGCGTGGAATCGGCTGGCGACCAAATCGGCTCGGCGACGCCCAGCCGAGCCGCCACCTGGCACCGACTCCTTCCACCCAGACGGGAGACGAAGTGATCCAACCATGAAAGGGAAGGAATCGGTAGGCATGAGCGCAGTCAGCGCACGGCGACTGGGCGACACTGGCCAGTGCAGCTCGAGTTCGGCCCCCGCAGGAGCGGTCGTCCCCATCAAGCGGATGACGGGATCACGGCGATCGGGTGCACAAAAGAGGCGCCCCGCTATCGCGGGGCGTCATTGCTGGGACAGGAGCGACGATGGGGATGATCGAAGTCAGAGATGAGTGGCCGGTGAAGACGGTGCGAAGACTCGGTCGGGAGGCGGGGTACCGCGTCCAAGTTCGCGCGAGCTGCAGCTGGCGGCCACTTCGACCACTTCCGCTGACTCCGGGTGACGCGACCCGTGGGGACGGTATCGCGAACTCGAGTTTGCATCCAACGGACGCGAAGACGGATCGTTCGCACGGCCTTCGAATCGACCGACCCGGGTCTTCACGGGGCAGGCCTAGGAATTGTGTCGGATCTCGGCCGGAGCGACAGGGAGTCGCCCACGGACTCGGTTCCGGAGGTTCGGAGAATGGGACCCATCTCGGATTCGTCCAAGACTGTGCTCGCCATCCACCTGGGGTGTCGGAACGGCGCCCTGGCCATGCTGGAGGAGCGACGGAACTCGTCGCCCAGGTTCACGCTCGTTCATTACTCTCGGCTCCCTTCCAAGGCCTCATTCGGTGCATTCGCGACCGGCGCAGCCGAGATCGTTCGCAAGCAGGCCCGCAGAGGTCTTGACTGGCAACTCGTCCTGGGATCCCTGGGCGACCAGGCTGGGGCGCGCGAGCTGATCGCAGAGGAATTGTGGCCGTTGCTGAGGACCGTCCGAAGCGATCGGACAATTCGACCGTCCGCGGTCAGCGACGGGCACGTGTCCGGCTGGGCGCTGGCGAGCACGCTCAGGAGCCGTTTCGAGAGTCGGCAATTACGGCTGGCGGCGTCGCCGTTGGGGACCAAGGAACACATCGACCGCCTCCTCGAGTCTCTCCTTGGACCCCAGACAGGCCAGTCTTCCCGCGAGTCGTCCCCCGGCACCGAAGAGCTCGATGACCTCGTGGTTGCTGCGGGACTTGCTCTGTGGTGGGCCGAGCGGCAGGGTGACCTCGAGGGAGAGCCGCGCCCCGAACGGCTCGTCCCGCGTCTGCTTCCCAAGGCCGATCTTCTCTGAAGAGCATTTCAGGGATTCGGCCAGCGCCCGCCGCACCGACGCTGGCGCACGATTCGGCGTCAAAGCACCGGCAGGAAGTGATTGCCGTCCTCGTCCCAGACGTCGGGGTTGCCTCCTTGGTGGTTCACAGACCGGGGCGCACGGCAAGAGCGCCGAGCAATTCACCGGCGCAGCTGAGCCGGCGGCGCACGAGCTGCCGCCGCGCGCCGTCTCCTCGGACCTCTCCGACTCAGGTCCGGCGTCGAATGTGCGCCACGCTCGGTGATGGCTCAGCCGTCTCGCACGCGAGGGCGGCAGGGCTGTCCACCCCGTCCCAGCCATCGGTTATGAAGCGAAACATCCAGGAGCGTTTCGCTCTCAGCCGTTTGTAGGCTTGTTGGATGTCCAGGAGCATGGTGATACGCCTGCCGCGCGCGCTAAGTTCGCCGTGCTCGTGGGTCGCCACTGGCTCGAAACCGAGAACACGGGAGTGGAACCTGTAGGGGCTTTTGGGGTCGTCCTCGAACACATCGGTCACGAGGTGTGTAGCGGCGCGCAAGTGTCTCGCGACCGGCGGCGCGTATGAGATGGGCGGCGATCAGGAACTCGCCCCGGCACTCGGGCAGCACCGCGAACCGTCCGACCTCCGCGATGCGGTACTCACGCAGGAGGCGCTCGATATCGAGGTCCGTTGACAATGACTTCAAGTCGTAGGTCCTACACAGGTCAAGGGACAGGTCGAAGAGGACGCGGACGACACCCACCGGCAGCGCTCCGTCTCGAGCCACAAACCAAGCTACGCCGGTCCTCGCCAGGTCACCCTCCGGGGAGAGGCGCTCCGCCTCCAACGCTCACACTTCCCGTCGCGGTAGACGGACCGAAGCACGGTGACCGCCTGGTCCCGCAGGAGCGGAGAATCCACCTTGAAGACCAAGACCCTGTCATCAGCCGACATGCGTCACCTCTCTTTGTGGGAAGTGGTCCACACCTTGCCGCAGAGCTCTGCAATTGCGGTCATGACCACCCGATGCCACTCCTCCACGATCTCCCGGGATCTCTGGGTGCTCGGCGCGGGCCTCGGAGGATGGAGTGCGGGGCCAATCTCGAGCTCCAACCGCACGAAATCGCCCGTCAGTTGGTCTCGCCTTCTCCGTGGGAAGCAAATGCCCGCAGGTACGATCGGGACCCCGGTCTCCAGAGACAGCCGGGCAGCTCCCTTGCGGCCCGACAGCATGCGGAGGGGGTGGCGGTTGACCGTGCCTTCGGGGAAGATCCCGACGGACTTTCACGCGGCCAGCAGCTGCTCGGCCTAAGTCAGCGGAAACGAACCTAGCATGAGCCGGCCACGGAATCGGTTCAACCACGCGGGCCGGGCGCTCTGGCTTCCGATGTTGATCGTGCCGCTGCGCTGGAACAGCAGCCCGATGAAGGGCACCATCAGGAAGGCCCAGTCCGCCATGAAGTGGATCAGCTTGCCGCCGCGCGAGAGGATAGCGAGTGTCGGCACCGCGACCGCCTCCGGACGCTGGGAGTGGTTGAGCGTGAGGATGAACGGGCCGCGGTCGGGGGCTATGCTCTCCAGGCCGCGCTGCCCAGAACCCAGGGGCGTGTCAGCGTCACCGCGGTCCTGCACAGGAGCCGGCCAGACTCATTGCCATCGAGGTGCGGGAGCGGGGCACGCCAGGTGGTTCCAATCGATGGTGCCCCTTGCCAATGGGATGAGGCAGGAGCGACAGTCGCAGATTGCAGGCTGGATCGCTCCTCGCAGTCGAGAGCGAGAGCGCTCCCTGGAGCCCGAGATGCGGACAAACCCGCTCCTGCTCTCGCCAAGGCAACCTCCAATTCGGCTGCAAGCCTTCAAGATCTCTTCTACGCCGCGGGATTGAAGGCCCGGTGAGCGCCAGGCTGTGACCGTGTCAGGTAACGCCGACCGCTCAATGCCTATTCGTGCTCCAGGAGGGTCTCTCTCTTCACCTCTCGGTGTGGTGCGGTCTGGTGTTGTGGGGGAGGAGCCGCGATGGTGCCGTGAAATTGAAAGCGCTGCGCAGTCGCGCAGGTAGAAACAGCCGCATACCCCTCTCCGCGGCCTTCAACTGAATCGAGTTTTCAGCCAATCACGCGGACTTCGCCTCCTCTTCACAATCTCACCTCACGTTCGCCTAATCATCTTCAAAGTACGGTCGGATCTGGAGCGGAACGGTGGGGAAAAGACGGGTCCTGCTCATCTGTGGGTCGCTGAACCAGACGACGATGATGCACAAGGTCGGCAGTGCGCTTGGGCCCCGCTACCGGTGCTCGTACTCGCCCTTCTACTGCGATGGCGTGCTGCTCGGTTTCAAGAAGATCGGTCTCCTCGAGCACACGGTCCTCGGCGGACGTTTTCGCGAGATAACGTTGCGTTACCTGCGGCACAACAAACTGCCGGTGGATGAAGGCGGGGTCGCCGACGGCTACGATCTAGTCGTCACATGTTCCGACCTCATCCTCCAGAGGAACATCCGCGGAAAGAAGATCGTCCTGGTGCAGGAAGGCATGACGGATCCCGAAAACTTCGCCTACCGGCTTGTCCGGCGATTCCCTCTTCCACGTTGGCTGGCATCCACATCGACGGCAGGGCTCTCCCTCGCATATTCGCGTTTCTGCGTCGCCTCGGCGGGATACCTGGATCTGTTTGCCGCAAGGGGGATCCCGAGAGAACTCATGGCCGTCACGGGGATACCCAACTTCGACAACTGTGTCGAGTACCTGGACAACGACTTTGCGTACCGGAACTACGTGCTGGTCGCGACCTCCGACACCCGTGAGACCTTCAAGTTCGACAACCGGAGGAGGTTCCTCGAGCGGGCGAAATCCATTGCCGCCGGCCGTCAACTGATCTTCAAGTGCCACCCCAATGAGGACTGGGATCGCACGAGTCGCGAGATTCGTACCCTGGTGCCTGATGCACTGATCTTCTGCGACGGAAACGCAGAGCAGATGGTCGCGAACTGTGACGTTCTGATCACCCAGTACTCCACTCTGGCCTTCGTCGGCATCGCCCTGGGCAAGGAGTGCCACTCGTACTTTGATATGGAGCAACTCAGGCATCTGGTGCCGTGGCAAAACGGCGGCACGTCTGCGAGGAGGATTGCCGACGTCTGTGAGGAGGTCATCGAGAGGGAGATGCTGCGAGAGAGGATGACCGCGTGACCGCTAAGCGACGCATGGTGACGATCGTACAGGCGCGTATGGGGTCGACGCGGCTGCCGGGTAAGGTCCTCAAGCCGCTCGCAGGCTCGACGGTGCTGGCAAGAATGCTCGAACGGGTGCTATCGGCGCGACTCGTCGGAGTCGTTGCCGTGGCAACCACGACGGAGACGGAAGACGAGAGGATCGTCGCGGCATGCGAGGACCTCGGCGTACTGTGCTTCCGGGGACATCCGACCGATCTGCTGGACCGGCACCTCCGAGCGGCCGAGGCCTTCGGCGCGGACGCCGTGGTGAAGATTCCTTCTGACTGTCCCCTCATCGACCCCGCGGTCATAGACGCGGTGCTACGTGAGTTTATGGACAGTGCGGGGGCCTACGACTACGTCAGCAATCTGCACCCCGCCACCTACCCGGACGGCAACGATGTCGAGGTCATGGGAATTGACGCGCTCGAGACAGCGTGGCGCGAGGCAGAGCGGCCGTTTGAGAGGGAGCACACGACGCCGTTTCTGTGGGAGAACCCGGAACGGTTCCGGATCGGCAACGTTGAGTGGGAGAACGGGTTTGATCTGTCCATGTCGCACCGGTTCACGCTCGACTACCAGGAGGACTATGAACTCGTTTCGCGTGTCTTCGACGCGCTCTACCCCGGCGATCCCCGTTTTGGAGTGCGGGACATCATCTCGTTCCTTATCCAGTACCCAGAGATCTACGAACTGAACGCTCGTCACCGCGGCGTCAACTGGTACTGGCGCCACCTGAACGAGCTGCGAACGGTGTCCGCCCTCGAGACTCGACAGCCGGGGGCTGCGTGAGCCAACGCGCTGCGGCCGCAGTCGAGTCGATGGCCCTCCGCGTCCGGGAGCGTGTCATCAGACTCGCAACCGGGGGAGGGTGCTTCCTGGGAGCGTCCCTCTCCTGCGTGGACATCATCGTGGCCCTGTACACGAGCTTCCTCAACGTGACAAAGGAGAACCTGACGAGTTCCGAGCGCGACGTCTTCTTGCTGTCCAAGGGGCACGACGTCCCGGCACTCTACGCGACGCTGGCCGAGCTCGGGTTCATTGACGGGAGCCGGCTGTCGAACCACCTCAAGCCCAGCGACCACATCTACTGGCACCCCAACATGGCCGTGCCCGGGGTCGAGTTCCACTCGGGTTCACTGGGGCATCTCTTAGCGGTTGCGGTCGGAATCGCTCTCGACCAAAGGCTGCGGCGTCAAGCCGCCAGGGTGGTCGTTCTGATGGGCGACGGCGAGCTCAACGAGGGCTCCGTGTGGGAGGCTCTCCTGGTCGCGGCAGCGAAGCGTCTGTCCAACCTCTTGATCATCGTGGACAGGAACGGGTTTCAGGCCAACGTCCGCACCGAGGACCTCGTGCCGCTCGAGCCCTTGGAAGAGAAGTTCGCCTCCTTTGGCTGTGGCGTCCTTCGGGTCGACGGCAACGACACAAAGGCGCTGCAGGCGGCCCTCTCCTGGTTTCCATACACGGAGAAGATAGTCGGTACCTTGGTCAAGGGTGTGCCCCAGGGCCCAAGCGTGTTGATTGCCGACACGATCCGCGGCAAGGGACTCCGGAGCATCGAGGCGCTGGCCGACCGCTGGTTCTGTAACTTCACGCCCGGTGAGGTGGAGGCGCTGATCGAGGAGCTGCATGGGAGCGCCGAGGCGCGTCTGCGCTCACGGGCTGTGGCGGTCAGATGAGCACGCGGTCGAGTCCCAGCTACGAGACCGTGCTGCGCGACCTGGCGGCTGCAGACGAACGCATCGTCGTCATGACGGCGGAGAACCGCGCCGCGATCCGCAGGTTGCCAGAAGCACTCGGCGAGAGGTTCATCGACACGGGGATCAACGAGCAGACGCTCGTCGGTGCCTCCGCCGGGCTTGCGCTGAGGGGACGGGTACCGGTGGTGCATGCGCTCGCGACGTTCCTGACGATGCGGGCGTTCGAATTCATACGGACGGATGTCGGGATTCCGGGCCTGCCCGTCAAGCTGATCGGCTATGTGCCGGGCCTGCTCTCGGAGGCAAACGGTCCAACCCATCAAGCGCTCGAGGATGTGGCATTGATGAGGACGATCCCCGGCATGAGGATCTTCTGCCCGGGCGACGAAGCCGACCTCCTCCTCGGGCTGCCGGCCGTTCTAGCCGACAGCGTACCCTGGTATGTACGCTTCAACGCACGACGGACCGAAATCAGGCATTCGCCGTTCGCGATCGGGCGGGCGGAGGTGATCCACGAGGGCTCCGACGTCGGGATCCTCGCTTGCGGGGCCCTGCTGCAGGAAGCTGCGGAGGCGGCCGACCTGCTCCATCAGTCCGGTGTGTCGGCGCGCCTGGTCAACGTGAGGACGCTCGAGCCCCTGGATGAGTGGGCCGTGGTCGACACGATCGGGCGCTGTCGCCTGGTCGTGACGGTCGAGGACCACTTCGTCAGGGGTGGTCTCTTCTCTGCCGTCGCCGAGCTCCTCGTCAGGCGCGGCATCCCCTCGCACGTGACGCCGATTGGCCTTGAGGGGTGGTTCCCGCCGGCCATGTTTCCTGACGTTCTGACCTGCACGGGTTTTCGTTGCGACCTGCTCGCGGACCGTATCCGCGAGTTGCTCAATCTTGCCGACAGCCAAGGATGAACGATGCCGAGTGCGCTCCCCATACCGCCCAACTATCCGTTGATCAGCGAATCCGATAGGATGTACACGCGCGCCCTTGACCTGATACCGGCGGCGACGCAGACCTTGGCAAAGGGACCTGGGCAGCACGTCATGGGTGTCGCTCCGAAGTATCTGAGGCGAGGCTCCCGGGCACACGTGTGGGACGTCGACGGCAACCGGTTCCTCGACATGAACATGGGGATCGGCCCGCTAGTTCTGGGCTACGCCTACCCTGCGGTGGACGATGCGATCCGCCGGCAGTTGGACGAGGGGATCACATTCTCCCTGATGCACCCTCTCGAGGTGGAGGTTGCAGAGGCCATTCGAGAAGCTGTGCCCTGCGCGGAATTTGTCCGCTTCAGCAAGACGGGGGCCGATGTCACTTCCGCAGCGGTCAGACTGGCTCGGGCCTATACGGGCCGGAACAAGGTGCTGTGCTGCGGCTACCACGGTTGGCACGACTGGTACGTCTCCGTCACGGGCCGCAACCTGGGCGTACCTTCCGCCGTCGCTAACCTGACTTTCACGTTCGAGTACAACGACCTGGAGAGTGTGCGGGCCGCGCTGGACAGCGATACGGCGTGCGTCATCCTGGAGCCCGTCGTCTTCACGCCCCCGGCGGGCGACTTCCTGCAGGAGCTCAAGAAGCTGTGTAATGCCAACGGCACCCTGCTCGTCTTCGACGAAATGTGGACCGGATTCAGATTGGCCCTCGGGGGCGCCCAGACATTCTTTGGGGTCGTGCCTGACCTCGCAACCTTCTCGAAGGCGGTGGCAAACGGGATGCCTTTGTCGGTCCTCGCGGGGCGGCGTGACATCATGAGCCTTCTCGAAAGGGACGTCTTCTTCTTCACGACCTTCGGAGGCGAGGTGCTTTCGCTGGCGGCGGCGAAGGCCACGATAGCGGAGCTCAAGCAGCGCTCGGTGCCAGAGTTCCTCGCGAGGCAGGGGAAGGCGATCAAGGATGGGTATAACCAGATCGCCGAGGCTCTCGAAATCGCAAGTTACACCCGATGCGTTGGCATGGAGTGCCGAACGCTTGTCACCTTCGACCCAGCGGCGGGAGAACCGCTCGAGCTCAGGTCGCTGGTGCAACAGGAGCTAATACGTCGCGCAGTCCTCTGGAGCGGCTTCCACAACGTGAGCTTCTCGCACGGTGCCGCTGAGGTCAGCCACCTCCTTGCGGCCTACGAGGAGGTCCTCCCGATCCTCAAGGACGCGGTTGAGACAGGCACCGTCCGGAAGAGGCTCAAGGGCAAACCCGTGGAGCCTTTGTTCAGGCGCACCTCCGGCTTCAACACCAGGCCTGCAGCGCGATGAGCAAAGATCCCTTCTCTCTGCGGGGGCGCGTCGCCGTCGTCACAGGGGCCCTTGGTCTGCTCGGCCGGGAGCACGCGGAGGCGTTGGCCGCGGCGGGAGCTTCCCTCGCCCTTGCAGACCTCGACGCCGAGCGACTGGAGGAGATGGCGAACGACGTTTCGGGGCGGCATGGAGTGGTCGCCATCGGTGCGGCGCTGGATGTGACATCCCCGCCGGGTCTGGCCGCGTTCGGGGAGCAGATCGACCTGGTGTTTGGCCGTCTTGACGTGCTGGTCAACAACGCCGCCGTGAACGACAGGTTCGAGCAACCCAAACTTGAGCCCGAGTTGTCGCGCTTCGAGAACTACCCACTGAACGAATGGCGTCGGATGCTCGAGGTTAATGTGACCGGCGTCTTCCTTGCGTCGCAGATTCTCGGGGCGCTGATGCTCCGCAAGCACTCAGGCAGCATCATCAACGTCGCCTCGACGTACGGAGTCGTTGCACCGGATCAGTCTCTTTACCGCTCCGCCGACGGCGCGCAGCGTTTCTGCAAGTCCCCGGCCTACCCGACCACCAAGGGGGCCGTTCTCGCGTTCACCAGGTTTCTCGCGGCGTACTGGGGCGAGGCAGGTGTCCGCGTGAACGCATTGTCGCCGGGTGGCGTGGAGAACGCGCAGGACGGGTTCTTCATCGAGAGCTACTCCAGGAGGACACCTCTAGGACGCATGGCGGCACCGTCGGACTACCGTGGGGCGATCGTCTTTCTCGCCAGCGACGCGTCCTCCTATATGACCGGCGCAAACCTCATCGTCGACGGGGGCTTCACCGTATGGTGAATGCGGACGCAATCACGCTGGACCAACTGTCGGACGAGTTGCTTGAGCGTGCTTGTCGGGTCCGCCTCGTGTTGACTGACTGCGACGGTGTCCTTACCGAGGCCGGAGTGTTCGTCTCGTGGAAGGGTGAAGAGCTGAAGTGCTTTTCGCTCCGGGATGGCATGGGAGTCGAACGTCTCCGAACCTATCTGGGTGTGGAAACGGGGATGATCACCTGCGAGAGCAGCGGCCCCGCCAAGGCGCGGGCGGACAAACTCAGACTCGGCGAGATTCATCTAGGCGTGAGAGACAAGCTTTCCGCGGTCGGCGAAATCATCGCCCGCCTCGGCCTCAGGTTCGAGGAAGTCGCGTACATTGGCGACGACGCCAACGACGCGCCCGTGCTCGCACGAGTCGGCCTCGCCGCGTGCCCAGCCGACGCATTCTTCCTGATCAGGCAAATCGTGCACTACGTGACCCCCAATCCCGGAGGTCACGGCGCGTTCCGGGACCTTGCCGAGTTGATCTTGCTCGCGCGGATGCACGAGACCCCGTACAAGTGAGCCACGAGGAGGATATCAGGGAGGTACCGATGCAGTTCTTCATGCCCCGCAACGCCAGGCGGCACGTGTCCGTTCTCGGACGGGAGATCGGAGACGACAGGCGGGTCTTCGTGATCGCTGAGATCGGCATCAACCACAACGGTTCGGTTGAGATGGCCAAACAGCTGATCAATGGTGCGGTGCGAGCCGGGTGCGATGCCGTCAAGTTCCAGAAGCGAACCCCCGAGCTTTGCGTGCCAAGAGAGCAGTGGTATGCCCAGAAAGACACGCCGTGGGGTCGCATGGCGTACATCGATTACCGTCACCGAGTGGAATTGGGGTTTGAGGATTACGCCGAGATCGACCAACATTGCCGGAGGCAGCGGATCCCGTGGTTCGCTTCGTGCTGGGACCTGCCGTCGGTGCACTTCATCGAGCAATTCGAGCCACCGCTCTACAAGGCGGCTTCCGCTTCGCTCACGGACCAGACGCTCTTGCGGAAGATGAAGGACACCGGCAGGCCCCTTATCATATCCACGGGAATGTCGACGACGAAGGAGATCGAGGCCGCTGTGCGCGCCGTCGGACTTCGAAAACTCATGATCGCTCACACCACTTCCACGTATCCGTGCCCGGCGCATGAGCTGAACCTCAGAGTCATCCGGACTCTGCGCCAGAAATACCCATTCACGCCGGTCGGATACTCGGGTCACGAGCCTGGACTTGCACCGACATACGCGGCCGTCACCCTCGGCGCGGCCTTCATCGAGCGACACATCACCCTCGACCGGGCGCTGTGGGGCTCGGACCAAGCGGCCTCGGTGGAGATCGTCGGTCTCGAGCGCCTTGTACGCGACATCCGGACAATCGAAGAGGCGCTTGGCGATGGCGTCAAGAGAGTGTACGAGAGCGAACTCGCGGCTCGCAGCAAGCTGAGGTGTGTGGGAGCCGGCGACGAAGCAGGCACAGAGGACGAACAGGCGCTCTGCAGCTGACTGACCTCGAATGGCTCGGTGCGAGGACTTGCCCGGCGAATCGCTCCGCGGATGAATTAGGCCCAGAGAGGAGGTAAAGCTGCCTGGACTAAGGCGGTCCGGCCTCGCCCACGCGCTGCGCTCATGCGACCTGCTCCGTGGGCAGATCCTCCCAGAGTTTGGGAACGCTACGTGCCCCGCACCATAGTCCAACGGCGGCGAACAGCGCGTCTCGGCCTCGAACGAGGACGGCGACCAACAGCGCCACAGAAGGCGCACTACCGAAGAACGCGAAGACCGCCACGTGGCTTGCTTCGAGCGCCCCGACGCCGCCTGGCACCGGCGCAATCTGTAGCGCAACGTGGGTCACCGCCAAGGCCGCCAAGACCTGTAGCGGCGAGAGCTTCGCGCCAAGAACCCTGCAGATCAGGAAATACTCCGCGAACCCGAGCGCCCAGTAGAGACCTGACACTGCAAAGGCCCGGACTGCGATGCCGGGCGAGCGGTCGAGCAGTCTTGCAACAGTTCTCTCTCCGCGGGCGACCGTTCTCAGTGGACGCAACGTTCGAAAGCCTGTGAACGGCTTTGCGTGGAGCGCTCCCATCACTCGGAGGACGAAGGCGGTCAGCCTCGAAAGCGGGCGATTGCCGCGGGCGATTGCGGCCACGGTCCCTAACGGTGCAGCAACCATGGCTGCCCAGGCGGCGACTGCAAGGCCTCCGTGACCGGCCGCGATCAACCCAGCGGCCCCGCTCAGGAGCAAAGAACCGACGAGAATGCTGACGCTCGTAGCGAGCTCCACAAGCTTGTCCAGGAGCACCGACATCACCGCGTCGCGTCGGGGGATCTCCTGAAAGCGTTCGAGCGCGGCAATCCTGAGGATCTCTCCTCCGACTTGAACGCCGGGCGTCACGTAGTTGATCCCCCACGAGGCAAGCCGGTAGTTCACGAGCGCACGCCAGGGGACATTGTGGCCGGCAGCCCGCACGAACAGCCGCCAACGGGCGACCTGCGCCGCGAAAGAGGCTCCACTCAGGGCCAGGACCCCGACAACGAAGCCGAGGCTTAAGGCGTTGAGAGCCAAGCCCGCTTGTCCCCAGGCCAAGCTGCGTAACGCGAAGGCAAGCAATGCCAGGCCCAACGTTCCGCAAAGTCCCGCTACCATTCCGGGCCGGCGGGCGAGTGTACTACCCACAACTGGCAGGAGCGTTACGGCGTGTGCGGGTAGTCTCTCCACTGCGCGCCCTCCCATCATAGTGTGCAAATGTTGCGAAGAATTCGCGAGGGCCGCCAGAAAAGCGCGCTAAGAGGGACGTCCGAGGTGCACCATCCCATTCCGGACACGGTGGCGCCCTTTTTCGAGATCCGCTTCGTCATCGCCACAACCCAACTTCCGCCTTGCCCGTGCACGCTCGTGGCGCCTGCAGCCAGATGCAGTTGCTGCGCTTCGTCGCCATCGCGCCAGCCAAGCTGTTGAGCCGGAGGCACCACGGTGTCGCTGGTTCCACCAAAATCGGGGCGTTCAAGCAGGAGGGAGGAAGACACGTTGCTCGCGCCAGCAATATGACACCTATGTTGAGACTTGTTAAATGCTGACAACGGGCTGCTGCAAGCGGCTCTAGACGTGGTTGCGCAGCATCAGCTCCTTGGGGTGGGGCTCGAGGTAGACCTGCCCCGCGAGGTAGCTGACCGAGTGCAGCCGGACGTAGTGCCGGACGAGCGTGATCGGGACGACTAGCGGCACGAGCC
>Ga0335070_10003005_pt1 | contig 19661 bp, 17 predicted proteins | sample Lox_Sample_13_FD_206722 | JGI IMG/M metagenome (GOLD analysis project Ga0335070, IMG submission 206722) | Soil microbial communities from Loxahatchee National Wildlife Refuge, Florida, United States - Lox_Sample_1.3 | ecosystem: Environmental > Terrestrial > Soil > Wetlands | place: USA... | reverse complement strand
ATCCGCTGCTTGTACGCCCGCGGATGTCCAATGGCTATCGTCGGCTGGAGAGTGTTCGAATCATGCGCGCAATATGTTTGGGGTCGCATATGAAATCGAGAGAGGCGCAGGATCGATCGTATAATCGCCGCATAGTATTGCGGCGGCGTCAGATTGCAGATGCGTGCGCAAAAATGTTGACCAGGGAGAACATGGCTGCGTAAGCGACCATGTCGTCCCGTGATTGAGATTTGATTCGAATAGCCGTTCCCGTCTGATGACGGCAACGACCGAGCTGACGATCATCGCCATCCACGTCAGCGTGCCGAGGCTGCGGGTAAACCCAATGTTGCTGAACGCGGCAGCGATAACCAGGATGATTGTTGTCACGACAAACCGGATCAGCACCCGACTGGGTGCGAGTCGCGGCAGTTCTTCCGGCTGCGCCAAGGTTTGAGGCTCCGACAGCAAATATGGACGATTTACGAGTAATTATCGCAGCAAAGCGGAATGCAGTCTGAGTTCAGCTTGCCGGACGCTATGGGAACCTGCGGCTTCGGAGGCTCCTTTATGGGATTCATATAACTTTGCGTGTCCGGGCGTCTCGAAAACATACGCGCGTCGTGGCAATTGAACGCAGAATTGCGGCGATGCACAGAATCATTGGGCTGATCCGCCATTGATGTATCGCAAGATGCTTTGCCGAAATGCGCAGACGGTCTCGGGGCCTTAGTCAGCCGCAATAGGAGCACTCCATGATGGACGTTTTGATGCTGGCGCTCGCGTTCGGCTTCTTCGCGCTTGCGATCGGCTACACCTACGCCTGCGAGCGCCTCTAGAGGGGAGAATGGGTCATGATCTTTGACTATTCGCTTGCCGCGGCCGTATCGGCCGGCCTGCTGATTTATCTCGTTTACGCGCTGCTGCGGCCCGAGCGGTTCTGACCGGCTTCCCGCTCCGCGCATCACTTGAAGGCTTGATCCCATGACCGCTATCGGCTGGCTGCAGATCATTCTGTATTGCATCATCATCGTCGCGCTCGTGAAGCCGCTTGGCGGTTACATGACGCGCGTTTTCAACGGCGAGCGCACGTTCTTGTCGCCGGTGCTCCGCCCGGTCGAGACCGGGCTCTACTGGATCAGCGGCGTTGACGAGAGGCGCGAGCAGCACTGGCTGACCTATACGGTTGCCATGCTGTTGTTCCATGTCGGCGGGGTTCTCATCATCTACGGTTTGATGCGGCTCCAGGCGTTTCTGCCGTTCAATCCCGCTGGGCAGTCCGCCGTCGCCGAGGATCTCTCATTCAACACGGCGATCAGCTTCATCACCAACACCAACTGGCAGAACTACGGCGGCGAGAGCACGCTGTCCTACCTGACGCAGATGGTGGGGCTGACACATCAGAACTTTCTTTCCGCTGCGACCGGCATTGTGCTCGCGGTCGCGCTAATCCGCGGCTTCGCCCGCGCCTCGATGCGCACAATCGGCAATTTCTGGGTCGATGTGACCCGCTGCACGCTCTACATCCTGCTGCCGATCTGCATCGTCTATGCGCTGTTTCTGGTCTGGCAGGGCATGCCGCAGACGCTCGGCGATTATGTTGAGGCAACCACGCTGGAAGGCGCCAAGCAGACCATTGCAGTCGGTCCGGTCGCATCGCAAATCGCGATCAAGATGCTCGGCACGAATGGCGGCGGCTTCTTCAATGCGAACGCCGCGCATCCCTTCGAGAACCCGACGGCGCTGTCAAACTTCGTGCAGATGATTTCCATCTTCGCGCTCGGCGCCTCACTCACTAACGTGTTCGGCCGCATGGTCGGCAACCAGCGCCAGGGCTGGGCGATCCTTGCTGTGATGGGCGTGCTGTTTGTCGCTGGTGTCACCGTCTGTTATTGGGCGGAGGCCAACGGGACCGCCATGCTTTCGTCGCTCGGGCTCACCGGCGGCAACATGGAGGGCAAGGAAATCCGCTTCGGTATTCCGGCCTCGTCGCTGTTTGCCGTAATCACGACGGCTGCTTCCTGCGGCGCAGTCAATGCCATGCATGACAGCTTCACCGCGCTGGGCGGCATGATCCCGCTGATCAACATCCAACTCGGGGAGATTATCGTCGGCGGTGTCGGCGCCGGTCTCTACGGCATGCTCATCTTCGTGATCATCTCGATCTTTGTCGCGGGGCTAATGGTCGGCCGCACGCCGGAATATATCGGCAAGAAGATCGAGGCTCGGGAGGTCAAGATGGCGATGCTCGCGATCCTGGTGCTGCCGCTGATGTATCTTGGCTGGACCGCGGTTGCGGTGGTGTATCCGCCAGCCGTGGCCTCGATGGCCAACGCGGGTCCGCACGGCTTCACGGAAGTGCTCTACGCCTACACGTCGCAAACCGGCAATAACGGTTCGGCTTTTGCCGGTCTGACGGGCAATACACTCTTCTATAACACGACGGGCGCTGTGGCGATGTTCGTCGGCCGCTTCTTCATGATCATCCCGGCTATGGCGATCGCCGGATCCTTGGCGGGCAAGAAATCACATCCGCCGTCAGCGGGCACGTTCCCGACCACCGGTGGCCTGTTCGTCGGGCTTGTTGTTGGCGTGATCCTGATCATTGGCGGCCTGACCTTCTTCCCTGCGCTGGCGCTGGGGCCGATCGTCGAGCATCTGGCCATGAACGCGGGCACCACGTTCTGAACGATCTCTTTTCGGAGTCACCTCCATGGAACCTGTCCATAAAATGAACAAGCGGATGCCGGTTGCCACGATGCTTGATCCAAAAATCGTGATGCCGGCGATTGGATCTGCTTTCGTCAAGCTCGATCCGCGCGCGATGATCAGGAACCCCGTGATGTTCGTGGTCGAGATCGTGGCGGCGTTGACCACGGTGATCTTTCTGCGTGATCTCGCGACCGGCGGGGCCGGTCTTTCCTTCACCTTCCAGATCATCGTCTGGCTGTGGTTCACGGTCGTGTTTGCGAACTTCGCCGAAGCGGTGGCCGAGGGGCGTGGCAAAGCGCAGGCTGATACGCTGCGAAAGACACGCACCGAGAGCCAAGCCAAGCTGCTGACCGGCTCGGGTAGAAACTACAAGCTTGTCCCTGGTACCAGCCTGAAGGTGGGTGATATCGTTCTAGTCGAAGCAGGGGATACGATTCCCTCGGATGGCGAGGTGATCGAGGGTGTCGCCTCTGTCAACGAGGCGGCGATCACCGGCGAATCCGCGCCCGTGATCCGGGAGTCCGGCGGCGATCGTTCGGCCGTGACCGGCGGCACGCAGGTGCTGTCGGACTGGATCCGCGTCCGTATCACTGCCGAGCAGGGCTCGACCTTTATCGATCGCATGATCAAGCTGGTCGAGGGGGCCGAGCGGCAGAAGACGCCGAACGAGATCGCCCTGAACATTCTGCTCGCAGGCCTCACCATCATTTTCGTGTTCGCGACGGTCACGATTCCAAGCTACGCGACCTATGCCGGCGGCTCGATCTCGGTCGTGATCCTGGTGGCGCTGTTCGTGACGCTGATTCCCACCACAATCGGCGCGCTGCTGTCAGCCATCGGCATCGCCGGCATGGACCGCTTGGTGCGGTTCAATGTCCTGGCCATGTCCGGCCGAGCGGTCGAAGCTGCTGGCGACGTCGACACATTGCTGCTCGACAAGACCGGCACCATTACCTTGGGTAATCGGCAGGCGACCGCATTCCGCCCCGTACGAGGCGTGACGGATCAGGAACTTGCCGACGCGGCTCAGCTGGCCTCGCTGGCGGATGAGACGCCGGAAGGCCGCTCGATCGTTGTGCTCGCCAAAGAGAAGTACGGCATCCGCGGCCGCGACATGGCCGAGCTCGGCGCGACTTTCGTCCCCTTCACAGCGCAGACCCGGATGAGCGGCGTGGACGCCGGTGGATCGTCGGTGCGCAAGGGTGCGATCGATGCAATTCTTAATTATATCAACGGCGGCACTCATCCGGTCGCTTCCGGCAATGTGGTGCGCGCAGTGCCCGCGGGGCAAACCGAATCCGCTCGCGAGGTTCAGGTGATCTCGGACGAGATCGCCAAATCGGGCGGCACGCCGCTTGCTGTTGCCAAGGATGGCCGCCTGCTCGGCGTCGTTCAGCTCAAGGACATCGTCAAAGGCGGCATTCGCGAACGCTTTGCGGAGCTGCGCCGCATGGGCATCCGCACCATCATGATCACCGGCGACAACCCGATGACAGCGGCTGCGATCGCGGCCGAAGCGGGCGTGGACGATTTTCTGGCGCAAGCGACGCCGGAGGACAAGCTCAAGCTTATTCGGGATGAGCAGGCGAAGGGCAAGCTGGTGGCCATGTGCGGCGACGGCACCAACGACGCGCCCGCGTTGGCGCAGGCCGATGTCGGCGTCGCCATGAATACGGGCACCCAGGCGGCGCGTGAAGCGGGCAACATGGTCGACCTCGACTCCAACCCGACCAAGCTGATCGAAGTGGTCGAGATCGGCAAGCAGCTTCTGATGACGCGTGGCGCGCTGACCACGTTCTCGATCGCCAATGACGTGGCAAAATATTTCGCCATCATTCCCGCCATGTTCCTGGCGTTCTACCCGCAGCTCAGCGTGCTCAACATCATGCACCTGACGAGTCCACAGAGCGCCATCCTGTCGGCGATCATCTTCAACGCGCTGATCATCATCGCGCTGATTCCGCTGGCACTCAAAGGCGTCGCCTATCGCGCGGTCGGCGCTGGCGCGCTGCTGCGTCGTAACCTGATGATCTACGGCGTTGGTGGTATCATCATTCCTTTTATCGGCATCAAGGTGATCGACCTCGCTGTCGCCGCCTTGCACCTCGCCTGAGGAGACTGTCATGTTGAGAGAGATTCGTCCCGCGATCGTTGTTCTGATCGGCCTTACGCTGATCACGGGGCTCGCTTATCCGCTGGCGATGACTGGCATCGCCGGGGTGCTCTTTCCCAAGCAGGCACAAGGCAGCTTGATTGAGAAGGACGGTAAGGTGGTCGGCTCGGCATTGATCGGACAGGAATTCAAGGACGACAAATATTTTCATGGTCGTCCGTCCGCGACGACCGCGCCGGATCCTAACGATTCGACCAAGACGGTCTCCGCGCCTTACAATGCGGCCAACTCCGGCGGCTCCAATCTCGGGCCGACTAGCAAGGCGCTGGCCGATCGCCTCAAGGAGGACGTTGACAAGCTGAAGGCGGAGAACCCGTCCCAGCCCGTGCCGGTTGACCTGGTCACGACATCCGGCAGTGGACTTGATCCCGACATCTCGCCAGAAGCAGCGCTGTTCCAAGTGCCGCGAGTTGCCAAGGCGCGGAACATACCGGAAGCAAAGGTGCGTCAGCTCGTTGATGAACACATCGAGAGCCGCACGCTCGGAGTTCTCGGCGAGCCGCGGGTGAACGTGCTGCAGCTCAATCTGGCGCTGGATCGGCTTGGGACCAGCTGAGAAGGGAATGCAACCTGAGGGCTCGTTTTTGCTCAAATGGCAGATCAGCGCCGCGATCCCGATCAACGACCATCGCCGGAAGCGTTACTGGAAGCGGTTCGGCGCGAAGAGCCTCGCGCCGGGCGGTTAAAGATCTTTGTCGGTGCCGCGCCGGGCGTCGGCAAGACCTACGAGATGCTGCAGCAGGCGCGAGCACGCAAGCGCGACGGTTACGATATTGTTGTCGGCGTTATCGAGACCCACGGACGCAAGGAAACAGAAGCGCTTCTGGAAGGCTTGGAGGTCGTGCCGCGCCGGAAAATCCAGTACCGAGGCCAATGGCTTGAGGAAATGGACCTCGATGCCATTATTGCCCGGCACCCACAGATCGTGCTCGTCGACGAGCTGGCGCATACCAACGCTCCGGAGAGCCGCCATCCGAAACGCTATATCGACGTCGAAGAATTGCTGAGCCATGGCATCGGCGTCTACTCGACCGTCAACATCCAGCATATTGAAAGCTTGAACGATGTTGTCGCGCAAATTACCCATGTCCGTGTTCGTGAGACGATACCAGATTCGATCTTTGATCGAGCTGATGACGTTGAACTCGTCGATCTAACGCCAGACGATCTCATCCAGCGCCTGAAGGAAGGCAAGGTCTACGTTCCCAGACAGGCAGAGCGGGCGCTCGAGCATTTCTTTTCATCAGCAAATTTAACGGCGTTGCGCGAACTCGCATTGCGGCGGACCGCGGAACGCGTGGACGAGCAGCTGCTGTCGCAGATGCAGGCTCGCGCGATTCAGGGGCCATGGGCGGCTGGCGATCGTGTCCTCGTATGCATTAGCGAGGACCCCCGAGCGGCTGGCTTGGTGCGCTACACCAAACGATTTGCTGACCGGCTGCATGCGCCCTGGACGGCGCTTTATATCGAAGGGCCCCGCAGCCTGCAATTCACCGAGCGGGAGCGCGATCGCATTGCCGATACGCTCCGTCTTGCGACCACGCTCAACGGCGAGGCCGTCACTATACCTGGTGATACTAGACGCATCGCCGACGATGTCCTGTCCTACGCCCGCAACAACAACATCACTCACATCGTGATCGGGAAGACGACCCGATCGCGGTGGTTCGAAATGATGCATGGCTCCGTTGTGCACGACCTCGTTCGGCGCTCGGGAAACATCACGGTTCACGTCATTGCGGGCGAGGAACTCGCAGCCGACCCCATCCCGCAAAAGACAGTGCGAACGGCCGATGTATCTCGCTCCCTCGATCCCCGCTCATATTTGGCTTCACTGCTGATCGTCGGCGCCGCACTGGTAACGGGCGAGGTCGTCCAGCAAAAGGCCGGCATTGAGAACGTCGACCTCGTGTTTATGACGGCCGTTGTTGTGGTTGCGGTCAGGTGGGGACTGTGGCCGTCGCTCGTCGCAAGTGTCGCCGCTTCCCTCTGCTACAACTTTTTCTTTCTGCCCCCAGTCTACACCTTCACGATTACAGATCCAACCAACATAGCGGCCTTCTTGTTTTTTACGTTCATGGCCGTGCTCGTTTCCAACGTGGCTGGACGAGTGCGCACGCAAGCCGTTACCGCGCTGTCTCGTGCACGCACAACTGAGGCTCTGTACTCCTTCAGTCGCAAGCTGGCAGGCGTAGGAGTGCTGGACGACGTTCTTTGGGCAACGGCGTACCAGATCGCGCTGATGCTCAAGGTCCGCGTCGTGCTCGTCCTACCGGAGAACGAAACCATCGCGGTCAAAGCAGGCTATCCACCCGAGGACATGCTGGATGATGCTGATCTGGCTGCCGCCAAGTGGACCTGGCAGAACGATCGGTCCGCCGGCCGAGGCTCCGATACGCTTCCTGGGGCCAAATGGCTGTTCCTGCCGATGAGAACCGGTCGGGGTGCGATCGGGGTGGTGGGAATCGACAGCGATAAGCCGGGGCCGATGCTTACGCCGGATGAGCGGCGCCTGCTTGATGCGCTGATGGATCAGGCGGCCCTGGCCATCGAGCGAGTGTACCTGGTCGAAGACATGGACCGTGTGAAGCGCACGGTCGAGACCGAGCGCCTGCGCTCAGCTCTGCTCACCTCGATTTCTCATGATCTAAAGACGCCGCTTGCTGCCGTGCTGGGTGCCGCAAGTACCCTTCGAGATGTAGGTGTCCGGCTCAATGATGCTCAGAAAGAGGATTTGCTGACCACGATCGTTGAGGAATCGGAACGCCTCAACCGCTTCATTGCCAATCTTCTCGACATGACCAAGCTGGAATCCGGAGCGATCACTCCGAACCTGGCGTTGCACGATCTTGGTGAGATCGTCGGTAGCGTTCTGAGACGTACTGCTAGGATCCTCGCTCAGCATAAGGTCGAAATCGAGATCGCGAAAGATCTCCCGATGCTCGAACTCGACCCTGTCCTGTTCGAGCAAGTGCTGTTCAATCTACTGGACAATGCAGCTAAATATGCAGCCGCCGGCTCCACGATCAGTATCCGCGCATCGCCAGCGAGCGACAACATTCGCCTTCAAATCATAGACGAGGGCGACGGAATTCCTCCGGGCGAACTCGAGCATATCTTCGATAAGTTCTATCGTGTCCATAAGGCAGGTACTGTGCACGCGGGTACCGGGCTCGGACTGGCGATTTCGAGGGGGTTCGTCGAAGTCATGGGAGGGACGATCACTGCCGCCAACAGAACTGACAGACGCGGGGCGGTATTCACCATTGTCTTGCCCGTTCCGAGTAATTCGAAAAGAATGGATGTTGCAGCATGAGTGCCGCGCCGCTCAAGGTGCTGATCGTGGACGACGAGCCGCCGATCCGAAAGTTGTTGCGCATGGGATTGGGAACCGAGGGCTACGATATTCTCGAAGCGCCGAACGGAAAGACAGCTCTAACGTTGGTCGAGCACAAGCCTGACTTGATCATCCTGGACCTTGGTCTGCCTGATATCGAAGGGCATGAGCTTTTAGAGAAGATTCGGGCGCGGAATGAACGCGTCCCTATCGTGGTGCTCTCGAGCCGCGGTGAAGAGGCGGGCAAGGTCATGGCACTGGATCTTGGTGCGGACGACTACATAACCAAGCCGTTCGGAATGAATGAGCTTCTCGCGCGCGTCCGAATGGCATTGCGCCATCAGCTGCAGGTGCACGGGGAGCGCCCAATATTCAGGGCAGGCGAACTTTCGGTCGACCTGGTGCGGCGCATCGTCAAGGTGGGCGATCGCGAGGTAAAGCTATCGCCCAAGGAATACGAACTCCTGCGGGTTCTGGTGCAGCACGCGGGTAAGGTCCTTACCCACAAGTTCCTGATCGGCGAACTGTGGAATGAGACCGTCGATGCTCAATACCTTCGAGTCTACGTCGGCCAACTCAGAAAGAAAATCGAAGTTGATCCAGAACGACCACAATACATCTTGACCGAAACGGGCATCGGCTATCGCCTTCGTGCGTCCGACTGATGGCGCTGCTGTGAAGTTTTGTTGCGGGAACGGAATTTTGGACCCCGGAGTGCAAGGGACTCTATTGAGCACTGATAACGAACCCTAGCATCACGAGCAAAGCGAAACAGAACGCCAGGGAATACGGACTTTCCGAGTTGCCAGGCCAATCACGAATGTGCCGAATCGAGCTTCGGAGCCGGCGCGCCCTGCCATCCAATTTCGCATTGGTAAGAATCAATGTCACGGCTGCACACCACAAGATGCCCGGGCGAAACGAACCTGCAGCTCACATTGTTGTGGCGCAGCCGTATAAATTCAATTTGGAGCGGCACCCTCCCTCATAAATCTGTCATAAGTGCCTCTCCAGATCGCTCAGCTCGAGATCGACTGATCGAATTCAGGCTACCAAACCGGCAGATGCGTGTTCATGATGTTCGAACGCTTTCCATCACTGTTTCGCACCGCGCTGTATGCCTTGCGCGGAGGGTTCCTCGTTCGGCCACTCGTGATAGCGCTGGTGCTGGGCGCCGCCGGTGCCTTGCTATCGTTCCTTGAGGAATCGTTCAGGGAAGTGAGCAGCTGGATTCCGACTGTGCTGTTTCCATCGCAGCAGGATCCGGGGGTTGCACAGATCATTCTCAGCAGCATTGCCACTTCGATCATGACCGTCGTGTCAATCGTGTTCGCGATATTGCTGATGACCCTAACGCTCGCGTCGACGCAGTTCTCGCCTCGAATCCTGATCAGCTTTGTCAGGGATCGCACGACCCAATGGACGCTCGGCGTTTTTCTCGGGACCTTTTCCTATTGCATGGCCGCATTGCCCGCTGCGCGAGCGCTGCCGCATCCGTTTGTACCGGCAGCAACCGTATTGGGAGCCATGCTGCTTGCTCTCGGCTGCGTGGCCTGGCTCATTTATTTCATTCACCACATATCGCAGTCCATCAGCGTCAACCATATCGTCGACCGGATTGCGCGAGAGACGGAATTGGTCATCGACGACTTCATGCCCTATGCGAGCAGTCCGTTCTCTCTGGAGACCCTTGAAGTCGTCTCTTCCGGCGAAGAGGGGGCGGCGGTGCTCAGCCGACAATCGGGGTACATCCGATATGTCGATATCGATCGCCTGATTGGTCTTGCCAGAGAGTATGGCATTTGGGTCCGCCTTGAACGTCGCGTCGGGCATTTCGTTCCAGCCGGCGTTCCTATTGTCTGGGTATCGAAGCCGGAGCGACTGTCGCCGGAGCGTGAACTTCGGCTCCTCGCCGCATTGGACATGGGCCCGACCCGGACAATGCAGCAGGATGTGGAGTTTGGCATCATTCAGATTGTCGATATCGCGCTGCGTGCGATGTCTCCCGCAGTCAACGATCCAAGTACGGCGATCAGTTGCGTAGACCAGCTATCCCGTATCGTCATCTACTGGCTGGGCCGTCAGTCGCCGAAATCGAGCTATTATGCGCCGCCGCACGTTCTGCGGCTCGTTGTGCCGTGGATCAAATTTCAGGGGCTTGTCGAGACCGCGTTTGATCAGATCCGCCACTATGCCACTGCCGACCTGGCGGTGAGTTTGAGGTTGATCCGCGCCCTTCATGACCTCGCAAGCGCCACGAGGCGACCGGATGAACAAAAGCTGCTTGTTGATCTCGCGCAGCGAGTCATGGCCGGAGGCTCGAAGCACTTGTCCGAGAGCGAATTGGCACGACTAGAGCAGCGTTTTGCGGGCTTGGAGGCATTTACTGCAACTGGGAAATGAACAGGTGCACTCCAACTCAATCGGTCCTTAATAGCTGAGGCCATTCAGTATGGCGAAGTGCTCAGCCAAACGGCACGCAGAGCAGCGCGAGCATCGTCATTCTCACCTCATGTGCCTCAATCTTGTTGCTGAGGTATTCTGGCGTCCTTCCGACCATAAGTCCCGCAACAAGCACAGCGACTATGGCAAACAGCAGAATAGCGAACAGTCCGTATCTGGGCCCGCCCACGATCACCTCGGCCCAGTTGACGAAGCCGACATGCCGAGCGCGAGGCGCGCTCGCCATGCTTGAGGATGCCTAGCGCGGAGGCAGGCGTGGCGTGGCCGCCGGCCAATCGATCGCGGTCTTGAACGTATAAAGGGGGCTGGTGCCGATATCGCCGTAGAAGACGCCAAGTGCGCCGGTGGCCATCGTGCCAAGCGCGCCGTGCTGACGGTCGGTCTCCGCCGGCGTTGCTTCGGCAAGATAGCTGTTCGATCGCGCTCAATGCTTCTAGCGAAGCTCAGAATGCCGGGTCGGGGCCGAAAATCAGGCCGCGGGGCGAAAGCGAGGAGCCGCGGCCCAGATTAGTGACCGATCTCGATGATCAGCCCCACCGCCAGCAGCAGCGACACGCAGAACAACGGCGAATAGCGAGTGTTGCCGTTCGCCGGCCAGTCGCGCACATATGTCAGGCCACGACCCATGCGGCGCCAGATGTTATCCGGTACGACATCCATGGAGAGCGACTTCATGTAAAGGCTTCTAAATCAGTTGACTGATGCGGAATGTGCTCTCCGTCGCATTCGAATTCCAGACGAGACAAAGCTCCTGGATATAAAGGCCCAATAAACGAGGTGAACTGAACGGGCGAGGTCGACTGCAGACAAAGAAAAGCCCCGGCCTCGCCATGCCGGGGCTTCGAGTTACCGGAAGTCAGGGAGGGATCAGTATTTCGCGACCACCGGCCCGTCCCAATGGAACTTGTAGTTCACACCGACCATGGCGGAAATGATGCGCTGCCGGTCATTGATGACTTCGACTGGCACGCCAGCGGGCGTGCGATAGTCATGAGCGGCGCTGTCATCGGTCCAGACGTAGTTGCCTTCGGCGAATACCGACCAGTTAGGCATGAACATATATTCGAAGCCGATGCCTGCGGTAATACCGGGATCAGTGAATTTCGCGCTCTCAACCAGGGCGCCACCAGGAGCGAACACACTGTTCTTGTTGTGCTGGAAGGCGGCGCCTACCTTCACATAGCCGAGAAGTTGCGGCGTCCAGAGATAACCCATCCGGCCGGTGATCAGATACAGCTGCTGCAGATTGTTGGCCTCGGTGAACGCCGGGAAAGCGGGAATGCTGTGGCTGCCCTTGACGCTGCCGAACTCGAACTGCGACTCGACGCCGAACACCAGATTGGTGGTCTGGAAGTCGCAGCCGACCTGGCCACCGCCCATGAAGCCCGAATCGTTCTCGCGACCGTAATCGTCCGAGGTGGGAGTGGGCGGCGCGGTGTCGATCTGGACGCGCGTCGTATCCATTCGGCTCCAGGCGCCACCAGCGTTGCCGCCGACGTAGCAGCCGGTCCAGTTGTACAGCGGAATCGGCGCAGCGCGCGGCGCCTTCACTGCGAGATCGGCCGCGGAGGCGACACCACTCGCGCCGATCCCCAACATGGCAACAGCAGCAACAATCACTTTCATATGTCGGCGCATCTATTCCCCCTGCACGGCAGCCAAAACTTGGCCGACCTCAAGTCAACTCTTGGCCGCAATTATGTATAAACCGCGGGATAATGCGATGCAGAAGAGTGAGCTTAACCGCTTGGAAACGCATTTTCCGAGTGTGCGTTGCACCGTCGTGACATCACAAGTCACCGAAAAAAATATACGCCGAATATCTTCGGGTATGGGCAGACTATCTTCGATGCAGATTGTGAGCGTTGTCGGTGCATATTTCCTGCGCGGGATGGGCCAATCCTGTCGCTTAATTGGACTGTCCTGCTGCATGCGTTGTCAGCTAGCGGCTGCATGGGCCCGCCCTGATGTGACAGGAAATCAGCTTAGCCGCGATCTCGCGTGATCCGGGTAACGGCAGCAAAAGCAGCAACGATCCCAGCCGCGATCAACATTCAGTTTTGAACCTAAACGCCCAGAATGTTGAAATGCCCCGCTAGAAATTGCACCGACTTCCTCCCATTTTGTGTGCAACCTGGGAGTTTGAAGTGAGAAAAGATACTATTTCTATATTCTGGTGATGAGGCGGTCAGGAAAGGGTATCCATCATGGCCGGCGCTTTTCGAGCAGCGCTTTAGTCAGAGCTGTTGAAAGGCAAGCCCCAGCAGCTTTGAGCGGCGAATCGCACGTGACAATTTGGATGATCGGCATCGCCTCCCAGAGCGAGGCCATTAGAGCGCCGACGCGAGCTTGAGCAGCTGCTCGAACTCGGGAGGATCATAGCGCCTGCCATCCGGACCGGTGATGGAGACCTGCCAGCCCTGTTGAAGCAGCGTGTCCGCCTTGGCGATCGAGGCTGCGACGCTCAGGCGCACCGTGGTGGTGACATCCTCGCCTCTGGAAGCGTTGACAATGAAGGTCACGGCGGCACCGGTCGAACTCCAGACAATCGATGCGGTTATCGAGCAAATTTCATTCCATAGCGCGTGAGCGATCCACGCATGTGATCGGGGGTGCAGCGTCCATGGACAAGCCGTTGAGCAAGTCCTCCAGCGCGCTTCGGCCTGCGAGCTCAGCTGCGCGATAGGAACGGAAGCCGCCTTCCCACAGTCTCACACCCATCGGTTTCCACTTGCGGCGAATCTCCCAACACCAAGCCTCGTGGGGGGGCCGTTTCGCGTGACCGCCACATAGAACAATCTGCGCGGCGAGGGACGCAGCATGCCGATTATCCCTCGGCCTGCGCGGTTTCGAGCCGGCTCTGGAGCCGGTAACCGACGCCGGATTCGGTAACTAACAGCCGCGGATGATTGGGATCTGTTTCGATCTTCTGCCTCAGTTTGCGCACGAGGATGCGCAAGTACTGGATGTTGTCGCGCTGGTTTCCGGTCCAGATTTCCCTGAGCAGATGGTCGTGTGTGACGACAAGGCCGACATGCATCGCCAGGATGTGGAGCAGGCGATATTCCTTGCGCGTCAGCTTGATCTGAGTCTGGTTCAGCGAGACCGTCCGCGTGACCAGATCGACTGACAGCGGCCCAGCCACCACAACCGGGTTCTCCGTCGCCGACTTGAAATAGCGCCGCAAGGCCGCTTCGCTGCGGGCGAGCAGCTCGGCCATGCCGAACGGCTTCACGACGTAATCATCGGCGCCCGCCTGAAGCAGCCGGACCTTTTCATCCTCGCCCGCGACAACCGAGAGAATGATCACCGGAACGTTCGACCATGAGCGGATGCGCTCAAGCACCTCTATCCCGTGGAGGTCAGGCAGGTTGAGGTCGAGGATGATGATATCGGGCGGACTGAAGGTCGAAATCTTCAGCGCGTCGGCGGCGTTTTCCGCCTCCAGTACAACATATCCATTCAACTCGAAGCCGGCGCGAAGAAAGCGCCGGATCTTCGGTTCGTCGTCGATCAACAGTACGATGTTGGCAGGCTTATTCATTGTCCAGCACGGCGAGCTCGGAAAGGTTCGAATCGGAAGCGGGAAGGGCGATGGAAACGGTCGTCCCCATGCCCGGCCCGCGGCTTGAAACGGTAATGGTGCCGCCGTTCGCCTTGACGAAGGTGGAGGCGATCCAGAAGCCGAGGCCTGATCCCGGCACGTTTGCCTGGTGGCGCTCGCTGCGGAACGAGCGGCGCCCGAGTTCCTGCTGTTCATCCGGCGTAAAGCCAACGCCCTGATCGGTGATGGAAAGGATCACCCAACCCGGATCGGCTTGCACTTTGACCGAGATGGTCGATCCCGAGTGAGAGTACTTGGCGGCATTTTGCAGAAGCTGCGCGCAGGCCTCCTCAATCAGGCCGGAATCGACATTGATCAGCGGCAGGTCCTCATCAAGCACGCACAAGACCTTGTGGGCGGCCAGCCGGCGCGCCGTTCGTTTGAGCGCCGCATCGATGATGTCGCGTGGATCGGTCCATTCGAGCCGCGGCTTCAGGCCGCCGGCGGTGACGCGCGTCGCCTGGAGCAGGTTCTGGATGTAACCGTCGAGCTGCGCGACCTCTTCGGAGATCGCCTCCACCAGCGAGCGGGCCTGCGCATCCTTATCGACGCTTGGAACTGTTGCCAGCACACTCGCCGAGCCCTGAATCGCCGCAAGCGGCGAGCACAATTCGTGCGACAGGGTGCCGTGAAAGGCATCGCGCAGGAGCTGCGCCTGCAGATGCAGGCGTGCGTCTTCCATGGCCTTGCCAATGTCGATCCGTTGCAGGGTCAGCGCGACTTCCTCGACGATCGCCTCGGCACCGGCGGTCTTGGACTTGATGGCTTCGTTCGTGCCGTTGCCAATATTGATTGCGATCACTCCATGTACGGTGGTTTCGGTGGAGACGGCGCGTAGCAGCCAGACTTCCTGGTTCGTCGCGTCGACGATCGTGCGGCCCGGCGCCCCCGCCACCGCGGCCATTGATGCCACGCCGTCCAGCACGGCCTTTGGCGCCTTCGATTCGGGCGGCTCGAAATGGCTGTCGGGCGTTGCCACGAAGAAGGCGGCCTGCGGTCCGAGATTAGCCGCCAGGTAGTCTTGGATCGCTGACACGAGGTCGCCGATGGTGAAGCAGGCGGCGAGGCGCTGGGACAACTCGTACAGTTTCTGCATTTCTCGCTCACGCCGGCGCAACGCATCGGTCTCCCGCTTCAGCCGGGAGGCTAGATTGCTGCTGACAAGGGAGACGACAAGAAACAGAAGGAGATCGATCACCTCCTCCGGGTTCTCTATCTGGAAGCTGTAGATCGGCGGAAAGAAGAAGAAATCTGCCGCTGCCATGCTGGCGATCGAGGCAAGCGCGGCCGGCCAAATTCCCCATTGCGTGGCGGCGACTGTCACCGGAATAAGATAGGTGACCGGGACGAGGGCGACCGCCACCTTACGGTCGACCATCAGCAGGAGCGCCGTGACGAGGGCCACGCCGACCAGTGACATGAGCGACGGTAGGAATTCTGCGCGAAAGAACGATTCCGCCGCATCCCGGAAAGGCGCAATACGACCGTCCTTTTGCGCTGGCCTCGTCCGCGTCTTTGCGAACATTGCAACCAAAGCCGGGTAATGAATCAAGTGAACCGCTCTCGCAGAAGAAGGACATCCGACAACCAACCGCGCGGCTCATTGAGCAGTGGGCGGGGACGTTCCCCGCGATTTCATCAGCCCCAAATCCGCGTGGGCCTGCTCAAATGGTCCGCCACTGCCACCTTTTGCAGCGGCATCTCGTCGACCGATCGTTCAATGTCAGCAACTATCCGGCGAACTCAGGATCGTTCAAAATGCAGTAGAAAATCTATGCTGTTGGCGAGGTCAGGAAATATAAAAGTAATAGTCGTGCCCCGGGACCTTACGGAGATTTCGTAGGTTCTTGCCCCGGGCAGCCGTCATCTGTCGGACAGGATATATACCTGCGTATAGGTCCATAGGAACAGCGGGCGCCGGTCACGCATCAACCGGCCGGCGCCGTCACGGGCAGTGTCCGCTTTCCGCCTGATTATCGCGAATCGCGGTGACGTAATTGAGCGCCTGCTTTTCTCCGGCAAGTTCCGGATTTGACGTGCGATAAATATCTGCCTCCCAGGAGCGGCGATCAGCGGGTGGCACGAGCGTCGCGATCGCGGCCGAGCTGATATATTTGGGTGGATAGAGATAGAAATCCATCAACGGCATCTGCTGGCCGTTTCCGTTGCGTTTGAGAATCGCTCGGGCGTGCTCCGCCGCCTCGGGATAGATCGCGCCCCATCCCGCGAAGCTCGAAGCCAGGATCTCCAGTGACAGAATCGTCGTCGCAATTCGTACAAAGCCGTCGTGGGACTTCTTCGCGCTGCGCGTCGTTGATGCCTTCCTCAGGAATTGGCGCAGCTCGCGGTGGTGTTCGATGAATGGCCCGAGCCGGGATTTCCATAGAACGTCGGGTAGGCAAGCGAAGCCGTGCACCTCATGATAGCTTTCGATCAGGCTCCGGCATTGGGTTGTCAGGTTTTTTGGCAAGAAGCTGAAATCAAGATCCTCCGGTTGATCAGCCGTGCCCGATTCTGCTGCAGCTTCTCGAATAACTCCCATCGTCCCGCCTCGCCGGGAGCCAACATGCTCCGCTGGCCAAGCTTAGCGAGTCCGAACATATATCTTCGATGGATAAGGACCGCGAATTCCATAGCAAAAAAATATCGTGTTGCAGGAAGCGTATGACGAAAAAGCCACAGGCGTTCGAAAACTGTTGCAGCGCATCGCGAGTTATTACCGAAACGTCACGGTTTTCGCCAGTCGCTTGGGCAATTCGCGCAGCAATTGACGCTTATTGATGCAACCGGCAGCGAATGCGTCATTTCAGCTATCTTATTTTTACGAAAGCGCGCAGGAAGCCGTATCGATTTTTCTCATACCGAAAACGAAAGATTGTTCCCAAGCTAAATCAGGGCACGCGCTTCTCTACGCGCTGTAACATCAGCTTGGGGCAACACTATGAAGAAAGTTTTGTTGGCGGGCGTATCGTTGGTCGCGATCGGAATGATCGGCGAGGCATACGCTGATACGCTTCCGCCAATGGGGAAGACGTTCTGCGATCCCTACAAGAAGTACTCCTGCCTTGATTCCTATCTGGGCGACGATTTCCTCACCCGCTTCATCAACTATTATCGCCTTGAGTGGGGCCATGAGGCCGCGCCGTCGGACCCCAAGGCCCCACCGTCACGCCGCGAGTATTGGCCCGCGACGCCGGAGTCGACGCCGCCGATGCCGTTCACCGAATGGCCGTACGGCGGATCGACGTCGATCGGCGTGACTCGACCGAGCTCGATCGACAGTCCGTTGATGGCGGCGCTCGGCAATACCGCGCTCGGCCAGGCCATGTCCGACAACCACATCCAGGTCTATGGCTGGATCAACGCGGGTGGAAACCTCTCCAACAACACCGTACGCGGCGGCAACGCGCCGGCGGCCTATGACTACAATCCCAACACGGTGCAACTCGATCAAGCAGTGCTTTACATCGAGCGCCTGCCTGACACCGTACAGAAGGATCACATCGACTGGGGCTTCCGTCTCGCGCCGATCTACGGCGAGAACTACCGCTACACCACGGCCTTCGGCCTCTGGAGCTATCAGCTCCTGAACCAGAACAAGAACTACGGCTACGACCTGCCGATGGCCTATGGCGAGGTGTTCATCCCGCAGGTCATGGAAGGCCTGCTGTTCCGCGTCGGTCGGTTCATCTCAATTCCGGACATCGAGGCACAGCTGGCGCCGAACAACTACATGTACACGCACTCGATGACCTACACCTTCGACAACTACACCAATACGGGCATCCAGAGCACGCTTGCCGTGACGAAGAACTGGATGGTGCAGTTGGGCGTTTCCGTCGGCAGCGATACGATGCCGTGGCACTACAACGCAACGATCGCCAATCCCTTTCCGAACCCGCTGTTTCCAAACAACACCATGCCGAAGGACCCAGGTGCGAAGCCGAGCATCACGGCCGGCGTGCGCTGGACCAGTGATTCCGGCAACGACAATGTCTATGTGGTTGCCGATGCCTGGAACAGCGGTACCTGGGGCTACAACAACCTGCAATGGGCTGGCATCACTTACTACCACAAGTTCAACGATCAGTGGCACATCTCGTTCGAGAGCTACAATCTTCATCAAAACAACGTGCCCAACGCCCTCAATCCCGCTGTTACAGGACCGGCCGGCTTCTGGACAAACGGAGGCACGCCGTTCTCGCCGCAATACATGCCTTTCAATGCGCCAGGCCTCGCGCAATGCGCCAATACGGCAGTGCTCTCCTGCACGGCCTCTGTGCAGACTTACGTGACTTATTTGAATTACAGTCCCACAAAGCTGGACAACATCTCCTATCGTCTCGAGTACTACGACGACAAGCAAGGCCAGCGTACCGGCACCAAGACCGACTACATCGAGACCGGCATCGGCTGGCAGCATTGGTTCTCGCCGCAGATCGAGATCCGGCCGGAGTTCACCTTCTATCGCTCGCTCAAAGCGCCTGCCTTCAACGGCAACGGAAACCTTGGCATTCCGGCCAACAAGAACACCGCCCTCGTTGGGTCGGCGGACATCATCATCCATTTCTAAGGCACAATGCCGCGGCTCGATCCGCCCAAAGGCAGACAATTCGACAGGGGCTAACCATGAAGCGTATTCTTCTCACTACCGTCGCGCTCGGAGCGCTGGCTCTGGGGACGCCGGCTTTCGCCGCCGACCTCGCGGTCAAGGCGCCGCCGCTTGCACCGCCGGTCTATGACTGGAGCGGGCTCTATATCGGCGGCTTCGGCGGCTATGGCTTCGGCAACCAGAACATCAACAACACCGCCGGGCCCGCAGGCTTTGCCAATTTCACGGCAAACTTCGAGACCCATGGGCCGATGGCCGGCGGCGAGATCGGCTACAACTGGATGGTCGGGCAAATGCTGTTCGGTATCGAAGGCGATGGCGCCTGGACCAACATCCGGGGCAACGACAATTTTGCGCTGGGCTGGAACGACGTCAACCACCTGAAATGGGTCGGATCGTTGCGGGTGCGCGGCGGCATCACTGTCGACCGCCTGTTGCTGTTCTTCACCGGCGGCTGGGCCGTTGGCGACATCGACCACACCAACACCGATGCGTTCGGGGTTGTCGATGCCTTCTCCGTGCATCGCAGCGGCCTTACCGCCGGCGGCGGTCTTGCCTACGCGATCACCGACAACCTGATCGGAAAGATCGAGTATCGCTATTACGACCTCGGCACCTATCACCGCGATGCGCCGACCAATGCAGTGCTGCCTTACACCGTCGCCAACACCTATTCGACCGTGCTGCTCGGACTGGACTTCAAGTTCGGTGGCGGACCGGTCATCGCGAAGTATTGACCAGCGAACGTGCTGCGCCCAATGCCCCGCGCGCAGCGGCCAAG
>Ga0335070_10003004_pt1 | contig 19662 bp, 19 predicted proteins | sample Lox_Sample_13_FD_206722 | JGI IMG/M metagenome (GOLD analysis project Ga0335070, IMG submission 206722) | Soil microbial communities from Loxahatchee National Wildlife Refuge, Florida, United States - Lox_Sample_1.3 | ecosystem: Environmental > Terrestrial > Soil > Wetlands | place: USA... | reverse complement strand
CTTCCCGATACTATTCAATGGTTGACTCCTCAATTCTAAGCTCAAAATTGCCCTCATCCAGTCAATACTTTTTTAAAAAACAGGGTTTTTCCGCAAACTGCTAGGGGATTCTGACGGATCGGACGGGGTTTTACAGGTTCTTCATATCCTTCGCCAATTTCTTCGCCACTTTCAATCTGATCTTTTGCCCTTGCTGAACGTCTTTCAAAAGCCTGTTCCCTTCTTTTTTTAAAGCTTTTAGTAGAGACGGAATCAGGCGAATCGCAGCAGCAAGAACGGTGCGTGTGGTTTTTAGCAGGGGCATCACCTTCTTTTCATGTACAAGAATTTTTTTCCACTCAAAGACCCATTAAATCTTCCCCAGTTTCTCTTTCTGTTTCGCAAATGCGTCTTTGACAGCTTCGACAGCCGTCGCGATTGAGGCAACTTTGTTTTTTGTCTCCTCGGCATATTCAGTTGCCTTTTCCTTAGCTTGTTCTGCCAGTTCTTTAATCTTTTGCCTAGTTTCCCTCCCGGCCCGAGGAGCTAATAGCAGGGCGACACCGGCACCAACTAACCCTCCAATAAAAAACGCAAGCATAACAGGACCTGTCCTCCTGCGACTTTCTTCTTTCCCCATAGCTTACCTCCTTCTATGGAAATAATTGACATCACCCTAATCTACACCTTCGATAATATATCAAATCTCTTTTATTAATAATAGGGTTATCTCTTGTCCCGCTCTTTTGTTACCGGTCAGGAATCTCATAAACTGTTCTTGACAGGAAGATCTATAAAAGATGGTTGCGGACTCTGCCGAAAAAGAGTGAAGGCAGGGTTGCATTGTGGTTGATGATTTGCAATTTGAAGAGTGAGCAACGGAATCGTGCGGCTCACAACATATCCGGTTGCTGTTAAAAAACTCAAGCTACCGGTTTGCCTGAACAAATCTCTTCTGGCCTCCAGAAAATCGGCGCTGTCATAAAGCGACCTCTGAGATCCACCCTTAAATGAACGGCGCAAATTTGATGAGTGCACCAATGAAAGCAGCTTGCCCCTTACTCATTTCGCCCAGACTCCCTCGTCTTTCGGATATTTCCCGATAAAGTGTGAAGTCCGTCGGCAACTCTTCTTCGTTGATAAGGCGGGCAATCCCACTGATTATCCCGGTAATTTCTTCCGGAGTTTTCGGATTATTCCGGGCGATATACCTGATCTTTATCACCGCTCGCTGCCTATCATAATCAATGTCCGTGACACTATGGAGAGCCAGGATAAGATAACCGCAAAGTGCCAGCCAGAATACCTCGTCATATCCCCTCCAATTTGGGAGAGAAAATCGCAGCAAAGCCGGTTGCGTGTATCCGGCCTGCTTAACATGCCGGTAAAGCATAACGGGAATGTTCTCTTTTCCCTCAACTTTCTTGAGCATCTCACTCAACTCCTTCCTTTCCTCCACTCTAATCAGTTTGTCGATTTTTTCAAGGACGCTCCCCTGGCTGGGGAAACCTAATTTCTCGAAAGTCTCTAATATATTATCCATCTCATATCTCCTTTGACTGATTCTTGTTGGATGCATTCTCTTCTCTCCTTTTGCTCATTCTTATCGTCATAATGGTATGAGAATTCGAATTCATGTATCATTGCTGCAAAGTTCTTTCTAACGAACATAGAAGAGAAGGTACTTGCGTGGTCATCAACTTATGGGTCACCGAATAATTGCGACAATTCCAATCACTATTGGGATCACAAATTCTTCATGGAATCAACAAACGTCCGTAACATTACCCTGTTATCATTGGTTCTATGGAAGATTTTAGAATGCCCCAATCCGTTGTTACGCGGAAGTTATATGGGAGCAAAAAATGAGGTGCCAACGATGCGGTGGGATCATGGTTCGCGAGGAATTTTACAGCCTGGGTGACGATATGTTCGCAGGTTGGCATTGCATTTTCTGTGGTGAGATCATCGATCCGGTAATTCTACATAACCGCTGGGGCTCAAAGATCCCTTGCGACTCCATCGCACGTCCGAAGACGCCATTATGGAATCCTGTTAGTCATTGACCCTCTAACATCTAACGTACTAGAGTGGCGGCCAGAGTAGCGAAACCCCTCAGCGTTCAGATGGTTTCCAGCTCAGCAACCGGCTTGAGTTAAGCATGATCGCGAGCGAGTGAATCACATGGACCAGGCCGCTCCAAAGGGGGGCAAGCCTTCCAGTCGCCCCGAGGAAAACGCCAACGATGTTTGTGGAAACGGCCATCCAGTGATTCTGCTCGATGACGTGCATCGTCTCGCGGCTGAGTTTCCGCAGGTAAACCAGCCGCGCCAAGTCGCTGTCGACGAGGGCAATGTCCGCAGCCTCAATAGCCACCTCGGCTCCTCCGGCGCCCATAGCCACCCCGATATCGGCCTGCGAGAGGGCCAGGGCATCATTGACGCCGTCACCCACGACGACAACTTTTCGACCCGCCTGCTGTAACTCCCTCACATACCGGGCTTTCTCATCTGGCAACAGGGAGGCTTGGACCGCATCGAATTTGAGATCCTGAGCAAGAATCCGCGCCGCCTCCTCCATATCCCCTGTCATCAAGCATAACTGGGTGACACCATCTTTCCGGAGCCCCCGGAGGGTTGCTTCTGTTTCCGGGCGAATGGTGTTTACGATCCCGATCACCCCCTGCGCCTTTCCATTCTTAGCGACAAAAACAACGGTGCGGCCTCTATCCATTAGATCCTTGGTTTTTTTCCGAAAGTGACTGATATTGACGCCCATCTCCTCCATCCAATGGAGGCTGCCCACAGCGATGGTATCTTGGCCTAGTGTCATCCGGACACCCTTCCCCAAAACGGGTTCGTTGACGCAGTGAAGGATGGGATCAATCCCGCGCCTTGAGGCTTCTGCGACAATTGCCCTTCCCACAGGGTGCGTCGTATGAGCCTGAACGGATGCCGCAAGGAGGAGCAATTTTGAAGGGTCTTGGGTAGGAACGCGAGGGATGATTTCTGCTACGTGATGCGACTCCAGGGTCAGCGTCCCGGTCTTGTCGAAACAGAAGCAGTCGGCCCCTGAAATTGTTTCCAGGTAGAGCCCCCCTTTGATGAGTGCTCGGTTTCGAGCCGCAGTGGCCACCCCGGCTGTCACGGCCGTTGAGGCAGCCAGCACGGTTGCACAGGGACACGCCGAAACCAGCAGCACTGAGAGGGCCCTGGACATCTGTCGGGTCAGCAGGAGCGTCCCCGCGGTGGCGATGGCCCCGAAGTAGGTCAACCGCTTGGCCAAAACATCGGCCTTTCGTTCGGCAGGCGACCGTCGAGAAAGAGATTCCTCAACCAGGAGGAGAATTCGGTTAAGATAAATATCGTCGCCCACTTTTTCGGCGCGAATGTGTAGAAACCCTTGCTGGACATTGGTTCCGGCAAAGACCTCTTGGCCCGTTCCGCGAATTTCCGGAACGGATCGTCCGGTGATGTGGGCTTCGTCAACCAGGGCCTCGCCTTCCACAACGACGCCGTCTACAGGAATCCTCTCACCCGTGTGGACGACGACGATATGGCCCGGATTGACCGAGGAGACCGGGATCTCCACTTCTGCGCCGTCGACCCAAAGGTAGGTATTCTTGATTGTCACCGCCAGGCTTTCCCGGATCGCTCTTCGTGATTTGTCGGCCACGTAATCTTCGACAAAGAGGCTTACTCCTGTTACCCAGATGATTTCCAGCGCGGTGAAGGGCTCTCCCGCAAAAATGGCGATGACGCATGCGCCGGCCAGGAAGGGGAACAGGGTGATGTTTTTTTTCTGGTGGAAATCTTTTATTGCACGCTGAAATAGGGGTATAGCACTGATCAGGCTTCCTACGCCCAGAAGACTCAGAGGGCGTTCCGAAAGGGGGGCTCCAATGAGTTTCCTGACCAGGCTATACACAAAGAATCCCGTCAGACTGAATAGCCAGGAGAGGGGAAGGGGCTTGAAACTCCGGTCGGAAGCTCGAAGGGACTCGGACCCTCGCCGGGGGAGAGGGGAATTGGGACGGGTTTGTGGGTTTGCTGTCGAAGTAGGAAAAGCTTCCAGCCCCCGGGACAGGGTTTCAAGAAGTTCATCGGCTGAAGTCTTGCTGACATCATAAAAGAGAATCACACTTCCGGTGGTGGTTCGGGCCTGGACTTTTTGAATCCCATGTTGCTGGAGCAGCCATTGCTCCATCCATTCCGCCACGTCCTTGCGGGACCTTAGAGCGCTCGCCTTCAGGCGCACGCGCCCTCGAAGCGAATGGCAGATAAAGAGGCCTTGTTCATGCTCGTGATTCACAGGTTCCCTCAAGCTATTCCCGGGGTCACCTCGAACTCCGTGTCAGTCTCCTCAAAACAATCACGGGTGCCCCCGCTCAGCGAGGGCAGTGCTCAGTCGAAGACGATGACTAACAACCAGCACATTCAATCCGGCGCCCACAAGACAAGACTCAGCGTGGAAAATCCTTTGGGATCATCCTGGGCGAGGCTGGAGGAATCGGGTCTGTCCTTCCTTATTGGTCCGATCTGATCGGCGCCAAACCGATTGAGCACCCTATCTGGCCGGATCAGGGTCGACTAACTCAAAGTCACACTCTTGCCAAGGAGTTCTCTCACCCTCTTCGCGACAAGAATCGGGAGATAGGTCTTGATCTTCGCCTCTCTTTTGTACTCCCTTAATACGACCTCGTAGACCCGGTATATCTCCTCTTCTGAAATCCTGATCTCCACTGCCAGAATCTGAATGGCATGAGCATGTTGTTGCCTTTCAAGGTCGTCCTCGTATAATAGGCTTTTTCCTGTCATAAACACTCCCGTCAATCGTTGGCCAACAGATGCGCTTTATCCGTCAACTCCCACGGCAGTCCGATGTCCATCCTTCCTACATGGCCGTAGGCTGACAGCTTTCTGTAAAAGCCCCCTTTAACAATCGATGGTTGGTACCTCAAATTGAATTCCCGAATCACTGCGGCCAAGCGAAAATCGAAAGACCGTTTGACCCGGGCCGCGATCGCTTCGTCGGAAATCTTCCCCGTGCCAAAGGTTTCTACATAAATGCTGACTGGCCTTGAAATTCCTATGGAATAGCTCAACTGAACTTCACATTCTTCCGCAAGACCTGCAACGACCACGTTCTTGGCCGCGTAACGGGCGACGTAGGCGCCCACGCGATCGATGCGCGTCGGATCTTTTCCGCTTAGAGCCGCTCCGCTCTGTCTTGAGTATTCTCCATAGGTATCGATGGCGTTCTTTCTGCCCGTCAAACCCGAATGCACCGATGGACCACCGACGATGAACGCCCCGTCCGGGTTTATAAAGATCCGGGTGTTATCATCAGGTTTGATCGCTTCGTCTTGAAACACAGGGCCGATCACGACTTCTCGAATATCGTCACACAATCGCTTCAGCTCAGGCCCCCCCTTTTCGACCGGCCGATTCTGGGCCCCGATGACTGTAAGGCTGTGAAGCCTATGGGGGCGTCCTTGACGATACTCTACTCCCACTTGCGTTTTCCCGTCAGGAGCAAGATAGGGTAACAACTTTTGAAGGCGGACCGCCGTCAGTCTTCTGGCCAGCTTATGGGCAAGCCAGATGGGAAGGGGCATGAAGGCGCTCGTCTGATTGCAGGCGAACCCGAACACGGTCGCCTGGTTTTTCACCGTGATTCGATCCATCTCCTCATCCGATACCTTCCGCTCATCGAAGACACAGCTCTCTTCGTGGGGGATTTCCTTCAGGCTTGTGAGGATGCTGCAGGTCTGGGGATTGAAGGTCTGCTGGTTGTAGCCGATCTGTTGGATGACCTGCCGCGCGATGTTCGGGAAGTCGAGCCTCGCTTCGCTGTCAAACCGCGCGGCGATGAAAATGATGGCGGTTGACGCGGCACATTCTGCAATGACCCGGGAGTGAGGATCCAGTTGAAGGAAACGGTCTAAGATCGCGTCGCTGATCTGGTCACACACTTTATCCGGGTGGCCTTCCGTAACCGATTCAGAAGTAAAAATGAAGTCTCCTTTCATTCCTTCTCCTCGCTTGATCCTTTAGTCGTGTCAAACTCCGTCTCTTGAGACAGAGACGATGGGGACGGTCGCTCGGTATTATTCGGGAGCAAACCCCCCGTCTGAGCGGGGGAGGCCCAAAGGGTTGTCTTTGTCATTTCGTTGACGAGCAGAGGCCAGAGGGCGCTCCCGCCGACCACCAGGTAGTCGGTCGGTCCCAGAGGGGTAATCTGCAGCAGGCTCCTGAGCCCTGGAATAAGAAAGGTTAGGGTTTGTAAGGCGAGTGTGCCGCCGATGGCAACCTGGAAGTACCGGTTCGGTGGGGTGGAACGCGGTTCCGTGATCTGGCTCATCAGGCTGCGGTCTTTGGAACGGCAACTCAGTGCATGGATGATCTGCCCATAAGTCAGTCCCATAAAGGCCAGGGTGCTTGCTTGGGGTCCAAAGCCATATCGCGCGATTCCATAGCCGTAGGCTCCAAGGGCCCCGGAGGAGAGCATGGCCGACTCAAAACCAATTCGCTTAAAGTCCTTCGTCTGGATGATCGGTTCTCCTGGGTCTCGCGGTGGTCGGGAAAGAACATCGGGCTCTGGAGGCTCGAGAGCGAGGCCAAGACCCGGAAAGATATCCGTCACCAGGTTGATCCAGAGGAGCTGCATGGCATTGAGGGGCTGGCCAAGACCGGCGGCCGTCGCGGCAAACATGACCATGATTTCGCTCATATTGGTCGAGAGAAGGTAGTGAATTGTCTTCCGGATATTGAAATAGATGGTTCTCCCCTGGCTGATGGCGACGATCATCGTTTGGAGGTTGTCATCTTCCAGGACCACATCCGACACTTCTCTGGCCACATCCGTTCCGGTGTGTCCCATCGCAATGCCGATATCCGCCGCCTTCAGAGCAGGACCATCGTTGATTCCGTCTCCGGTCATGGCGACAACTCGCCCCGCCTTTTGCAGGGCGTAGACAATCTGCAGTTTATGGGCCGGGCTCACCCTCGAGAAGACCTGAACCCTCTCACAGAGGCTTTTGAGGACCTCCGGATCGACGTCATCGATCCGCGTAGAGTCGAAGATTTCGAGAGGCCCTTCCTGGCTAAGATTCAGCTCTTTTCCGATGGCATAGGCGGTAGGTGTCTGGTCCCCTGTGATCATCACGGTGCTGATGCCGGCGGTGTGAAAAGAGCGGACCAGAGATTGCATCCCAGAACGAATGGGATCGCCCATCCCGACGAGGCCAAGCCAGATGAGACCTTTTGGTATTTCTTCAGCCGCTTCGGAGTTGTTCACCTCCAGCCCGTCCCAGGCGTAAGCCACTCCGAGCACCCTCAGGGCCTTTGCGGCCATCCGTTCATTCTCCACTTCGATCCGATGCCTATCCTCATCCGTCAAAGAAAACTTCTCTCCGTTGAGCAGGTAAAATTCACAGACGGCCAGAACCTCGGTCGGACTCCCTTTGACCGCAAGGACTCGGTGCTGCTGATCCTCCGGCTCGTGAAGGGTTATCATGAAATTTCGGTTCTCAGACCGATGGTAGATCTTATGCAGGGGATGCCTTTTCCGAAGACCGATGACATCCACGCCGGAGCCGAGGGCCATCTGGATCAGAGCGTTTTCCGTGGGAGAGCCGTTGACGACAAACTCTCCGTTCTGGCGGAAGATCTCGCTCTCGTTGCAAAGAACCACGGTATGAAGCAGACGGAGGAGTTCGTCGCAGATAAAGGGATTGATCTCTTCCTCTCCTGCTCTGAAGCCCTGGTTCGAAAAGTCTATCTCCCGAAGACCCACATAAACCATCTCGACGGACATCCGGTTAAGGGTCAGGGTCCCGGTCTTATCCAGACAGATCGTCTGAACCGAGCCGAGGGTTTCGACAGCCTCCAGATGGCGGATCAGGGCGTGGTGCTTCTGCATGGTTCGGATGCCGAGGGCCAGCGTGGTCGTAGCCACCGCCGGCAAGCCTTCAGGAACCGCCGCGACAGCAAGAGAGATGGAGAGCTTCAGCATCTGGAGAAACCCGTATCCTCTGAGAAGGCCAATCAAGAAGACGGCTCCACATACGGCGCTGCTGAGATAGACCAGTTGAGTGCCCATTCGATCCAGCTGTTTCTCCATCGGGGTGTCAGGAGGTTTTGCTTCTCCAATGAGCATCTGGATTTTCCCCAATTCGGTGAACCTTCCGGTTCCCACAACCACGGCGATCCCCTGTCCTCCTGTGACCAGCGTTCCCATATAGACCATGTTAGTCCGATCGGCAAGAGGAACTTTCCCGTCGGTTAAGGGCTCCGTAGTCTTCTGGACGGGCATGCTCTCGCCGGTGAGGGAAGATTCGTCAATACTCAGGTGCTGGATCTCCAAGAGTCTGGCATCCGCCGTCACATAACTGCCGGGTCTTAGGACCAACAGGTCCCCGGGAACAACAGTCTCTGCGCTGACCTGGCAGATTTGGCCATCCCTGAGAATGAGGGCAGAAGGTCTCACCAACCGCTTGAGAGAGAAGATGATCTTTTCCGAGTTGTTTTCCGTGACATAACCAATGATGGAGTTAATGAGAACGACACTCATGATCACGGCTGCATCGACAGCTCCTCCCGTGAAAATGGAGAGGAGGGCTGCCGCTGAGAGCATGTAGACAGGGAGGGATTTGAACTGGTCAAAAAAGAGCGTCCACCTCGACCGGGGGACGGACTCAGGAAGGAGGTTAGGTCCATACCGTTTCAGAATCTCCTGGGCGGTCGCAGGGCATAATCCCGACCGGGGATCGGTGCCAAAATTTCGTAATACGGATGGTGCATCCATAAGATGCCATGCTTCACTCTCCTGGTCTTGCGCTCGGAGCAACAGTCTTCTGATCTCTTGCCGCTTGGAAGAGGGCGGGCCGGAATGAGAACACGTTTCATCAGCCGTATCATCCCTTACCCATGAAGGAGGCCTAGGTTTCGATATTCCTCCCCGCTTCAGTTGGATGTCGTGGCATCCCTCCTGGGATCGACGCTTCTTTTCAACCGCCGTCGCTTCTTTGTAATCCGAAACAACCGTGCCAATGAAGGACGCGATCTCAGTGGAAGGCCGGCCTGAACTGAAATACACGAGGATTTTTCCGGTCAAGGTGCTGACCGAAATGCTCCGGATGCCATCCCGTTTCAAGAGCTCTGATTCGAGGTATTGTTTGAGAGATTCTGACCGGTAAAGCCCTTCGATTCTAAACCGGGCTCTTCCGCTGACCGCTGTATGAACCGGTTGAACAAACGCCATCGATCCTCACCGTTTCTTTCATCCCACTCTGCTGCAATGAGAGAATGCGCAAAGGGATCTTATTTCCGAGAACTGCGGCTGCTAACGAGGGGAGATTGGAGAAGCTCCATCGTTGAATCTTTGAGCGCTCGATTACGCTTCCTAACGCTATTTGGCTGTAGAGCCTTCATGGCTAGGAACATTTTCGAATAACGAATCGTCGCGTCTTGGAACTTCGAGAAGCCACCCGCCCTTTTGGGCCAAGTGACGGGAGTCCAATTTTTTTCATACCCTGTCAGATCTTCTTTTCGGTCTTCTTTTCGGATCCCGAGGAGGAAGATGGTTTGGGCAAAGCGGTATTCGCTACTTCTTTCACTCCCTCCACGACACCCACAAGGATATCTTTGACGGCTCTCACGGCCGTGGTTCCGATCACTCCCGCTGCTTCGATGGCGCCTACCACTGCTACTTTAGCCACTCCCTCTGCGTTTCCGCCGACCTCTTTGGTGGCCTCGATGAGCCCATCTACAGTCCGCCTTGCAACAAGGGATACGTCCGCTCCTACCTCTCCAGCTCCCTTCACAGCCGCCTTCACCGTATGACCTGCCGCGGTCATGACATCTCCTCCTACGTCACTGACTCCCATGACCACACCTTTCGCCACGTTCTTTGTACTCAGCATTAGTCCAGTCCCTACCTCTTCAGTAGCTTGAATGGTTCCCTTCACCACATCCTTGGTGACTTTGAGGCTCTCGTCGGCTGCAGCTCCAGTTGCGCGTAACGCATTCGAAACCGTGCTTCTCACCAGGCTGACGATCTCTGCCTCAATTTCGTTGATTCCCTTCAAACTACTAACGATCCCTTCCTTGACCGCAACTCCTGCTTTGCCGATGTCCGCGTTGGCATCGACTGACTTCTTCTCTTGGTCGTTCATACACAACTCCTTTCCTTTCCCCATTAGAAAGCCCTGCTGCGCGCAGCGGGATGACAGTTGTTCCTATTTCATGGAACACGGAGTTTAATGCCCCGTGTGACCCCTCCCGTTAGAAAATGGAAAACTTTCTGACGGGGTTTACCAACGTAAACTCATTTCATCTCATGAGACAGTAAGTCTCTCATTCCCCGCCCCCATTTCCACCGGGGTTCGATTTCAAGAAGAGGTTCAGGCCATACCAGTAAGCTGTATACCAGGGAATGGCGGCAAAATTGCCCCTGATGATCTGATAGGTTCCCCCAGCGATCAGGGCAAGAGAGGCCAGTGCTCCGAGATTGATTCCTCCCCCGGTGAAGCCTAAAGCTCGCCCATCCAGAATATTGAAGGCTTTTGTCACTTCTCGATGGAGAAAGGAAGCATTCTGACTACCCGATTGGATTTCAAAGAGTCCCTTATCCCGGGCAAATTGAACTATCTTCTCCATATCGATCAAATGAATCAAAAGAATACTCCCGGTAACGGGATTGACATCGACTCGTTCCACTCCGGAGAGACTAGATAACTGATCCTTTAACGACTGGAAGAAGAGCTCATCCCCTTTTTTCGAGGGTATTCTTAATCTCAATCTCCCTGGCGACCGATGACTTAGGATTGCAATCGACTGAACATTGTCCATATCTCTTCCCATCCTCCGAAAAGGCTAGCTCTTAAGCCCGGGCTCATCTTTCGTTACTTGAGGAACCGACGACGTTTCGCTTTTTTGTGCTTCAGCGAGCTCTGCTTTGGCCTCTGCTAAGAGGTCCTCAACAGCTTCTTGGGCTTCGGCCGCCGCCTCTTTGCCTTTTTCAAACAGGATGACACTACCTTTGATCGCACCCTTGGCCAAAGGTTTGACGATCGACGCGAGAATAGGAGCCACGACAGGCGCAAGAATCGCTGCTCCAATGCCGATGGCCAACCCTCCAAAAATATTCCCTTTTAACCCGTTGCTGAAAATTGCCATAATAGATCACCTCCCCCCGTATGAGTCTCATCCCTCGGAAACATGCTTCACCCCATTAGATTAGAAATGATGCCGCGCTCGGTTTCGATCTGTTCGATCCAGCGTCCTTAGCAGGACTCACAGCCTTGAGTATGCCGAAAGGTCGCAACAACTGGAATTTCTAACGGGGTTCATTTTCTCCACTCATTTGGTCCGAGGGATTGATTCGCAGACTTCTTATTCAAGCATGGATGGAGATTCCTCGTCACCATCTAAGAAAAGTTAAATTCTGTTTCCATCCTATCAGCAATAGTCTCTGAGAATAAATCAGGTGAACACCCTACTTTCTTGCCAAAAACACCCTATCTTTTTTCCGTGCAAGCCGTGGAAGAATGCGGTAAGTATGGCCGGGATGTCGCCCCAAAAGAGCGTCGGATCAGAGGGCTTGCCCGTGGGCCTCCATTGGCCGGGCTACGATGATGTCACAATTGATGCACTGCCAATTAGCTTATCCTATCAATACCCGAGAGCAATTGCCAGAACATTTTTCATTACTTTCCTACGACGGATTAATATCTCATATCTTATTAAAAACTAATAAGAAATCTCATCTGTAACCTTTATCTGTATCCTCGAGAGACCTTTTTACCTTGGGAAAAAATTAACAAAAACGTAAGATCATCTTAACACAATTGTAACAAATGCAAGTTATTCTAAATACGTGAAAGCCCTTAAAATTCTTGGGGTCCAGTGTCCAAAATGCAGATCAAATGTGCTTTACAGATTTGGCAGAGTAAGGAATGGGAAGCAGCGGTACCGATGCATGCTCTGCGGGATGCAATTCACGAGGGATTCGAAAACACGCAGGAAGCTCGAAGCTCCAACCTGTCCTGCTTGTGGAAGAAAAATGCATCTTTACAAGAGGGAAAATAAAGCGGTTCGGTTTCGGTGTTCCAATTACCCGGTATGCAATAACTACTTAAAGGTTGCGAAAGGAGACTAAATGAGCTACTACCTCCATCACGTTCCAGGCCGGTTGCGAGTGAGAACTCCCATCATCAAGGGAAATGAGGGGAGAGCTTCAGAGGTTCAGACACTTCTGAGTTCCATTCATGGAATCCGATCGACTTCTGTCAATACAGTGACTGGCAGTGTCGTGATCCATTACGATCCTCGCGCGGTCGGTCCCAGGACCATTACAGAGTTCCTTACGCAAGCAGGTTTTTTCGATCAGTCCAAAGCGATGACCAATGATCAGTATATACACGACGCGGCCTCCAAGGCAGGCCAGTGGGCCTGGAAAGCCGTCTTTGGAGTTTTCGCAGATATCGCAATGCAGGGCTCTCCCCTGTCGCTCATAACCCTTCTCATATAGGGTACTAAATTCCTGGTTCTTTTTTCTCACAAAAGGCAAGGGTGCCTTCATTGGACCTTTGGCTTTTTTATTCTTCTCTTTCTTTCTTCTCATTTTCTCTGGCCCCCATCCGATACACACTATCCACATTCAACAGAAACTTCACTGCTCATGAAACCCGATATCATCGATCCTATTGCTTGGGAATCGATGGGGACAGGGGATGGAAGGTCGGGGCTTGCGAGGCACATACCGGTTAACTTTTGCGATCATTTCGGATGATCTCCTCAATCTTGCTGTTGGATGCCATGGTTTTCAAGTATTCTAAAATATCTATTTTTTGGGGATCGTAATTGATGACCAGGGAACCCGTTATGGGGTTGGGCTGGATGTCAAGAATGTCAGCCTCGAAAGGAATTGCCGCCAACTCCAGCAACGCAGACAAGGAGAGCTTCCTCAGGATCGGCACTTTGATTCGTATCCGTCCCGGCACATGATGTACGATTTTATAGGAAAGCATAGCTTACATCCGAGTAAAGACCCTCTGGTGTTATTGGGACTCAGCCTCGATTAGCTCCTTGATCCTTTTTCTGATCAGGATCGGTAAAAAAGTCTTGACCTTCGCTTCTTTTTCATACTCTTGCAAAAGGAGGTAATGAAGACGGCTAATTTCTTCCCCATCGCGTCTGACTTCGTTGACGAGGGGTTGAATGGCACGAAGGTGATATGGAATATGAAAAACCGACTTCTCACTCTTCGCACTCTATGGAAGCCTTCCGTAACGAGAGTTAGTGTGTCCACAGAATGGCAGCACAGGAAGCTTCAATAGAGGAAGCGCGTCAAATGGAGGTTATGGGTGAAATAGTCTGGCTCCGGCAGTTCTTCCTCCCAGCCATGAATAATCAGCGGGACATCCATCTCATATAAGGACCCGTGGGCACGGTACGTTGCGGGTAGCTCCTCTTGTGTCTTATCCAGGTCGCCAAAGACAGTCTCGCGATCGCCAAGGACCATCAAATCGCCCACATACTCTTCAGGAAGACGGAATTGTCGCACGGCCTGCTCGCGACTCATTACGCTTTCGACACCTTCGAGGCTTAAGCAGACTTCCCAAACCTTTTGTAGGTCAGTTGGCTGTCTGATCCAAAGCCAGGCCGACCCAGCGAAGTTGCGGTGATGCTGGACGTAATAGTCTCTTTCAGGAGAAAGAGCAAACTTCAAGGGAATCCCGTGTTCTGAACAGGCCCGGGCAAGGTCCCAGCATCGTTTTTTTCTGTTCATCCCGTGATCCGAGGTGATAAGAAAGGCCGCATCCGGCGCCGCTTCCCTGGCCTCGGCGACGAGTGAGTCGATCCGCGAGAGATGGTTTTTTGATCCTTCTTCTTCCGGCGCCCATCGGTGCATAGGATAATCCGTCGTATGAATGTAAATGACTCCGAGATCGGTCCGCCTTTCGAGCAGGTCTACAGCGACCCTCCAGAGCCATTCGTTGATCTCGCGGGAATAGATATCCGGGGGAGATCCGAAACGGGCAACGTAATCGGGAGGGGGGGCTTCGGCTGAGATCGCGACCTCTGTGCCCTTGTGGAAAAGTTCTACGGTTTTCCTCTTGGAGCTGAGCAAAGCTCCCCGCACTCCTTTCTCCCTGGCCCGATGAAATAGGGTCGCGGTTCGGATCAGATCTGCCGAATTCATGTACGCAGCCTCTCCCGCAGAAGGATCGAAGTAGGAATTGGCAGAGATCCCGTGTTCGTCAGGCCAGGCGCCGCAGCAAACCGAGACATTGTTGACATTGGTGACCGTTGGAACAACAGCACGGACTGGGCGATAGAAGCCGTCGCGACCCATCCTCTGCAAGACCGGCATAGGACCCGTCTCAAAATAATCCATTCCCAAGCCATCCAAGAGGGCAATCACCAAGCGTTGTTTGGTTCCAAGGCAGCCCATATCTTTTCCATTTTTAAAGAACGGTGCGACACAGCCACCGAGTCAGATCAAAATTCATACTCAGCGCTTCTGATGAAGGAATTCTTCCATTCGCCCCATAGAGGATCAGAGGAACCTTCTCCTCGTAAAGAGATCCATGGTTTCGGTACCCGGTTCCAAGCGCTTCGACCGGAACCTTGAGATCTCCGAAGACAGTCTCCGCGTCGGCCAGCACCACTAGGTCTCCGATCCGTTCAGGCATCAGGTGAAAACGTTTCGCTGCCTCCGGCCGTGAAAGGGCATCCTCCACACCCCTCAGCCCGCGGAGGAACGTCTCGACGGCCGTACGTTCCTTCTCCGAATGAAGATAAACATAGGAGACCCCTCCAAAACCCCGATGATGGACGACCAGGCGATCTGCGACAGGGGAGATGCAAAAACGAAGTCGGATGTCATGATCGGCGCATATCTTTCGAAGGTCGAGGCACCGTGTCTTGGGATTCATGCCGTGATCGGCTGTGATCAGGAATAATGCATCCGGAGCGACCACGCATGCTGCATCCAACAGCTCATCCAACATGGCCATATGTTCAAGGGACTGATTCTCATCCGGTCCCCACATATGCATGGGGTAATCTGTTGTTTGAACATACAAAAGGCCGAGGTCAGGCCACGTTTTCAGGAGGTCGATGGCGATCGTCCAGAGCCAGTAGTTCACTTCCATGCTGTACATGGGGGGCGGGGTTCCGTATCGAGCGACCACCTCAGGGGCAGGGTCTTCGGCAGCTACCGTGACCGCCGCCGCGTCACCGACGAGCTTCAGGGTCTTAGCCTTACAAGTGAGGAGGGCAGAGGCAACCCCGGCTTGGCGAAAGCGCTCAAAAATGGTCGGAATTAGGATGAAGGCGGGATCCTCCAGGAATCTTGCCGTTTCCGAGGTTTCGTCAAAGTAACAGTTCGTCGTAACCCCATGTTCAGAAGGCCAGGTGGCACAACAAACGGAGATGGTGTTGGCATTGGTGAGGGTGGGGAAAATCGCCCTTCCCGGTTTTCCCATTCCCTCTGCGGCCATGCGTTTCATGACCGGAAGCGGGCTCCGTTCGTAGTAATCGTACCCGAACCCGTCGTAAAGACATATAACGGCACGTTGCTGTTTTTGATGGTTCATACGGATCATCCTACCTTTCCGGTGATGAAATCGTGCACCCGTCCGTTCCTGGGATCGGTGAAGATTCGCTCAGTCACATCCTGTTCGAGCGATTGCCCGTCGTAGAGAAAGAGAGACTGGTCGGAGATCCGGCGGGCTTGCGCCAGGTTATGAGTCACGATGACGACGGGCAGCTGCCTCTTTAAAGCCACAATCAATTCTTCAACCCGTGCCGTTGAAACGGGGTCGAGGGCTGAACAGGGCTCATCCATCAGGAGGGCTTCGGGATCGTTTGCAAGAGCTCTCGCAATGCACAGCCGCTGGAGCTGGCCGACGGACAACCGGGAAGCCGGTTCTGAAACCCGATCCTTCACCTCATCCCAGAGTCCAGCATTCTCGAGGCAGTTCTGGATAATCTCGTCTTTCCTCCGTCCGTTCCAGTTCTTGTGAAAGCGAACCCCGAAGAGCACGTTCTCAGCGATGGACATGGGAAAGGCCACAGGTTTCTGGTGAACCATGCAGATCCGTTTGCGGACGAGCCTCGCATCGGTTCCGTTTCCGTAAAGCCGCTCCCCCTTGAAGAGGACATCGCCGGATGTGACGCGGGCATCCGGCGTGAGTTCAAGGGTTCGATTCATGGTGCGCAAGAGCGTCGACTTTCCCGAACCAGAGGGACCGATGATGGCAAGTACGTGACGGTCCAGGGCGATCGCGTTGACCTTCCGGAGGACCGATCGCCCATTGAAGGCGACGGAGAGGTCGTGAATATCAAAGGTGCTCACGGCGGGTCCGGGAACTTGGCGGACCCCCTCCAGTACGCGGGAATATGTGGTTTCAAGTTGAAAAGTCATCGAGTTAGGCCGCCTCCCAGTCGGCGAAGGAGCATGGCGCTCATATTGAAGATCAGAAGTCCTGCGATCAGAACAAGGGCTGTGCCAAAGGCCTGATCGAATGAGATGGCTTCCGAAACGAGATGGTAGAGATGGGTGGGCAACGTCATCACGGGCCGGTCGAGCCTCAGTCCTCCCTTCGAAAAATAGATGCTTGCCGTAAAGAGAACAGGTGCCGCCGAGCCAACGGCATGGCCCACGGCAAGAACGACCCCCGCCACGATCCCTGGCCAGGCCTTTCTCAGGAGAACTCGACGAATGAGGTAGACGCGCGTCACTCCGAGGGAGAGGCCCATTTCGCGGTAGACGTCGTCAACGGCGCGAAGTGATTCCTGTACGGCGATCAATAAGATGGGAAACATAATAAGGGCAAGGACCAGAGCGCCGGCGATGAGGGAGATGCCGAAATTGAGAAATACGACGAGAAACGCATATCCGAAGAGTCCGTAAATGATGGACGGTACTGCTGCGAGGCACTCGACAAGAAATCGAACGGTTTTATTGAATTGTTGTGAACGGCCGTATTCGGAGAGATAGATGCCTCCTCCAAGGGCAAGAGGAAAGGAGACGAGAAGCCCGATCGAAGCCAGAGCAAGAGAACCCTCAACGGCCGGCCAGACTCCTCCCTGGCTTCCCAGCGGGGTCCCCCTGGGGTAGTCCACCAGAAACTGCCACGATACACAGTGGATTCCTTCAAAGATTAGGTAGCCGATGATCGAAACCGGAAGGAGAAAACCGATGAGGCCGCAGGTCCACAGGGCGGCCCGCCACAGGCGATCCCTGAGGACTGAGAGTCGATACGCCCTCTTACCTGTCACGTTCGTCACGGTGGATAGCGCGATGGTATTAGGCATGGGAGTGCTCCAGGAAGCGCTGCTTCAATATCCAGATCATTACATTAATGCCCAGGACGACGATCATCAGGACGAACCCCGACGCAAAAAGGGCATGGTACTTGGCAGAATGAGCCATGGTTTCTCCAAGCTCTGTGGCCAGAAGGGCTGTGATCGGCTGGCCCCGGTCGAGGAGCGAGCGGGGGACCGCCACGGAATTCCCAGCCAGCATGAGAACGGCTAGCGTCTCACCTAGGGCCCTGGCCAGCCCGAGGGCAACCGCGGCAAAGAGCCCTGGGAGTGCTTTCTGCAGCAGGATCCTGCGCGTGACATAGAACTGCGTGACACCGAGTCCGTAGGCCATCTCCCGGAGATCTTGAGCGACGCTCCGAAAGGCCTCTGCGGCTGTGCTGGCTATAAAGGGAAGCACCATGACGGCCAGGATCACCCCTGCGATCAGGATGCATTCCCCCGCTGGCATATCAAACCATGTCTCAAAGTTTCGCACGAGGGTGACATAGCCGAAGAACCCATAGACCACCGCCGGGATACCTGCGAGAAGTTCGAGGGCTGGCTGCATCACCTGCTGAACCCATCGGGGAGCGACCTCGGAAAGGAAGAGGCCGATTCCAAAGCCCATGGGAATCGCGAGAGCCAAACTCAGGCCTGTGATGACCAGGGTCGATATCCACGCATGGAGAATGCCGTAGCTTGGCGGTGTTGCCATGGGCGCCCAGGCATGGCGCACCAGGAAATCGAAAAGGTTCGTGGAAAAGGACGATCCGAGAGACGATTCCTGCAGCACGAAAACGATCACGAGGAGGAGAAATGAAACCCCCGTTCCCAGCGCAAGAAACGAGAGGGTCTTGACCGTGCGGTCACTCCAGTCCATGGTCTTGGTGAAAGAGTGTTGAGTCATCGGAGCGTCTTGACAGGCACGTATCCATGTTCCCGGATAATCTTCTGTCCGTCGTTGAGCACGAATTCGATAAACTTCTGCCACGAGGGTTCCGGCGTCCCTTTTACTAGAAGAAGGAGGGGACGCGCTATCTTGTACTGGCCGTTAATGACATTCTCATTCGTAGGAGCGACCCCCTCATACTTGAAGACCTTGATCTGGGAACTCTCAAGCGCAATCACCGAGGAGAGATAGCCGATGGTGTTTGTATTGGTTTCAAGTTTTTTGAGGTTGGCTCCCTGAGAGGGCACCTGGATGGCGTTGGGGGTGAAATTCTTCTCTTTCAGGATCATGGTTTGGACGATCTCGGTGGACCCTCCGGCCGCATCACGCATCTGGACCAGGATGGGTTTGTTGGGGAGCGAGGAATCGATATCCTTAAAGGTCTTCACCTCCCCGGAAAAGACTCGGGCGATCTCCTCGCGGGTGAAATTATCGATCTTGGAGAGAGGATTCTTTTTATTGACGGCAAAGGCCAGACAGTCTTTGCTAACGAGAAACTCCCCGTACTGGCCGAGCTGGGCCTTCTCAGCGTCTTTCAGGTCGCGGGAAGACATACCAATGTTAACCGTCCCATCCATGACCGCCTTTATCCCGAACCCCGAGCCGCCTCCAGTGACATAGATGAGGATCCTGGTTTTTGAAAAGGACGGATCCACTTTATCCCACGTCCCATACTTCTCCATGAATTGACTCGCGCAGTCGGCGATCACCGGAAGGAGCGTTGTAGAGCCGCCTATCCGGATGGTCCCATCAAAACTTTTCGTCTCCTGGGCGCCGGCTATGGGGATCAGGGCGAGACACAGAAACAGAACAACTGCGATCATGGCGCACTTCATAAAAAACCTCCTTGACAAAGGATTTTTCCAACGAATATGCACGTCCTAATTAGTGGAGCACAGAATTGTTACATCCATGTTATGCTAACATTAAAATTTTGTGTCAGAAGCAGGGAGTCAGTGCTTCCTAAAGAACTCACGTCTGATAAAACTGTCACGAAGGAAAGTGAGAGGAGGAAATGGGAGACAAAAATACGGCCTACAGACTCATAAACGGGGTGGCCAGGTGAAATCTTGGCCAGTCAGAAAGAAAGGGGTATTTCAATGGTTCCTCGTCACCCCCCGGTCGGACCCTGGCAACGAGTAGGTCTAGCTTAAAATCGATGTGGTTTTCGGGTAAAACCACAAGTCCCCGATCCCGAAGTCCGAGGCGGGTCAGCTCATTCGTGTGGGTGGTGGATGCGTAGGTCACTTCCCGTGGGTGGGCGCACGGTAGGCCGTCGTGCCGCATGAGCAAGGTGGATGATAGGTGTTGAATTAGTACTTTGAGGCGCCTATTTCTTCCATCTTTCCTGTGACCGTAAATACCACGCGCTCGGAAATATTCGTGGCCCTGTCGGCGGCACGTTCAAGGTTG